>OGJQ01001341.1_pt1 | contig 12435 bp, 9 predicted proteins | sample 1572261 | NCBI WGS metagenome assembly OGJQ01 (sample SAMEA2582138, study PRJEB24529) | metagenome | biome: Human gut stool | place: China | collected 2011
CCCCATTGAACGGATAGGAGCTCATGTGAAAGGATTCAACCGGACAAGTATCGGCATTTGCTATGAGGGCGGACTTGACTGTCACGGGCGGCCTGCCGATACCCGTACCGAATGGCAGGTACACTCGATGCATGTGCTTGTGCTTACGTTGCTGCGTGATTATCCCGGTTGCCGGGTGTGCGGGCATCGTGATCTGAGCCCTGATCTGAACGGGAACGGGGAGATCGAACCGGAGGAATGGGTGAAGGCTTGTCCGTGCTTTGATGCGGAGGAGGAGTGGGCTTCTTAAATGCTATATAAACTAAACCAAGAAGCGGAATTCATATCATATTAATACTGATGTAGAACTCCGCTTCTCTGATTTTTATCTTCCAGTTGTCCATTTTAGGAACCATGGTGCATATTTTCGTAATATCCAATAAATCGTATATACAATGGCTATATTTATTATCACTGTTACTAAGTAGGTTGTGATAACCTGAAATTCACTGTTATGATCAACCAGTTTGAGTGAGAATCTTCGCATAAATCTAAGTAAGGGATCATGAGTTACATACAAAAAGAAACTAGATGAACTTAAAAAAACGATATCATGTATTTTCCCTTTCTTTAATAACATGGATATTAATGCAATAATAAATAGAGTTCCGGTAAATGTCTGTGCTCTATGGATATAATATCCATAAACTGTGCCGTTTAAAAGAAAATCCATTATTACAATTATGGGGAAGATCGTAAATACTAATATTGAAATTTTGCTCATCTCCTGTGTCAGACTTTTTTGGTGAATACTAAAATATGCTCCAAGACTAAAGTAGAATATACTACTTTGTGGGTATGCCATACCTGTACCGAAAAACCAAAGTAGTCCAAGACCGATAACTCCAACCAGTTTAGTATAACGCACAAAAAAATAAATAATTGGTGAGGCAACTGCAAGCAAAATTAAGTTGCGTACGAACCAAAGCTGATCTACGATCGGACCTTTATTAATACCGAAGGCACCAAGGTAATCACTGAAACCAAAGTCATGTACAAGTTTCTTGCCATCATTAAACAGTTCTTGAATAGATGGAATGCATTCTGCCATATAATATAATCCAAGTATTAGTCCATTCCAAAATATATATGGAATTAATAATGAGTAAAACCTCTTTTCCATTTTATATTTGTAACACCCCCATGTTTGTTTATATCCATAGAAGAAAAGATATCCTGAAATAATAAAGAAGGTGGGGACACCTACTTCTCCGAACTGCATCGAAATTACATAGGATACTTGTTGGTAGATAGGAGGTTCTTTTAGAAACGGATATAATTGTACTGAAGTGTAAGAATGGTAAAGTACGATACCTATACTCATTACAAAACGCGTAATGTTGAGGGCAGATGATTCTTGTTTGTTCATTTTTCTTGGTTTCAGTTTATTTCATCTGAAAAATATATATCTATTGCAATTCTTTATTTGTTAAAAAACGGGATAAGTAATGTCCTTTTTCACACGGATTCTTCATAACATATATGTAGAATTTGCGTGAAAGACTTTTGGCGTTTTTGTAACACAGTGATTGCTTGGTCTTATTTAATAATTTCTCTGTATATCTCCAACAATGATTTTGCTGTATTATTCCAGGAAAATAGTTTACTGCGTATTACCCCGTATTCAACTTGCTGGTGATAGAATTTGTCATCATTCTCTAATCGTAGTATGCCCTCTGTTATATCTTCGGAGATGAACGGATCGACTAATAATGCTTTTTCGCCTGCAATTTCGGGCATGGCTGACGTGTTTCCTGCAATGATAGGTGTTCCGCATGCCATCGCTTCCAGCATGGGAATCCCGAAACTCTCGCGGAGTGATGGATAAAGAAAAGCGAATGCGCCACTGTATAACGCCGCAAGATCAGTGTTTGCAATATATCCGGGGAAACGAAGCGAACTTTTTATATCGGTAATCTTTTCTTCTTCCAATATCCGGTCAATGGCATCCTCTTTCAGATCGGCAATGAGCAGCGGCAATTTCTTTTCAGAGCGTTTCAGATACTCACTGTATGCTTTTAGCACTCTAGGGATGTTCTTCTTTGGGTCTGTATTGCCTAGGAAAAACAGATAATTGTCCGAATCTATATATTTTCGTGTGATTTCCGGGGCTTTGGGTTGCAGGTGGAAATGGCTGTTGAATCCATTGTATACCGCTACTAATTGTTCGCTCGGCAAGTGGAGTGCTTCAAGGATGCGTTTCCGTTCGAACTGCGAAACGGTAATAATCTTTTTACATTTGGGAAGTATGCGGGGAACCACCAGCCGCCGGTAATGCCAGCCCATTTCCTGATACCATGACTGACTGGACGACTGCCGTTTTTCCAGATAAATGATGTCGTGCAGTGTCAATACCAAAGGAACAGGGCAGTGCAGGGGAGCGGTGTTGCTTGTGCAGTGCAGCAGGTCGGGTTTGATGCGTTTTACGGCACGAGGCAGTGCCATTTGTTCCCAAAGGGGGTATGTCGGACATTTCAGTTCAATGATGTGCATATTTTCCGAGCTTTCCAGGCATCTGTCTTCACCGGGACTGACGAATATAAAATATTCATTTTCATGATCCATCTTCTGTAATTCCCGGATTGTTTCGAGAGCTACGAAATCCATTCCGTGTTTGTTGGGACGGAAAATGCGTTGGGCTTCAATGGCTATTTTCATGTTTTTTGTTTTTTATGATGGTATGATGTTTTTCTTCGTTTATAGTATTCTTCCGGTTCTGCCTATGGGTGTTCTCCATGTTCTGTATGGATGAATTTCTTGTTTGCCCCTTTGAGCTTGAACAGGTTTCCGATGGTGGTCAGCGCAAGCATGGGGATTTTGATGATTGCTTTTCCCAGTTGTTTGCTGAATAAGTATCCGGGGATGGGAAGTATCATTGCCGCTATTTGGGCGATGGATAACACCCACCATTTTATGGCTGACATCCATTCGTTTCCTCCGCCTTGCAGGCTCTGCCAAATGCTGAGGACCGTGAAAAGGAGTGTCAGCCCGAATACGGCTGCTATCTGTATCAGACGGGGAGGAAGCATCCACTGGAATATTTTGTCACAATAGTCAATGTTGCCCTGTCTCAATGCTTTCATGAAATTGAGGGACGAGCTGCGGAGTGCTCCGAACTGTGCGGCTATCCAACGTTTCCGCTGGTTGCTGATGGCTTCTTGTTTCTGTGTCTTTTCGTCATATATGGGCAGTTGCGCCAGGTAGGGGGTGTGGATGCGCTGCTGCAGGAGCAGGGCTTCCAGTTCTTTGTCCTCGCCTGCTGTTTGCAGATGGGCTACATTCTGGCGGAACCAGTGGGCGTCAAATGCCATCCCCGAACCGGATAAGGCGGCGGAAAGTCCGAGTACATTGTGCCCGCTGCGGAAGATGCCATTGTTGATTTCTTCGCTGATACCGTCGAGGACGGAAATGGCCGTATTCAGATTTTTTCCCGTCCGATGGGCTTGTATGGATTGCAGACCGCTGTCGAACGCACGGTTTACTTCGGCTAAAAAGTCCGGAGAGGTCAGATTGTCGGCATCCATGACGGCTACGACGTCGTAAGGTTCTTCTTTGATGGCATTCATGGCCATTGTCATGGCTTTTGCCTTCGAACTTTCTTTGTAATCCGCTATCAGCAAACGGATAGGGAGCGAACGTAGCGCATCATTGGTGGTATCCTGCATCTGGTCGGAAATAACAATGATGTCGAACAGCTCCTGTGGATAATCTTGCTGCAGAAAGCTGCGAACGGAGGAGATAATCACCCGGTCTTCTTTGTAGGCAGGGAACAGTATGACGAAACGCCGGAGCTTGCGGGCTTCGGGGAAACAGGGTGCACGGTAGAACTTGGATGCAACAGCGTACACAAGCAGATAGCATACGCAAAGTGCAAGCGGAATGTAGAGTATCCAGTTGATGATGTTCATAGGGCTACAATAAGGTTATATGATTGGTTGATCTTTATCGGATGAGGGCATGAAAAGCCCTGCACAAACTCCCCGACAGACGGCTCCGGTCAGATCAAGGCGCCTTTGGAGTGTGTATATCAGACTGTTTTTGCCGGCAGCTACGATGCTTTGGTAAAGGATAGAGAGGAAGCGGTTGGCTCCTTTCAGATTTCTTCGGGCATAGAGCAGACGGTTGCGTGTCAGATAATAGGTACGCAGTTTGCTGAGTTGGCCTGTACTCTGGCTCTCTTTATGAAAGACGGTACAACGGGGTTCGTACCACAGTTCATAGCCGGCTCTTGCCATACTGGTGCTCCAGTCTATCTCTTCGTAATAAAGGAAGAAGATTTCCGGCATCATTCCTGCTTTCCCGATGACTTCGCGTTTTATGATCATGGCCGCACCATGCAGGTACGGAGTGGGGCAGGGAGTGTCGAATGTTCCATCGTCCGGACAGCCGAAACCAATGCCTTTATTGCGTAATGCAATGGGAGACAGCGGAGTAAATCCGGCAAATTGTATGTTTTGAGGCGGAAAGGCAAAGCGTATCTTCGGGGAGGCTGCACCGATCTCCGGATGGCTTTCCAGACGTTCTATCAAATAAGCAATCCCGTCCGATTCGATGTAGGTATCGTTGTTTATCAGAAAGAGGTACTGTCCCCTTGCTGCTTTCATGCCTAAGTTGTTGCCTCCGGAGAAACCTTTGTTTTCATCACTGTGGATAGTTGTGACCGAAGGGTATAATGCTTGTATCTTAACCGCTTCATCTTCACGTGAAGCATTATCCACAACGATGATTTCATAACTTACAGAATGAATCTTATTCTGAAGAGACTCTATCAGCTCGCAGGTATCTTTGAATCCGTTGTAACAGATAGTGATAAAGGAGACTTGAGGCCCGTTAATCATAATTTATGATTTATTGTTTGTTTCTGATTTTACTATTTTATCTTTTCGCATCCGTTTGTCTATATATGGTCCTGCAAAGCAGATGGCAAAGGCTGTATATATCGGTATAGGGTTGGGATACTGCATTACGTCATTGACGTATGCTGCCAAATAGAATCCGGCAGCTACACCCAGCCAGGCTGTCAATAATCCTCGTAAACGCTTATTCATTATTTTAAATCTTAGTATCCATCCGCACCATATAAAAAGGGCACCGTGAATAGCAAGATAAAGGATGAGCCCGACTATTCCGGTTTCCACCCATACTGAGACAAGCCAGGAATCGGGAGGATATGGCATACGTTCTTTGGGATAAAAGCGTTCTCCTTTAGATAGTCCTAAGCCATAACCAAAAGGTTTGTGTACCATTAACTCTTTCATTTTTTCACGATTATATACGCGTACCAGATAAGAGGCGTCTTGGTTAGGACGAAATGCGGAACGCATTTTGTGAATATACTGATTACTGTCACCGATACTGGTGAAAGTGAAAAATAGAAATAGAAAAACGAAGGTAGATACTCCTACAATACGTGCTTTCAGACTATGTGACAATATTATATAGGTTCCTAATGCACCGAAAGGAATAGCTATCGCAGAACGTGTGCCGGAAATGGCCATTCCGTAGACTGCGGCAACAATAACAATCCCAAAATAGATTTTTAGGTAGATGTTTTTTATGTAAAATATAGAGATTCCAAAAAGGGCTATTCCCATAGCCATGTGGACGCCGAAGTTTGCTGCATCACTAAAAAAGGAAAAATAGCGGATGCCCGACCAAATGATATGAGTTTTGGCCCCTCCTAATTCATATAGAAAATATAATTCACTTGCGTTAAAACCATGATTTTTCTGCCAATATCCTTTAGCTGATGCTATAAGGATGAAGATGGACCAAATAATTAATAACCATTGGATTCCTTTGATATTGCGGACCGCCAATGGTACGAATATTGCGCATACAACAGGGTAAACAAAATAATGGGTGATGGCGATATTCCAGGCTGCTTGTACATTGTTAGGGTTAGCTATTTCTAATATACAATAAGCTCCCCAAATGAGATATAAAAAGAGCATACCATTGCGGCTTTCCGTCCAATTAATCTTCTCATACATTGTGTATGAAAGAAGTAGGGCTACCGCAAATAGCGTGCATACCAATGTGGCTATTCCCAATGGAATATCCGTTACCATACCTGCTACTATAATCAAGAATTGCAGGATAAACAGAGTATAAAAACTCTGCTTGGAATACTTTATAATTAATAAAAAAGCAAAGATACCTAATGGTAACAGACTAAGAGCCATAAAAACAGGAAGAGATGTTCGGACAGTAGCTTTGTATAAAACATACAAACAGCTTACCAGTAACAAATATATCCATCCTTTGTTTGCAAAGTAGTTACCAACTACCATTAAAAATTTGCCATATTTATCTTTGTCAATCGTCATCTTCATCATTTTCTTCCGATGATTGCTTCTTTTTCTTAAGCAACGTATGGATACTTTCAGTTAGTGCTAATTGAGATAAACGATAAATTACTTTTCTCCAAAGAGTATATGGTGGCAACATACCGGTATAATCTTCTATCACATTGCGTGATGCACGTGTCAGATAGACGAAAAGAGGTGCTTGTGCTACTTGTTGGCGAAGCTTCTCTACCAATAATTTATCAGTCTCTTTCCAACCACGGTCAGCCCGTGCAACTAATATGTTCAAATTGCTTTCTTGTAGTAATTCCGGTGGGATATTGACATCCCGCAGATTTGGATATTCTATGATCAGTATATCTTCTTCACCAGGCGTATAGATATCAGTGATACTTTTGGCAAGGACGAAGTCACGCGATAGTGCATTAAAATCACTATTATATATTAATGTATTTGCTTTAAGTCCAATGCTATTCCAATATTCTTTTAATTCGTTAATTACATTGCTTTTACCCTCACCGGCATCTGTACTGATAAAATTGATAATATAAGGCAGTCCTTCTTTTCGTTTGTTGCAGAAACGAAGAATACTGCTACTTAAATGCTTTATTGCTATCTGTTCGCATTCTTTGATATATCCCCGATATTCAAAAGTGGATTTTTTAGGAAATGCTCCCAGCATCGGAAGACCAACCAAGCGGCGAGTACGGATAGAATCACGCAATGTGCGATCTAGTAATTCCAAAAGCAGGAAGAAGCCTAATATAAATAAGAAAGTACCGATACATGTTCCCATTACTATCTTTTTTAATGGAGTAGGCATAGAGCTGATAGGATATGCTGGTGCGTTCAGTACTTTTAATGCTGCAGAAGTCATTTCCAGGTTTTTTCGACGCATAAGAGCATCATTATAACTTCTCAATACAGATAAATAGTTTTGTTCTATAAAATTTATATTACGTTCTTTACGTTTGATAGTTGATCCTACTGGAGCGAAAAATTTGTATTTTTCGTCAAGAGCTCTGCGACTTTCCTGCACGATTTGTAATTCTGATTGGGCCTTTTCTAACTGCATGGTTAAGTCCAACCACTGTTCTATAATGTTGTTTTTGGCTACTCCTTCTTTGGTATATTGGTGCTCTACATATTTGTTGGATAAATCGGATAACTCTTTGCGAGTTTTTTCCAGACGATTCTTGTAATCCTGAAGTGAATTTCCTTGAGTTGGGCTATTGTCAGTAATAGTTTCCATCTCCGATATCTTTCCGGTAAGTGAAGATGCTTCTTTCAATTTATCCAGAAACTGAAGATTGTTAAGAACTTGTTTGGCATTACTGTCCATATGTCTTTCTAATTCGCTTAACATTGCTTTGGCGCTGTTATAATCAAAGAGTACATTTTGTTCGCGTAACTCAAATTCTTTATTGATAGCGGCAATCTCCTTGGTCTCATCATAATAGTTGATGATACGTTTATCTATATTGTAATTGGTGAGCGAGTCTTCATTTATTCTAAGTTCTTTTCCGATGCGGTCAAGTTCGCCTTTAAAGTATTTAATAACGTTGTCTGTCTCGCCATAGCGGATTGAACGATACTCATTAACAAACTCTTTGGTAAGAATTTCAATGGTATTATATGCGATACCCGGATCATCTGTCATATAACTTACCTGTATCAGGTCGCTGGCTCCCTTACGATTTGCCTGGATGTTTTTGAGATCATTAAAACTGTAGTGGTGCAAATTATAATAAAAGACTCCGTAAAGATAGTTTGCCTGTGTTGGTTTAAGATAATGGAAAAAATTAGCAACTGTTTTATCTTCGCTGCTTTTATCTACCAGTGCCAGTATCTCTTTTCCATTAGGGCTATTTTTCAGATGATTATATATCCAGTTATAATTACTGGCTTTGATATATTCATTATCTTCATTTGGATTTCCTTTTATCAGACTACGAGCGTATAGGCGCATGGATACTCGTTGTAGTGTGCTTTCAGCCTTGATAATACTAAGCAAGTTGTCCATTGCATTTTGTGCTGTCGCCCAATCTACTTTGCTACCTCCCCCTTCAATATCATAACCTGAAGCGACACCGGTATAGAGCGTAGCTTCCACATAGTATGTTTTGCCTATCATTCGTTTTCCTAGGCGATAAGCTGTGAATGTTATAATAATTGTGCCTATAAGTAACCACCAACGGATACGATATAGAAATCTGCTGATATAAAGAATATATTCCATAAATATGTTTTATTTGCTGTTGAGGATGGAAGTACGGGTAATAACTTCGAGTATCATTAAACTTTTAGTTAACTCGAATTTACTTTTCTCAAACTTTTCTTTAGCTACTGATTGCCGCGATTTTTCTGCAGATAATTCTCCTGAATCAATAGTTCCGTTAGAAAAATTCTTTTCTGCTATATTATATTGTACATTTGATAATATAAGAGCTTCAGCGCTTAACTTGAGTATGCTTAATTGGGCAGTGGCAGTGGCATACATCTCAATGATTTCCTTTTTCATTTCCTCAAATTTTACGTCTCTTTCAAGTTGGGCAGTGCGCACATTCAGTTTTTGACGTTTTACCCGTGCAGTCAGATCAAAGAGACCGTCCAAAGGAATGTTGACTCCTGCACCAACTGTATATCCTTTTTGTGCTTGCGTGGAGTAGGTTAGATAAGGTGCAATTGCTACATCTGTATAAGTAGACTCGTTACCGAACATACCATACTGGTAGCTGCCCCGTAAACTGAAAAAGCCTAAGAAGGCACGCTTCTCTTTTGCCAGAAGCTTCCGTTCAATTTGTTCTTTTACTGTAGCTAATTCATAGGTCGGAGCGCTTTTTGCGTTCTCGAAAAGAAGATCCAGCGGTGGAAGTGTAATGCTGGAATAATCACTTGGTTGTAGTTTTGAGTAATCGCTTACCTCTTGCGCAGTTACGCTTCCAGTGGAGGCAAACAAAAATAGTAATCCTCCGAAGAGGTATCTGATTTGTTTCATAAATTAACCCTATTATCTGCTTTTGCTGTGTTATAGCAACGCAAATATAAGGATTAATTTTATTTAATGATGTTCTTATGGAAGCATTTTATCATCTTTCTTGTTAATTATGAGCAAATACTTGTTTAGAATGCCTCCGTCATGTTGAAATAGAATAAATTCTGCTTGTTCACCATGTCTCTGCCGAAGTCAAGACGGACGTTCATACGGGGCTGAACTTCAATGCGTAAACCGAGTCCCAGATTAGGAAGTACACCTTCGATTTTGCCCGGAGTAGGGCCCATGAAGCCGCATCCTCCCCATGCTACGTAGCCTACATGATTCAGCATCTTCTTCACCCAATTGCTTTTGTCCGTATTTATCATCTGACGGTATTCTGCCATCATCACGTGGGATGACTTGTCGCGAAACTGTCCCATATAATAACCACGAAGGTCGAAAGGAGTGCCGCTGAGTGCGTATTTAGTCAATGGAACATTGCCGAATACATTCTTTGTTTGCACTGTCCAAGCCAATACTTTACGTTTGCCTAGGGTCTTGTATTGGCGGTAGTCTATTTCCAAACGGTAGAAATTATTATCGCTTCCGAAGGCTTTGTTGTACATCATCCCACGAAAGTCCAGATACGTTCCCCGATAAGCATTGGCGGGAACGTCACGGGTGTCGTACGTCAGCAGGAAACCGACTCCGGAACTGAGGTTAGAGTAGCCGTGATCCGTACCGCCGGCAGCAATATACGATGGTTGCTCTATCATTCCTGCGGCAGGTTTAGTGATCTTGTCATAATTGAAGTCGATCTGCGGGCCGGCAAAGAAGTTGCTTTTCCCCAGACGGAATAAAAACCACGGATTCACCTGCACACCGCTATAACGGTATTCGCTGGTGTCTTCGCCACGCGGATAGTCCTTGTTGGTGCTGTATCCGATGCCGTAGAAATTTTCCAGTGTATTCTTATATGCAAAGACTCCGAAGATGCGGAATCGGTCGCCTTTGAAGAAAAGCTGCGGTTTGGTGAACAGGTTCAGTCCTCCTTCGAACATCAGGGCGATGGCCATCGGCACCACCGAACGTTGTTGGGTAGTATCACTCGGATTCATCCGAAACGTCATCAATGCACTACCGCCGATCAGTAATCCGAAGTCAGGAGTATAGCTGGGGCCACCTAATATATTATAATGTAGATTACGTTTGGCTACACGCTGGCGTCGCAATTCTTTTTTGGAAAGGGTGGGGGTGGGATCTGCCGGGGCTACCCCGACTTCGTCAACAGAAGTTGTAGTCGTTTGCAGTTCATCGCTTTTTACTGCCGTGTCAGCCGTTTGAGCTAACGAAATATTGATGAATAGAAACATCATCAATATACCTATTGTATATCTTTTCATATTCTTTCTTGAAATCCGCTGCAAAGGAAACTATTTTATTTCGATTAGTTTTCATTCTCATAGATAATAAATCTAAAAAAGAATCGTATTTTTGCCAATTAATAATATGTAAAACGAAATTGCCAACGGATTACTATTAGCATACAGGCAAAGTTAATTTATAAACGATCTATAATGAATAAACGAATTTTATCAGTTTTTGTTTGCTGTGCCCTTTACTATTCTGCACAGGCACAGGATGCGAAAGGCGGCATCAGCGCTGACATGATGCAGCAAATCAAACAGAGTTATCAAGGCACTTCTACCGACAAGGCTATCCGGAACGCCATCAGCAACAACGACATCCGCAAGCTTGCCCTGAACCAGGACAATATGAAGGGGATGGATACGCATTTTTCTGTCAAAGTGAACTCCAAGGGGATCACCGACCAGAAATCATCCGGACGCTGCTGGCTCTTCACCGGCCTGAACGTAATGCGTGCCAAAGCCATCGATAAATACCATCTGGGTTCTTTCGAATTCTCGCAAACCTATCCTTTCTTTTTCGACCAACTGGAAAAGGCCAACCTTTTCCTTCAAGGCGTCATCGACACCAGCGACAAGCCTATGAACGATAAAATGGTGGAATGGCTGTTCCGCAATCCGTTGAGCGACGGCGGTACATTCACCGGAGTAGCGGACATCGTAAGCAAATACGGCCTCGTCCCCAAAGACGTGATGCCCGAAACGAACAGCAGCGAAAACACCGCCCGCATGGCGAATCTGATCGCTCTGAAACTTCGCGAACAGGGGTTACAACTCCGTGACATGGCTTCGAAAAAAGCTAAACCTGCCGCTATCGAGAACGCTCAAGTGGAAATGTTGAGGACCATTTACGGTATGCGTGTTCTGAACTTGGGCGTACCTCCTACAGAATTTACCTGGACGCAATATAATGTCAAAGGCGAGCCTGTAGAAACCGCCACCTACACCCCGCTTTCTTTTCTGAAGAAATACGGTGACGAAAAGCTGATTGACAACTACGTCATGCTCATGAACGACCCCAGTCGCGAATACTACAAATGTTATGAAATAGACTACGACCGCCACCGCTACGACGGCAAGAACTGGACATACGTCAACCTCCCGATCGAGGACATCAAGGAGATGGCCATCGCCTCTCTGAAAGACAGCACCATGATGTATTACTCCTGCGACGTCGGCAAGTTCCTGAACTCTGACCGTGGTCTGCTCGACGTCAAAAACTATGATTACGACTCATTGATGGGCACCACCTTCGGCATGGACAAGAAGCAGCGTATCCAAAGCTTTGCCAGCAGCTCCAGTCACGCCATGACCCTCATGGCAGTCGATCTGGACAAAAACGGAAAACCGACCAAATGGATGGTTGAAAATAGTTGGGGTGCCGGAGCCGGTTATCAAGGTCACCTCATCATGACAGATGAATGGTTCAACGAATATACCTTCCGTCTCGTTGTGGAAACGAAATACGTGACCCCGAAAGCACTCGAAGTCTTGAAACAAAAACCGATCCGCCTGCCGGCATGGGATCCAATGTTTGCCGGCGAAGAATAACCAACCGACAAACACGCTGCATAGACTTGTACGCTGCAAGGTCTTCCGGCCTACTTTATTAAAGAACGTGTGCGAACACAAAAGGAATTACGGATATTTTTCCGTATTTCCTTTCTTTTTTCCTCCCGAATCA
>OGJQ01001347.1_pt1 | contig 12414 bp, 5 predicted proteins | sample 1572261 | NCBI WGS metagenome assembly OGJQ01 (sample SAMEA2582138, study PRJEB24529) | metagenome | biome: Human gut stool | place: China | collected 2011
TGAACCGGGCGAAGTGAAAGTGGTGGCTTATGATGCTTCCGGCAAGCCTGCAGAAGAAAAGGTGATTCGTACCGCTGGCAAGCCCCATCATCTGGAGCTGGTTGCCGACCGCACCCGCTTGTCTGCCGATGGTAAGGACCTGGCATATATCACAGTCCGTGTCGTGGATAAGAACGGTACTCTTTGTCCGGCAGACAGCCGCATGGTAAATTTCTCGGTGAAGGGTGCCGGAAAATATCGCGCTGCTGCCAATGGAGATGCTACCAGCCTCGATTTGTTCCATTTGCCCAAGATGCCGGCTTTCAGCGGTCAGCTGACGGCTATTGTGCAGAGTGGCGAGCAAGCCGGCGAGATTGGGTTTGAGGCAAGGGCTAAAGGATTGAAGTCCGGAAAGCTGGTACTTTATACTTCAGAGAAATAAATAGCACTATTTGCTTCCACTCTACCACACCTGCTCTGTACCCCTTTGTTCATCGGTGTTTGAGGTGCGGTGGAAGCAACAGAAAAAGGTGGAAGCAAATTTTGCTTCCACCTCTGTTTTTAGGGCCGACATGATGTTAACTTATTGTAATGTAATAAGTTAATATCATGTCGGCCATTTTGTTAATATCGTGTTAATGGCATATTAATATTGTGCAGACACGTTATTCATATCCTGAAAGTATGTTGCTTGGTTTATACATGCATGGCATTTCTTCAGTAAAAGCTTTGTGTTTCTTTTGTTTTGTCTTGATGTTGTGTAGTGCTTAACGGTCGTAAAGCGATTTGTTGACGGCCGTAAAGCGATCTGCCAACGGCCATCAACAAATCGCCTAACGGTCGTTAGGCGGTGAAAATCTCTGTACTTCAGCAGAATAAACATATATGTTATGTGCAAGAATGCCACATGTAGAGTGGAGAGAAGCGCTGTATTATGATATATCAAGTGATTTTTCTATCTTGTGCAACCGCATGCAATCGTTTGCACTGTTCGTTTCCCACATTTTACACTCTCTTTATACTTTACTAAAGTAATAAAGCATATTTTTGTTGCGTCATGCTTTGGGTACTTGAAAGACGTTAGAAAGCGAAAGTACGAAAATTATTTTTCGAATAATATATATAGGTAATTAATATTGTTAACTTTAATTTATTAAATGCATGAAGCAAGTTAATCTTAGAATCTGTCAAACGATTCTTACCCTAATGTTAGGGTTATTCTTGTCTGTAGGCGCTTATGCACAGAACATCACCGTGAAAGGGCATGTAAAAGATGCTTTGGGAGGAGTGATAGGCGCAAATGTGGTGGAAAAAGGAAATTCCACGAATGGTACAATCACTGACCTTGATGGTAATTTTACATTGACAGTTCCTCAGGGAGCTACGTTGGTCGTGTCTTTTATCGGATACAAGACGCAAGAAGTAGCTGCTGCTCCTTCAGTAATTATTACATTACAAGATGATGCGGAATTGTTGGGCGAGGTGGTCGTAATTGGTTACGGTACAGCCAAAAAGAATGATTTGACTGGGTCTGTTACGGCTATTAGTGCAGATAAAATGGTAAAAGGTGCTGTTACATCTGCTACTGATATGTTGGTTGGTAAAGCTGCCGGTGTAAGTGTGATTACTGACGGTGGTGCTCCGGGAGCTGGTGCTACAATTCGTGTGCGTGGCGGTTCTTCTATGTCTGCATCCAATAATCCGTTGATTGTTATTGACGGTGTGCCTGTAGATGACGGTGGTATTAATGGTATGTCAAATCCTTTGGCTACTGTCCATCCCAATGATATTGAGACTTTTACTATTTTGAAAGATGCTTCTGCAACAGCCATTTATGGTTCTCGTGCATCTAACGGTGTTATTATTATTAATACTAAAAAAGGAAAGTCTGGACGTGTACAAGTTGGTTATAGCGGTACATTCTCTATTAATACAAGACCCAATAAAGTAGATGTAATGTCTGCAAATGAATTTAGAGAATTTGTGACTTCTAAATTCGGTGAATCAAGTGCTCAGTTTAAAGCATTAGGTCAGGCAAATACTGATTGGCAGGATGAAATATTCAAAACCTCTTTCAGTACAGACCACAATGTTAATGTTTCTGGTGCTATACCACACATGCCCTATCGTGTATCAGTTTCTTATACCAATGAAAATGGTATATTGAAGACTTCTAATATGGAGCGTTTGACTGGTGCTATTAGCTTGAATCCTAATTTCTTTGATAAGAAATTGAATATTCAGTTGAATGTGAAAGGCATTTATAATACAAACCGTTTTGCAGATACTGGTGCGATAGGTATGGCGACGCAATATGATCCGACACAGCCTATTTACATGGATGGAAATCCCTATGGTAACGGCTACTTTATGTATATGAAAAGTGGCAATAATCCTACACCGGTTGATATTGGTTTGGCTAATCCCGTTTCTATTTTAGATTCAAAGCATGACGAATCAACTGTTTATAGAAGTATTGGTAATGCACAAATTGACTATAAGTTTCATTTCCTGCCCGAATTGAGAGCAAACTTGAATTTAGGTTACGACGTGTCTAAGAGTGAAGGTGATGTTATTATAGAAGATAATGCTCCTATGACTTGGTGCCAAGGTAACTATAAAACTGGGTTTGGGGAAAATAGCAGCTATTATCAATTGAAGCGGAATACATTGCTGGATTTCTATTTGAATTATGCTAAAGAGTTTGGTGCACATCATGTCGATGTTATGGGCGGTTATTCTTGGCAGCATTTCTATAATTCTACATGGACCAAATATCCTTATTCTACAGTAAAAGCTGAAGAAACTGGTAAGGAATTCTATAAGGATATGGAAGATTATTCAACTGAAAACTATCTTGTTTCTTTCTTTGGGCGTTTGAATTATACATTATTGAATCGTTATTTGGTGACATTTACCTTGCGTAATGATGGTTCTTCACGTTTCAATAAAGACAATCGTTGGGGATTATTTCCTTCAGTTGCTTTGGCATGGAAGATGAAAGAAGAGAATTTCTTGAAGGGAGTGGATTGGCTTTCTGATTTGAAGTTGCGTTTGGGCTATGGTATTACTGGTCAGCAAAACCTGAATAATGGTGACTATCCTTATATGGCTCGCTATATGTATTCCAAAGCTGGAGCAAATTATTATTTTGGTAATAACAAGTATTCATTGATTGCTCCTCAAGCTTATGATGAAAACTTGAAATGGGAAGAAACTACAACTTACAATATTGGATTGGATTTCGGTGTATTGAACAACAAATTGACAGGTACTCTTGATTTGTATTATCGTAAAACTGATGATTTGCTGAATACGGTTACAGCTCCTGCCGGTACAAACTTTAGTAACCAGTTGTTGACGAATGTAGGTACATTGGAGAATAAAGGTATTGAACTTACTTTGACGGCTCATCCTATCACGACAAAAGATTGGGACTGGACATTGAGTTATAACATCTCTTATAATAAAAATGAAATTACCAAATTGACATTTAATGATGACCCGGCTTATAAAGGTGTGATTCATACTGGTATTGATGGAGCAACCGGTTATAATATCATGATAAATGCTGTTGATCATCCTTATAATTCATTCTATGTATGGGAACAACTTTATGATAAGGCTGGAAATCCGATAGAAGGTGCTTATGTTGATCAAAATGGGGATAATAAAATAGACGAAGAAGATTTGGTCGCTTACAAAAAGTCTGCTCCTGACGTATTTATGGGATTAACTTCTCAATTGTCTTATAAGAATTGGGATTTGTCATTTGCTTTGCGTGCAAGTATTGGAAACTATGCTTATAACAATGTACAATCCAATCGTGAGGCTTGGGATGGTTCACAAATGTATGACCAAACTGGTTTCTTGAAAAATCGTTTGACTTCTGCATGGAAAAGAAATTTCAAGATAGGGCAATATCGTTCTAGTTACTATGTTCAGAATGCTTCTTTTGTACGGATGGACAATATTTCATTAGGATACACTTTTAACAAGCTGTTCAATGATAAACAAAGTGCACGTGTTTATGTCACGGTACAGAATCCGTTTGTTATTACCAAATATGATGGTTTGGATCCTGAAATTAGCGGTAGTGGAGTTGATAATAATATCTATCCTCGCCCTCGTGTATTTATGTTAGGCTTGAATCTTAATTTTTAATCAATGAAGTTATGAAAATATTAAAATATAAATATATATTGTCGGCAGCCCTTTTGAGTACGATGTTAGGGGTTACCTCTTGTGTGAACGATCTGGATACGGTTCCATTGGATAAGGATGAATTGGTTTCGGATGTCGTTTTTGGAAAGGAGATAGGAGCTTATGAACAAAGTTTGGCTAAAATATATGCAGGTTTGGTAATAGGTGGTAATGCAGGTGGAGACTCAGACCAGGATGTTGTCGGCATTGACGGTGGTTCTCAGGCTTCATTTATTCGCGTATTGTGGAATATGCAGGAATTGGCTTCTGATATCGCTCATTGTTGCTGGAATGATCCTGGTATTCCAGACTTCAATCATATTTCTTGGGCTGCTTCAAGTCCATGGATCAAAGGATCATATTATCGTTTGTATTATCAGATTAACTTGTCAAATGCGTTTTTACGTGAAACAACTGATGATAAACTTGCCTCACGAGGTTGTTCAGAGCAAGTAAAGGCTTCTATTAAAACTTTCCGTGCAGAAGCTCGTTTTATGCGTGCTTTGATGTATCTGTATGCTTTGGATTTGTATCGTAATGTTCCGTTTGTAGATGAAAACAGCCCTATTGGTAGCGTTCGTCCACAACAAATTATGAAAGATCAATTATTTGAATACATTGAAAGTGAAATGTTGGCATGTGAAAGTGATATGCTTGATCCTGTAGTTGGATTTAATGATAATTATGGACATGCTAATAAAGCTGCTCTGTGGGCTGCATTGTCTCGCTTGTATTTGAATGCAGACACGTATGTAGGTGTAAATAAATATACTGAATGTGTGACTTATTCTAAAAAGATTATTTCAGCAGGTTACCAATTGGAACCGGTTTATGTCGATAGGTTCAAAGCTGATAATGACCAATCCATAGAGATGATTTTCCCATTGAGATATTAAGGTGAAGATACAATGACCTGGGGAGGTATGACAGCTTTGTTATGCTGGGGTTCTGCTGATTTTCAAGAAGAAACGAATGCAAAGGGAGGTTGGCAAGGTGTTAGAGCTAAGTCGTCTTTATATAATATCTTTGAAAAAGAGGATAGCAGTGATAAGGATACTCGTAAAGCAATGTTGCGTACAGAAGCTACCACAAATATTGAGATCACAAATGAAGCTGATTTTGTCAATAATGGCATTCCCGTTACCAAGTTTTATAATGTGAATAAAGATGGAAGTAAACCTGCATCTGCGGAAGCTTGGACAGATTATCCATTATTCCGTTTAGGTGAAATCTATTTGAATTTAGCAGAAGCTGTTCTTCGTGGCGGACAAGGAGCAACAAAAACAGAGGCTTTGGGATATGTAAATGATTTGCGTAAACGTGCATATTCAGACAAGGCGTCCGCACCTATTTCCGATAGTGATTTTACTTTGGACTTTATGATGGATGAACGCGCACGTGAGCTATTCTACGAAGCTCAAAGACGTACAGATTTGATTCGCTTCGGTAAATATACTTCTGCTGATTATGTTTGGCCATGGAAGGGTGGAGTTGCGGCAGGAAAATCTGTTGAAAGCTTTTATCAAGTGTTCCCCTTGCCTTCAGACGATGTTGGTTCTAATCAGAACCTGGTACAGAATGAAGGATACTAATATTAATGATTAAACATGAATGATATGAAGACAAAATATATTTATTTACTTTTGGCTGGAATCTTCGCATTGATGTCTTGTGAGGAGGATGCTACCCCCATATTGGAATTGAAGACTGCTGCTGCATTGCATGCGCTTTCCCAAACAGACATTACTATTACTAAAGACAATAAGGATGCGCAATTTCCGGAAATAGCTTGGGATAAGGCAGATTATGGAGTTTCTGCAGTAGTTAATTATGTTGTAACTCTAACAAATACTTCTACCAATAAGAGTATTGTAATAGGAGAAACAGGGGATGCAAAACTGGCATTTACAAATAGTGAAATGAATTCTTTATTGGCTAAGGTAGGAGCATATCCGGGGCAAACGTATGATTTTACTGTTTCTTTGGTTTCTGAGGCATATGATGCTTATACTGATGCAGCTAGTAACTCAATAACTTTTAAGGCTACACCTTATGACCCTAATGTAGATAATATTACATGGAAGTATGCTTATGTAGCTGTTGGCTATCCTGATTGGGACTACACTACTGCCTATTTGATAGGTGACCCTGACGGTGATGGCATTTATAGTGGTTATGCCAATTTTGATGGTGCTGCTTCTTATGCAATCATTGATGGTGCAGACCTTACGAAAGTATTGGCTAAAGACCAGCAAGTTACTGCTGATGGTAAAGGTTTCATTGAAATTACTTTAGATGCGGAAGGTAAGGTAACCCAATCAGAGAAAGGGCTGGTTTGGGGAGTAATTGGAGATGCTACGTCTAGTGGTTGGGACAAAGATACCCAGATGGAATACGATACCACTACTCGTCTTTGGACAGTGGTTACTCCGTTGCTCGATAAGGAATTCAAATTTAGAGCCAATAATGACTGGGGATTCAATTATGGAGCAGAAGAAGGTAAACTTTCTGAGTTGGCCGGTAACTTGGTTGCTGGAGGTCAAAATTTCAAAGTGGTAAAGGCAAGTCCCTATATTATTACTTTAAATTTGACTAATGCAGGAAAATATACTTATAGTATGGAAGAAACAACGATTGAGCTTTCTAGCTCTGCAATGACATTGCCTGGTAGCTATCAGAGTGGTGATGGTTGGAAGCCGGAAGCTGATGATTGCTATAAGGTAGAATCTGCAGCTCGTGATTTCAAATATACTGGCACTCACTATTTCCCTGCCGATACAGAATTCAAGTTCTATGATTCTGGTACATGGATTGGTGTTGTTGGAGATATTACTTGGAATGAGGCTAAGACATCAACTACGTTTGTTATCGGTGATGGCGGTAATGTTAAGATTGAGGCTGCCGGTTATTATCGAGTAGGTGCCGATACTAAGAAGATGGTTGCTACTTTGGATAAGACAGGTTGGGAGATTATTGGTGATGCTACTCCTGGTGGATGGGATAAAGGCACTTTAATGGATTATGATGCTGAAACGCAAAAGTGGTCGGTGACTGTTACATTAGGTGATGGTGAAATGAAATTCAGATGGGATGCAGCTTGGACTATAAACTTTGGTGGTAGTTTAGGTGCGCTGACGCAGGATGGTGGAAATATTAAAGTTTCAGCTGGAACATACACGATTGTATTGGATCCAGAAGCTAAGAATGCTACAATGACAGCCAATTAAGGCTCTCTTATTTATAGAAAAAGGATTAAGGGGGGGACCTTTAATCCTTTTTTATTTGTCAGACCAATGAATTGTAAATAGATGAGGAATTTATTTTATACTATACTTGTATTATTGACAGTGTATGCTTGTGCCGGAAAACGCGAGATAGTTACTGAACAAAAGCAAGTATTACCTGCTGTAGAAGACGTTGTGATGTACGAAATCAATCCACGTGTTTTTGCTCTGAAGAATGCATTTAATGTCATATCAAAACATCTTGATTCTATTCAGTTTTTGGGTGTTAATGTTGTTTGGTTTATGCCAATCTATGAGATTGGTGAGGTAAATACGGTGAATTCTCCTTATTGTATCAAAGATTATAAAAGAATAAATCCTGAATTTGGAACAGTAGAAGAATTTAAGCGTTTAGTGGAATTATGCCATGAAAAAGGAATAAGTGTAATTTTAGATTGGGTTGCTAATCATACATCTTGGGACCATGCTTGGATTAAAGAACATAAAGAGTGGTATACTCAGGATAGTATCGGAAATATAATTTCTCCTGCAGGAACGGGATGGAATGATGTGGCAGATTTGAACTACGATAATGCAGATATGTGCCTTGCAATGATTGATGCTATGAAATATTGGATACAAGAAGTTGGTGTAGATGGTTTTCGCTGTGATGCTGCTGATTATGTTCCATATACTTTCTGGAAGCAAGCTGTTGATTCTCTGAGGGCTATTCCAAATCGGAAATTGTTAATGTTGGCAGAAGGTAAGCGCAAAGATCATTTTGATGCAGGATTTGATATGAACTATGCTTGGGATTTGATGGAGGCGATGCGGGATGTTTTCGTTAATGATAGTAGTGCGGCACGCTTGTTGGAGGTGGATTGGAGCGAGTATGACTCAATTCCGGCAGGAAAAATGAAATTACGTTTTATTACCAATCATGATGAGGCTTCTAAAATGTCGCCAATTGTGGAGTTAGGAAGAGAAAGGGCAACTATGGCTGCTTTTGTTGGAACAGTTTTTTTGCATGGTGGAGCATTGATTTATAGTTCACAAGAAATTGGACATGAGGCTCCTATTAATTTTTTTGCATATACATCCGTGGATTGGTCCGAATGTTCGGATATTTATCAAGAATATGGGTGTTTAATGGGATTGTATAATAAATATCCTGCACTTCGGAAAGGAATATTAACTGGGTATCCTGCTTCAGACGTCTTGATGTATCAGAAAAGTGATGGTAAAGATGCTTTTATGATATTGGTTAATGTGCGTAATAGAGATGTTTCTGTTATCTTACCGGAGGGTTGGAAGCATCATGTAGCTACTGATATTTACGAAAATAAACCTCTGGAATTGATGAATGAAATTAAACTGAATGCATTAGAGTATAGAATAATTAGATTCTGACGGCTGGATTTTAATAAAAGAGGAGACCCTATACTATTATATTGTGTAAGGTCTCCTCTTTCTGTTTGATATGCAAACGTTTTCGTGATATTGTTCTCGTTTTCCTTTACGTTAATTGATTTGCCCTTTCTTTTCCGGTTATATTTGTGAAGTGATAACTTTAAATACTTCATATTATGAAAATTATCGTTCAACGTGAGAATCTTGTTTTATGGCATTTGATATGCTTCAGCGTGCTGCTGGCATTCACGGCATGTAGTGACAACAAAGAGGAGTTTCAGGAATATTTGACTCCTGCCTCCGGTAGTGAAGCTATTTTTGAACAAGGTTTTAGCTTTGCTGAAGCTGCTTCTTCACAAAGTGTCAGTTTTGAGGCCGGATATCAATGGACTGCTGAGCTGAGTGGTGAGGATATTGGCTGGTGCAGTATCAATCCGGCAAAAGGCTTGTCAGGAAAAGCTACGATTATGGTTTCTGTTGCTAAAAATGAAACTGGAATAGCGCGTACAGCACAATTGAATATTATATCCGGTTCAAAAAGGGAAGAAATATCCGTCACTCAAGCTGCCAATGCAATTGCAATTCCTGCTGGTCTGAGTTATACACCGGTGGTACCAGATGCTGATCAGTCTCTTGTCATTACGTTTAAAGCGGATACAAAGTCTGCCCTCTATGAGTATAAAGGAGATGTGTATGTACATATTGGTGTTGTCAGTGAAGGTCGTTGGCAATTCGTGCCTGCAGAGTGGGCAGAAAACAAAGATAAATGTAAGATGACTTTATCTGAGGCTAATATTTGGAGTATTACATTGAGTCCGAATATCCGGGAGTGGTTTGGGAGTGGAAAGACACCGGTGAACCAACTTGGAATAGTGATTCGTAGTGCGGATGGTAGTAAAAAAGGAATAGATACTGATTCCTTTATAGCGGTAACTGATACAAAATATGAAGGATTTGTACCCGGTGAGATTAAAACTGCCGCTGTACCGGCTGATATGGTCGAAGGTATCAACATAATGGATAATTCTACAGTGACACTGGTACTTTATGATAAAGATGTGAATGGAAATCATAAGGATTTTGCACATGTTGTGGGTGACTTTAACAATTGGACCTTAAGTAATGACGAAAAGTCGCAGATGTATCGTGATGATGCTTCCGGATGTTGGTGGATTACGTTGGCGGGGGTAGATGCTGGTAAAGAGTATGCTTTCCAATACTATGTGGGTACAAAGGAAGGTGAAGTAATTCATTTGGCAGCTTCTTATACTGAAAAAATACTGGATCCTGATAATGATAAAGATATTTCAGCTTCTACCTATAATGAAAACCTGGTTTATCCTAAGGGAGGGGTAGGAATCGTTTCGACCTTCAAGATACAGAAAGATAGTTATAACTGGAAGTATAATGATTTTAAAATAGCAAATCCTGAGCAATTAGTGATATATGAATTGCACTTGCGCGACTTTACGGCTACGAGTGACATTAACGGTGCGATGGGAAAGCTTTCTTACTTGAAAGAAATGGGTGTCAACGCTATTGAGTTGATGCCGGTGCAGGAGTTTGACGGCAATGACAGTTGGGGGTATAATCCTTGTTTTTTCTTTGCGATGGATAAAGCTTATGGGACAAAAACAATGTATAAGCAGTTCATTGATGCTTGTCATGAGGCTGGTATGGCAGTTATTCTGGATGTGGTTTATAATCATGCTACAGGAAATAATCCGCTGGCTAAACTCTATTGGGATGGTGATAAGACTGCAAAGAATAATCCATACTTCAATGTGGAAGCACCTCATCCTTATAGCGTGTTCCATGATTTCAATCATGAAAGCCCATTGGTGCGTAAGTTTGTGAAGCGTAATCTGCAATTCTTGTTGAAGGAATATAAGGTGGATGGCTTTCGTTTTGATTTGACGAAAGGGTTCACACAAACCTCTTGCACTGAAAGTACAGCATCCAATTACGATGCGGGTCGCATTGCCGTCCTAAAGGATTATAATGCGGCCATCAAGGAAGTGAAAAAGGACTCTTATGTTATCTTGGAGCATTTCTGTGATTCAAAGGAAGAAAATGAACTGGCAGCTGATGGTATGCACTTATGGCGTAACTTGAATAATGCCTATTGTCAGTCGGCTATGGGGTATGCTGAAAATAGTTCTTTTAGTAGCCTTTATGAGAAAAACACTGCATGGGTAGGTTTTATGGAAAGCCATGATGAAGAACGCACAGCTTACAAACAGTCGCAATGGGGTGATGGTGTGCTGAAAACCGACCTTGATGCCCGTATGAATCAGTTGGCACTAAATACAACTTTCTTCCTTACCGTTCCTGGTCCTAAGATGGTTTGGCAGTTCGGAGAGATGGGATATGACATCTCTATTGAAGAAAATGGCCGTACCGGTAGGAAGCCTTTGCATTGGGAATATTTAGATAACGCCGATCGTAAAGGGCTGCACGATGTTTATGCAGGTTTGATGAAGCTGCGCAATGCTCATCCGGAGTTGTTTGATGCAAATGCAACTTTGACATGGAAGGTGGAAACTTCTGATTGGGACAACGGTCGTACATTATTGGTAAAAAGTATAACGGGTAAGCAACTGGTGGTGGTGGGTAACTTTACACATACCGCTACTGATATTGTTTTCCCTGCCACTCCTGGTAACTGGACCAATTACTTTACAGGAAAAAGTGAAACCGTAAATAAACAGGTTAATGTAGCGGCTCATGGATATGTGGTCTACACTAATTTCTGATTTCGGTAAGAATCATTCATACATCTTTATCAGCACCCGATTCAGCCAGTTCCAACGGAAACGGAACCAGCGTCGGGTGCTGCTTTGTTTTCCTCCAAAGCGGAGAACGAACTCACGGTAGCCATGTTTACGGAAGGGAAGTCCCACGTCCATGAACTCTAAGTGGCGGTATCCGCGTTGTTTGGCATCATCCAGTGCTTTCCATACGGCAAGAATCCCCGGATATTGCAGGGCATAAGTCTTGCGCATGCCACCTGAGAACCATAGATAGGCGCTATCATCTGAATAAATGCATGCGCTGCCACCGATAATCTTCTCCTTATAAATGACGATGAAGATTTTGCTTTGCTGCCCTTTTGTCAACTGGTTTTCGAGATGCTGAAAGAACTTGATACTGGGGAAGTGGCGCCGTATCTTGGAAGAATATACGTGGCGCAACATCTGGGCGAAACAGAGAATCTCCTCTTTGGTACGTGCTTCCCGCACTTGGGCACCGTTTTTGAGGCCTTTCTTGATTTGCCGGATACGTGACGGGCTGAAACGCTCTTCCACCTTTTCGACGCTGTGCAACGAGTTGCGCACCCGCAGCCAATTGATGGCGATGTATTGGTTGTCTCGGAAAGATTTGTATCCGAACATGGCATTTTCCAGGTTGCGGAACTCGATGAGAAAAGAATCGCGCAATGCTTCATTGGTAAGCCTTTGCAGCATGTCACTGAAGATAGTCTCTTTGTCTGCCTCGTTATTGAAATATTCTCCCGTACCGTACACCTCACATCTTTTGATGATGCCGGGTGGAAACATGCGGACACTTTTACGTATGTCGGCAAGCAGTTTCGCAA
>OGJQ01001357.1_pt1 | contig 12326 bp, 9 predicted proteins | sample 1572261 | NCBI WGS metagenome assembly OGJQ01 (sample SAMEA2582138, study PRJEB24529) | metagenome | biome: Human gut stool | place: China | collected 2011
ACAATGAAGTTTACCGCTTGACCACAACATTGTATAATTCCGGTGTCAAAGGTTCTACGGTTGAAGAACAGGGCTCTGTCTGTCTCGCTCTCCTGATGGGCTACAATGCATCGTTTATCGACCACGGAGAAAAGCGCGAACATATCCAGGAAATATTGGATCGTTGCTGGGATATCCTCGATATCCTTCCCGCTTCGCTATTGAAGCTCCGCCTGCTTACTGCCTGCTATGGTGAGGTATTCGACGAGCCTTTGGCCGACGAAGCCCGTGCTATTATCGCTTCTTGGGATTCGGTATCACTTACTACTGAGCAGCAAGAGGCTATCAACGAGTTTGAGACTGTGGTGGATAATCCTTATCCGTGGGAGTATGTTGAAGAATAAAGATTACTATTAAACCTAATTTTTCTCATGCGCGAATTTAATAATATAAAAATTGCCGTAGCCGGAACTGGTTATGTCGGGATGAGTATTGCCACTTTGCTGGCACAGCATCACGAAGTGGTGGCAGTCGATGTACTGCCTGAGAAAGTGGAGAAAATCAATCAGAAGATTTCTCCCATTCAAGATGATTACATCGAACAATATATGGCCGAGAAACCGTTGCGTCTCTCAGCGACCCTTGATGGAACCGTAGCATACTCTAAGGCCGACTTTGTGGTTATTGCTGCTCCTACAAACTATGATCCGGTAAAGAACTACTTCGACACTCACCACATAGAGGATGTCATCGACCTTGTGCTCAGAGTCAATCCTGATGCCATAATGGTTATCAAATCTACCATACCTGTAGGCTACTGTCGCAGTCTATACGTTAAGTATGCACAGCGAGGAGTCAAGCAGCTTAACTTGCTTTTCTCTCCCGAGTTTCTTCGCGAGAGCAAGGCACTTTACGATAATCTCTATCCCAGCCGCATCATTGTAGGCTCTCCTAAGATGATGAATGGTAACCAGTTTGGTACAGAGAACGAGGCTATTCAAGCAGTTGCTGATGTCTCCATGCTTGAACAAGCTGCCAAAACGTTTGCTGCTTTGCTACAAGAGGGAGCTATCAAAGAAGCTATCCCGACTCTTTTTATGGGTATCAAAGAGGCAGAAGCGGTGAAGCTCTTCGCCAATACTTATCTCGCCCTTCGTGTTAGCTACTTTAATGAACTTGACACATACGCTGAAGTAAAAGGATTGGATGCCCAATCCATCATAGAGGGTGTGGGACTCGATCCGCGCATCGGTACCCATTACAACAATCCCAGTTTCGGTTATGGTGGTTATTGCCTGCCTAAAGATACCAAACAGTTGCTTGCTAACTATACTGATGTTCCCCAGAATATGATGTCGGCCATTGTAGAGAGCAACCGTACCCGCAAGGATTTCATTGCCGACCAGGTATTGCGGAAAACAAGTTATTACACCGCATCCAGCCAGTGGGACGCACAGAAAGAACAACAAATTGTAATAGGCGTATTTCGCCTCACGATGAAATCAAACTCCGACAATTTCCGACAGTCGTCTATACAAGGTGTGATGAAACGCATCAAGGCCAAGGGGGCTCAGATCATTATTTATGAACCTACGCTGGAAGACAGTACATCATTCTTTGGCAGTATGGTGGTTAATGACCTGGTCAAGTTCAAAGGGATGAGCGATGCCATCATTGCCAACCGTTATGATGTTTGCCTGGATGATGTGAAGGGGAAGGTATTTACACGTGATATTTTCCGTAGAGATTAGCCATTTTCCAGATAATATTAGTTACTTAAGCGCACTGACACTTTAATCAAAGGAAACTTTTACTTGATTGGCGAATTATATTAATTGTCGCTTCGTGACTACTGATTTGATGTGGTGGTTAATTTGGTAGCTTAAACTGATATACTCTATATTTGATATTTCTATTGGAATAATATTGTTGACTTTAAAAACAGTATTTGTGTTCTGTTCGATTTAAAATAAGGTAATCAAACAATCTTGATAAGGGTAAAACGATCGCAATGTGAGGTTTGCATATAAGTCAAAAATAGAGATATGCGTGAAGTTCCAGTTTTGGTATTGATAAGATTATTGAAGCATTAGCAAATCGAAATATTGGAACGTGGTCAATGCATAGGTGATAAGATAGTGTATTGTAAGAATATGTGTATAAAACTACCTCTTGATGTAGTTCCCCTTTCTTTTTGTTGCTGAATGGAAAGAGTTTAAAATGTCTAGCATTGAGGTCTTCAAATGGAGGATAATGAAAGAAAAATAGTTATAGATGATCGAGATTTATGATACTAAAGGAATTAAGGACAACGAATTTGACAACTATGAACTAGAGTGGATTATATATTAAGTATCCCCCAAAAAGCATGTGCTAAATTTTGAGAAGAAAAATGGCAGTTAATCAACTAAAAGCTGGAGCAATACTAAATTATGTAATTCTATGTCTAAATGCTCTGGTTGGAATCGCATATACTCCATATATGCTACGTATGCTTGGTCAAAATGAATATGGGTTATATTCACTTGCGGCATCTTTAATTGCATATTTATCCATGTTAGATTTAGGCTTTGGAAACGCAGTTATTCGATATACGGCCAAGTTTCGAGCAGAAGGTAAAATGAACGAACAGTATTCTATGTTTGGAATGTTCACGGTTCTTTATAGTGTGATTGGCATAATGGCTTTGGGTGTAGGGTTGTTGTTATATTTTAATGTATCTAATATTTTTGGAAAAACATTAACTGCTGTTGAAATAGAAGAGTCTCGAACAATAATATTGTTGATGGTGCTAAATCTAGCAGTAACATTTCCGCTTAGTATATATGGAGCAATAATAACTGCATATGAGGACTTTATATTCTTGAGGATAGTACAAATATTTAGAATATGTATAAATACGATAGTTATGATTTATTTGTTAAGTATAGGATACAAAGCAATTGCAATGGTTGTTGTTGTCACCATTTGTAACATAATTGTCTTACTGTTGAATGTCTTTTATTGTAAGTATCGAATTAAGATAAAAATTGTTTTTGGCAAGATAAATAGATCCTTTTTGAAAGAAGTAGCAATATATTCTTTTTGGATTTTTTTGAATGTAATAATGGATAGGATATATTGGAATACTGGGCAATTTGTGCTTGGCGCTTTAGTCGGAACCCTAGCCGTAGCCGTGTTCTCTGTCGCTATTCAGTTGCAGGGAATGTATATGATGTTCTCTACAGCTATATCAGGTGTGTTCCTGCCTAAAGTAATGGCTATGGTTGCTAAAAGCAATAATGAGAAAGAAATTTCTGATTTATTTTTGCGTACAGGAAGAATCCAATATACTATTTTAGCGTTTATTCTATCTGGCTTTGTTGTATTTGGGCGGCAATTCATTTCTTTTTGGGCTGGAGAATCATATGCTGATGCCTATTATATAGCTTTGTTATTCTTTGTTCCTTTGACGGTTCCATTAATACAAAATATAGGAATAACAATCCTTCAAGCAAGAAATCAAATGAAATTTAGGTCAATGATTTATATAATCATAGCATTAGGCAGTTTTGTTTTACAAATTCCATTAACGAAATATTTTGGAGGTATAGGGTGTGCTTCTGCAATATCTGGAGCATTAATCGTAGGACAAATACTTATTATGAATATTTATTATCAGCGTAAACAAGGAATAGACATTAAGAGATTTTGGATAGAAATATCAAAAATGAGTATGATTCCTATCATTATTTGCTCCGTTTCAATAATTATATTGAGATTTTTCCCTATTGAGACTCTTTCACAATTTGTCATAGGGATAATGATATTCTCAGTAGTTTATATTCCACTATTTTGTAAGTTTGGGATGAATAGAAATGAGAGAAAATTAATGTTGTCTCCGTTAATGAAACTTTTTATAAAAAATGATTTTTATCACCGATAAATATAACTGCTGTGGTTGTACAGCTTGTGCTGCACTTTGTCCTAAACAATGTATTGCTATGCATGAAGATGAAAAAGGGTTTCTCTATCCTCATGTTGACACTTCAAAATGCATCGATTGTAAGTTATGTGAAATGGCTTGTCCTGTGATTAATCAGGCTGAACCTCGAAAGCCACTAAAGGTCTTTGCAGCAAAGAATACAAATGAGAAAGTAAGATTAAAGAGTTCGTCCGGTGGGATCTTTTCGATGATTGCAGAACGGATAATTAACAACGGTGGAGTGGTTTTTGGTGCTCGATTTAATGAACAATGGGAAGTCGTCCATGATTTCACCGATACTATTGAGGGTCTTGAAACTTTTAGAGGTTCAAAATATGTTCAATCACGAATAGGTAATAATTTTAAAAAAGCTGAATTGTTTTTGAAAAATGGTAGAGAAGTGCTTTTTACAGGAACGCCATGTCAAATAGCAGGTTTACAAAGATTTTTGCGAAAAGATTACCCCAATTTACTTACTATTGATGTGATTTGTCATGGAGTGCCAAGCCCACTCGTCTGGAGAGATTATCTTAAACATATACTTTGCCCGAGGGACAGAATTAGAAAAAATACGGTTTCGTTATCTCTAAATGAAATACCGAATTTATCCGGTATCTCATTTAGAGATAAAATGGCAGGTTGGAAAAAATACAGTTTCATCATTCGTACAAAGTCTGTTTTTAGGTCAGACAGAAATTCGGTTTTACCATCTAAAGATAATATTTTGTGTCATGATGTTCTTCAACAAAACGTCTTTTTAAGAGGTTTTTTACAAAATTTATATCTAAGATCATCGTGCTACAAATGTCCTTCTAGAAATTTTAAATCTAATTCTGACTTTCTCCTTGGTGATTTTTGGAATATAGATAGTATAAATAGAGAAATTAATGACGATAAAGGTGTAAGTTTAGTTTTTGCATTATCATTCAAGGCTTTATCTTTTATAAAAGAAATGGAAGGGTTTATCCCTATAGCTGAACATTTTTTTACTCCTATATATAATAGTAATAAAAATATTTTTGTTGACGAAATTGAAAGTAGCAATAGTAAGATTTTTTGGAAAGAATATTTGGAGGATAAAATGGAATTGACTAAGTGTATTAAGAAAAATACCCATTATTCGAAGATGCAGAAACTTAAAGATAATATCTTTTTACATCTAATAAATTTTCATTTAGATTACTTAATTATGTTATGGAGAAAAAGAAAATAGGTATAATAACATTACCTTTTGAGCCTAATTATGGATGGATTCTACAATTGTGGGCTTTAAATCATTTTTTGTGTGCAAATGGGTATGACACAGAACTTCTTGACAGACGATGGAATGAAGAAAAAACTAAATTTGGCAAGAATTTTATTCGATGGATTTATTATAATATTTGTTGCCGCGACTTTAATAGGTTCTTAAACAATCATCTATGTCGGAGCGAAATATTTAGGTTGAGCTCTAAATTGAGCAACTATATAAATAGTAATAAATTTGAAGCTGTGGTGTTTGGAAGCGATCAGATTTGGAGAATTGAAAATGTTAGACAGGCGGATCTTGATTTCTTTGGTGGTTGTGTGCAAAACTCATCGGTTAAGTTAATAGCATATTCTGCATCATTTGGCACTGATAATTGGAAAGGTACAAAAGAAGATACTTTATTAGTTTCTAAATTGCTTCAAGGGTTTTCTTCTGTTTCTGTGAGAGAAGATTCTGGGGTTGAAATGTGCAATAGAATTTTTCAAATAAATGCAAGATTAACTGTTGATCCAACATTGTTACTAAAGAAATCCGATTATGACATATTAGTAAATACAAAAAAAGGTAGTGATAAAATTGTGACATATGTATTAGACTCAAATCCTAAAAAGGATTTGCTAATAAATAGAATTTGTGATTACTTACATAGTGAAAGGTTTGAACTTTATGTAAGGGGGAAATCTAAATTTCATTTATATAAACCTATATCAACTTGGATCAGCTCAATAAAAAACGCAAAATTTGTAGTTGTTGATTCTTTTCATGGGATGGTGTTTTCTATTATTTTTCATAAACAATTTCTTGTTATTTGTAATGAGAATAGAGGTAAAACGCGTTTCACTTCTTTATTATCGTTGTTACATTTAGAGAATCGATTAGTTACTGAAAATTATATTTTTGATCCCGATTTTTTTGATTCTTATATTGATTATTCAAATGTTGAGAAAACGTTGACTGAATTGCGCTCCCAATCAGTTGATTATCTGCTCAAATCGCTGTCTCAAAAATAGTATGTTATCATAATTATGAAATTTGTGCGATATTTTTTGTCTATTTATCGGAAAATTCAATATCATATATATAAGAGAGAGAAATGTGGAATAATGCCAAGCGGCGTAGAATGTATTCATGAGCCTTTTGAAGATGATATAAATCATGGCGATGTTGTACATCCTTGTGTAAGGTATGTTCCTGAAGGTTATCTTGGTCATAAGTGGTGGATGGTCTATACGCCTTATTATGCTGCTAACGACAAGACAGAGAACCCAATACTCTGTTATGGAGACAATGAGACGAACAACCCTCCTACACACTGGATAGTAGCGTATCAGGTGCAAGGACAGCCAGCAAAAGGTTACAACTCTGATCCTACACTATTCTATGACAATGGGAAAATGTATGTCATGTGGCGAGAGAATATGACAGAAAGATGCGATAAAGCGGGATATGTTCGTGCTACTTTTGGAGCAGACGTCCTTAAAGACGGTATAGGAGACGTGTTCGGACCTCTTGTAGGAACAAAGGATGTAGAAGAAGATGCAGAGGTTTCTCCTACATTCATAAAAACGAATGAAGGAAAGTACAGATGCTATGCAATGCATTTGAGGTTTCACTCTCCATTTGTTCAGAATGCAAATCCGCTAATTAAAAAGACTTTGGAAACATTTGTTAATATAACTGATATTCTTGGTCTTTGGAGTTTGCAAAAAGGTTACGGATATACTATTTGGGAGAGTGATGATATTAAGACCACATTCAGTTATAAGCAAACCTTAAAATTTTCAAATTGCAATAAGCTCTATCGTCCTTGGCACATGGATTTGTTTGAAGGAAATGACAAGTTATATGCCATAGTACAGAGTAATCAGTGTAATGCTGATATTTGTCTTGCAGAGAGTTTTGATGGAGTACATTTTAGAATGTATACAAGGCCCCTTATGACGAACAAAACATGTGGTAAAGTTGGTATTTATAAACCTACTTCCGGAATGGTGGGTGGAAATTTCTTCCTCTACTATACTGCGCAAGATGTTGATAATAGAGCTTTAAATAAAATGTATCTTACAACTATCAAAATCATATATATTATATGAATATATTATTCCTTTCCGGTTATAATATAAATCCAGTTGATGGCGGTATTGCAAGGATTACGCACACACTCGCCAAATTATTTATAGCAACTGGACATAGGGTTTGGTACTTAGGATATCGTAAAGTTAGTGATGATGATATACGGAGGCAATTATATTTTCCTACAGGCAAGCCTGTAGCTACAACAGAGAATCTGAATTTTCTCGAAAACGTGATTGTTACAAAATGTATAGATGTAGTGATTGTCCAGAAGAATCCTTGTGAGGCATATTTAAAAATGTTGCATGAATGTAAGAAACGACATGATTTTTTAATTGTTTCGTGTTTTCATAATTTGATTCTTACTCAGTTTTACAACTATGCCTATGGAGTAGAATATAAACTGAAAAAGGGTAAACTTGCTTTTATATTCTCTTTACTTAAAAATAAATGGATTAATCAGTTGTTGGTTCATATCTATATTATTAAGAATAAATCGCTTTACCGATATATTGTGGATAATAGTGATGTGTCTATTGTACTTGGCGAAGGACATAAAAATGAACTTCTAAAGATGATCGGAAGAAAATTTGATGATTCAATACAAATTATTCCAAATTGTGTTAACGAAACTCATATGAGCAGATTGGAGAAGACGAACGAGGTTCTTTGGGTTGGAAATGTAGACTGTTCTGTCAAGCGAATAGATTTTATGATTGATATTTGGGATAAAATACAGATTAAACATCCTGACTGGACATTACGAATATTAGGCGATGGCCCTTCGCTTCAAGAAATGAAGGATAAAATCCGAATCAGCGATATTAAGAATGTTTGTTTTGAAGGAAGGGTTATACCAAATATATATTATGAAAGAGCAAAGATACTATGTGTAACTAGCGTTCATGAATCATTTTCTCTTGTTACAATTGAAGCAAAAATGCATGGAGTCGTCCCTGTTGTGCAAGATAGTTTTCCCATAGCAAGAGAAATTGTAAATAATGGCGTTGATGGTATTATAGTAAGACCGTTCAGCCTTAACGATTTCTGTGAAAAGCTTGATAGTCTCATGGATAATGATGAGTTGATAAAAAGATATTCTGAGAATGCGATTATTAGTTCACAACATTATGCGCCTACTAGGATTTTTGCCTTGTGGGAAAGTTTGTTTATGAGATTTACCAAAACAGGATTTTGTACAACAAGATGAAATTAGTCAATATTTGAATAACAATTTTTTTATGAAATTAAATAAAGTAAAACTATTCTTTCAAGAATTCCGTGATCTTTCATACAAATATAATTTTCAGAAGAATATCTATGTTTATTTTCTTCATTGGATGATTCTTCGCAATATGTATTGGATAGATATGGAGGGATACTTTGAAAATGAAGTATGGCGCATTTCAGAAAAACACGATTCCTATTTTGAACATTTTCATAAATATATTCATAGATGGAAATATGTTTATCATCGTTTTAATCCTGGCAAACACTCCCAGATATACTATAGGCTAGATTATATATTAAGCAAAATATTCTGTCCTGGCCTTGATGCAATGGACTATTTCAGATATGAATTCTATAACTATAGTTTGGATAAGAAAAGAACATTCATTACAGAAGGCGGAATAGCTGCGATGGATAAAAAGTTCAATGGAAGTAAAAACCAAAAGAAATATCGAGAAATCCTGTCTAACAAATCGTCTTTCAATCGCTTCTTTTCTGAATATATTAATAGGAGTTGGATTTCCTCTGATAATTTGTTATTTCGGGATTTTTTTGACTTTTTGATGAAAAATAAGCATGTAATTGTCAAACCGATTGATGGCGTTGGCGGTGAAGGCATATTTAAGAAGATTATTCAATCAGAAAAAGAGATTAGGGAGTTGTATGATTATATTAAAGGGAAAAAGGTAATCATTGAAGAAGTTATATCTCAGTGTACGGAATTAAAGGATTTGAATCCGAGTTCAGTTAACACTATTCGTGTATATTCTGTAGAAAAAGAAAATCGAATATTTATCATGGGAGCACTACTCCGTATAGGAAATGGTAAAGGTATTACAGATAATTATTCTTCAGGTGGATTAGCAGCAACTATAGATGTTGAAACAGGAATTATTATAAGCCCGGCTGTTTCTCAGAATAATGATAATGTTTATGTGCACCCTTATACAAATAAGGTCATTATTGGCTTGCAAATTCCAAAGTGGTGCGAAGTGCTTGAGTGTGTTAAACAGGCACATAGTAAAATGCCTCAACTTCGTTACATAGGGTGGGATGTTGTAATTTGCGAGGATGGTACAGTAACTTTTCTTGAAGCAAATACATGTTCTGGTGTGGAACTACAGCAGCATCCGCTTCGTAAAGGGGTTAAACATGTATATGCTCCATATCTTTGAATTTGATAATAGGATTATTTCCCAAAATGTAATTGCAAATATAATGAAAAAAGAAGATAATATCATACGTATTTCATTCCTTGGCGATTTAATGTGTACGATACCAATGACTCAAAAGGCGGAGCGAAAGACAGGGTATGATTTTAAACCTGTATTTGAGAATATCAAGGATTCTTTAATCAACTCCGATTATGTTGTTGGTAACCTTGAGACACCTTTGGCTGGTGCTGATTGTTTGTATACTTTTCATCCTACTGAATTTAATACTCCAGATGAATTTGCGCTTGCTGCATATGAGGTTGGGATAAAAATGTTTACTACTGCTAACAACCATTCGTTAGATAGAGGTTTGTACGGATTGAAAAGGACCTTAACTGTTTTAGACCAGATTGGTGTTGAACATGTAGGTACCCAACTGAGAGCTGATATGGATCGTACATTTTATAAGACTATAGGCGGTATAAAATGTGCTTTTATTTCATATACATATGATACGAATTCTCCTTGGATGAATAATAAATTGAAGGAAGAAGATCTATATCATATTAATTTATTTAAAGAGCAGGAAAATTTCCCGAAAGGAGGAGAAGGTTATGAGGGACCTGTATTCAGACGCGTTTTGCGCTCTATAGTACCGGATTTGATTAAAGATATTATTCGTGATAAGAGTAAAGTTGATTGTGGAGAACTCAATGATGTAGCTTCTTCAAGGAATAAACGTTATGAGGATTCTTTATTTGCTGATATTAAAAGAGCTAAACATAAGTCTGATTACGTTTTTGTATGTTTGCATATAGGCGGTCAATACAATAATAAAATAGGCGCATATACAGGTAAAATAGTAAATAAGTGTAAAGAAGCTGGCGCACATTATGTGATATGCAATCACCCTCATTGTGTTCTGCCAATCTCTCTTGATGGAAATAGTAATCTTGTTGCTTATGCATTGGGGAATTTTTGCTATACTCCTAACTGGGGTTATTACGTTGATGGTAAGTATTCTGAATATTCAATAGTTTTGCATTTGCTCTTTTCAACTGAAACTAAAAAAATATGTGATATTCGCTTTTCTATATTAAAATCAGTTGATAACAAAATAAATACTCAGGTGTACAATATCTATGATTTATATCGTTCAGAAACAAATAATCGAACCTTGAAAAAAAATGAAAAAGAATTTTCGAGTGTATTGTACAGATTCTTGAAGTCGCATGTTGGAAAAATAGAGATTAAAGAAGAATATAGTATTTACGAATTTATGAACAAATTTTCTTGTGATTAGACTCATAACTTTTAATTAGGAAGAAATTTTTTGTTCATGCAGAATCCAAATAAAATTATATCTTTTGTTGTCGCCTTTCAGGTGATAGCTCAAGGATGTAAGAATATCCTGGTGCAAGGATTTCCATTCTTTTATGAGATAAATGATATGTTGAATGTCGTAATTATGGGTGGTTCTTTGCTGATGTATGTATATGCCTTGTTAACAACGGGGAGATTGCGAATACCTGTTCAAACTATAGCTGTTCTATTCTTTGTGGGGATAACCTATTTATTTACTTATGTGTTTTGCTCTCAAAACGCAAAATACATTCAGCCTACTATTCTTAGAACACTCGTAGCTTGCTTCTTTACCTTTCTGCTTGTAAGCAAACTGTCGACTTTTGAATATCTTTGTAATTATTTCACCAAAGGTTCTTTCCTGATAACTTTGAGTGGCGTATTATATGCTGGGATTATCAGCGTTATAGGTCATAGTACCACTTCTGATTGGAGTACGTATTCTATGACTATGTCAAATGTGCTACTCTTGTCTGTACTTTGGCAGTTAAATGCGTATTTCGACTCAAAAAATAAGCTGGCACTTATTGCTGCAATTATTGGTTCTGTGGTGATATTTATATATGGATCAAGAAATCCGTTCTTAGCCATTGGTTTCTTTGTTTCGATAAAAATATTATTCAATTCGAAAAGGAAGAGTTCATCTGGAGTCGCCATCAAACTGTTCTTTGTTTCTTTTGTTTTGATTGTATTATTTTTCTTTAAAGAAATACTAGCTTTTGTTGGAGGAATGTTTGATTCCTTTGGGCTGAGCAGTCGCACCCTATATTATCTGATAAATGCAGATACTGAAGATATTACTACAGGCAGAGCTGAGATTCATGACAAGTTGTGGGATATAGTCCTAAATGATCCTTTTTTAGGTTTTGGTGTTGCTGGTGATGAAGTGGTAATACAAGAACTCGCTCATAGTATGTACCTAAGCATTTTCGTTACATATGGAGTGATATTGGGTAGCCTTGTTATTCTTTATCTATTCTCGCAAACTATAAAAGGTATTTGTAGAACATCCGGCCTAAATCATGATATAATTATTATGTACGTCTGCCTCGTCTTTCCAAGAAGTTTTACGGGAGGCGATATTTGGGCAAATGATTCTTTATGGTTTTTAATGGCGTTAATCATATCATCTCTTCGACAAAGAAAAAGAGTAATGGTTTGATACAAATAGTTTATAACCATGAATGTTAAATTTTTTTTAAATTGTGTAAATCCAAGACTCCTTACTAGTCTTCAGTTTCTCTATCATTTCCATAGGCCATTGAACTGGTTCAGTCCAAAAGATTTGAACGAGAAAATCAACTGGCTGAAGTTT
>OGJQ01001367.1_pt1 | contig 12286 bp, 10 predicted proteins | sample 1572261 | NCBI WGS metagenome assembly OGJQ01 (sample SAMEA2582138, study PRJEB24529) | metagenome | biome: Human gut stool | place: China | collected 2011
GCGCTCTTCGCCAATGTAGCGCTGGGGTTGTTCTCCGCTATCCTCTTCTCCACGACCTATATCTTCGGGCTCGAAGGGAGTTGGATCGAGCATGTCTGGATCTATGCGCTGATCCTTTTCGAGACCTTCGCCGGCCCGGTGCTTTTCCTGATGATGTACGACCGTTGGGCCGGTGCCGAATGCCGCGGCACTCGCATCCTCGACGTATTGCTGAACTATATCGTGACGCCCGCACTGCTGATCTACACCGCCATACTCTGCCTTTACATGGTCAAGATCCTCGTTACGTGGTCTTTGCCCGAGGGCGGGGTGGCCTATCTGGTATTCGGGTTCACACTGCTGGCTATTGCGGTCAAGGCATTGCAGCCGTTGTTGCAGAAACGCATGTACGACTGGTTCTTCGACCGTTTCAGCCTGGTGTCGTTGCCTACGCAGCTGCTGTTCTGGATCGGCGTCCTGCGTCGTACGAACGAATACGGGCTTACCGAACCGCGCGTATACCTGCTTGTCTGCGGCGGGCTGATGACGCTCTGCGTGCTGTTGTTCCTCTCGCGCCGTACCGGGCGCTACCTGTACGTCGGCCTGGCGGGGTTCGTCTGCTTTGCGGCTCTGGCCTACCTGCCTGTGCTCGAACCGCAACGCATAGCGACCGGCTCGCAGGTGCGCCGTGCCGTCCGTGTGGCAAAACAGCTTAACATGCTCGACGGCGAGGGCCGGCTGCAACTGGACGCCTTTGTCCCCGACACCCTGCTGCGCCGGGATTACCGCCGCCTTTACGAGGCGCTCGACTACGTTGCCGACCATGATACGCTGGCCTTCGCCCGGTTCGGGGTGGAGCTCGGCAAAGTCCGCGAGGCAGTGCCGGATGTGTTCCGCGATTATGTGGTCTACGGCTACGATTACCGTACCGATGACAACTGGGTGTCGGTGTACCCGGACGGTGTGCGACGCATCGACCTTGCCCCAGGGTATCGGGTGCTGTATGCCAACCTTTCGTACAATCGTTATGACCAGGGCCGTATCCCGTATTACCGATTCGAGGATGATACGCTGCGGATCGACTTCGGCACGGATCGCCCCGAATTCGTAATTTCCGCACCCGCCCTGTTGCAGCGGCAACTGCGGCGTGCGGGCAAGGGGGATTATCCCCTGCCCTCTGAGCTGGAGAACGCTGCCAATGAACTCCTGACCTATTCGGATGAAGAGTTGTTGATCCTTTTTTTCAGTATGAGCATCGAACGGCGGGATTCTGCGCTTCGCCTCGACGATGTGGATATCTCGGCCATTATGGCCCGTTAGGCATGATTACGACCGTCGAACATCCCCGGCTGGGTGAGGTCGTCCTCTCCCAGTCGCGCCGCGCACGCCGTATTTCGATGAGCGTGCGCGGGACGGGGTGTGTCCGCCTGTCGTTTCCTTGCGGGGTTTCCGCACGGCGAGCGATGGAGTTTCTCGAGTGCAAAGCCGGATGGGTCGAGGCGGCCCGGGCACTCCCGCCGCAGTTGCCGCCTGCCGCGGAAAAAGCCCGCGTCGAAGAGCTGCGGCGCGCCGCCAAAGCCGACCTGCCCGACCGTATCGGTCGGCTCTCCCGCATCACGGGGCTGAAGTACAACAAGCTGACGATCCGTGCCTCGCGTACGAAGTGGGGGAGCTGTACCGGGACGAACAACATTTCGCTGAGCCTTTTCCTGATGACGCTTCCGGAGCATTTGCGCGATTTCGTCATTGTCCACGAGTTGTGCCATACCGTTCACCACGACCATTCCCCGAAGTTCCATGCGTTGGTCGACCGGCTGGTCGGGGGCAATGAAAAAGCCCTTAACCGGGAGTTAAAGGCTTTTTCGATTCGGGGCTGACGCCCCACCCAAACATAACAATCCTATAAAAGGAACCCCTCGCTCCGCAGCGGCCGTCCGAGCCGCCGTGAAGCCTTGCTATTTCCGTTGTTTAACCAGATATTGTTCTTCCCGGTAGGTGAAACTGATGAAGAGGAAGGCCAGTGCGCACGCCGCGAGCAGCATGATGAATCCCCAGTCCCAGCCCAGGTGCTGTACGATCGAACCCATGGCGATGTTGGCGAGGATGGCCGTGCCGAAGAAGTATCCGAAGAATCCGGTCAGTCCGGCGGCTGTCCCGGCGGCCTTCTTGGGTGCGAGGTCGAGGGCCTGTACGCCGATCAGCATCACGGGGCCGTAGATCAGGAATCCGATGGCGATCAGCGATATGTTATCCAGCAGTACGTTGTCCATGTTTTTCCAGTAGATCACGATGAAGACCGCGACGAGTGCCATGTAGATCATGGTCGTGATGGCCCGGCGTCCTTTGAAGACCTTGTCCGACAACCATCCGCAGATGATCGTGCCGGGGATGGCTGCCCATTCGTATGCCGAGTAGGCCCAGCCCACATCCTTGATGTCATAACCCTTGATGTCCTTCAGGTAGGTCGGCGCCCAGTCCAGTACGCCGTAACGCACCAGGTACACGAACGCATTGGCGAAGGCGATATACCAGAGTATCTTGTTGTTGAGTACGTATTTGAAGAAGATTTCCTTCGTCGTAAGCTCCTGCTCCGACGTCTCGCTGTAATTTTTCGGGTAGTCGTTGCGGTATTTCTCGATGGGCGGGAGCCCGGTCGACTGGGGCGTGTCGCGGATCAGCAGGAATGCAAGCATCGCGACCACGATGGCCACCACGGCGGGGAACCAGAACGTACCGATCTGCCACGACCCGAACCACAACAGTCCGTAGGCCGCCATCGGGCCGATCATGCCGCCGCCGACGTTGTGGGCCACGTTCCAGATCGACATCTTCGTGCCGCGTTCGTTCTGCGAGAACCAGTGGGTCATGACGCGTCCGCACGGGGGCCAGCCCATACCCTGGAACCAGCCGATGAGGAACTGCGTGATGAACATCATGATGATCGACGAGATACCGGCCGATGTCCCGAGGAACATCGTCACCAGCGCCGACAACACCAGTCCCAGCGGCAGGAAGACACGGGCGTTGCTGCGGTCGGAAACGCCGCCCATCAGGAACTTCGAAAGCCCGTAGGGAATGGCGTTCGCCGAGAGCGCGATGCCCAGGTCACCCTTGTCGAATCCCATTTCGACAAGGTGGGGCATGGCCAGCGTGAAGTTCTTGCGCACGAGGTAGTAACCGGCATATCCGATGAAGATGCCGATGAATACCTGCAACCGCAGCCGCTTGTACTCTTTGTCTATTTTTTCCGCAGCGACGGGCGGTTTGTGTTTAGGGGGTCGTAGTATTTTCCACATGGTTCAGCGATCAGTTTTGTTCAAAGATATACGTTTTCGCCAAATCCGTGAAATCTTTTACCTGAGTGTCGATCCAGGCCTGGTCGCGTCCCAGCTCCCTGGCCATCATCGCGGCTACCTTCGGCGCCGCCGCGATGGCTTCGCGGGCATCGACGAAGAGCAGGCGCACACGGCGCGAAAGCACGTCCTCGACCGTCATGGCCATCTCCTCGCGTACGGCCCACAGCACCTCGGCATAGGTATAGCCGTATTTGGGCGAGAGTTTCTCGCCCAGTTCGGGCTGCTGCTTGATAAGGTCGAGGATCTTGGGCTCGTCGCTGCCGTAGACGTACATGTGATCCGCCAGGTTGGGGTTCTTGCGGTAACCGTGGATGCGCAGTTTCTTGGTCACGCACTTGCGGACGGGCAACTTGGCGACCTCGATCGCCTTGTCCACCGTATCTTCGGCCATCAGACGGTAGGACGTCCATTTGCCGCCCGTGATCGTCACCAGCCCGTTGTCCGAAACGATGATCTTGTGGCTGCGCGAAATTTCCTTGGTGTTTTTGCCCTCCTTCTTGGGCGCCGCCAGCGGACGTTGCCCTGCGAAGACCGAAAGGATGTCCTTGTAGGTCGGCGCGGGGTTCATGTAGAGTCCTGCCGTGCCGAGGATGAAGTCGATCTCTTCTTTGAGCGGGCGCGGGTCTTCCTCGGCCTTGGGCCGTACGATGTCCGTGGTGCCGACCACGACCTTGTCGTGCCAAGGCACGGCGAACAGCACGCGGCCGTCCGAGGTCTTGGGTACCATGATGGCGTAGTCGCTCTGCAGGAATTTCATGTCGAGCACCAGGTGCACGCCCTGGCTCGGAGTGACCATCTTGCGGTGCGTAGGGCTGTCCATGTGCATGATGTCGTCCACGAAGCACCCTGCGGCGTTCACCACGCTGCGGGCCTTGATTGTGTGTTCTTCGCCCGTGAGGTTGTCCACGAATTTCACGCCGGCGGCACGTCCCGCATCGTCGTGTACGATCCCCGTAACGCTCGCCTGGTTCACGACCGTGCCGCCGTTCTCGATGCATGTCTGTGCGAGGTTGATCGCCATGCGCGAGTCGTCGAACTGCACGTCGTGGTATCCGACGCCGCCCTTGAGTCCCTTTTCGACCGAAGTGGGGATGTATTTCATTACTTTTTTTGCCGAGATGAATTTCGAACGGCCGTAACCGAAACCGAACGAAAGCATGTCGTAGAAGGTCAGACCGCAAAAATAGAGGAAATTATCCCAGTAACTGTAATTCGAGATCACGAATGCCTGGTCTTTGACCAGGTGCGGGGCGTTGGCTTTCATGCGGCCGCGTTCGCGCAGGGCTTCGAGCACCAGCATGACGTCGCCCTTCTGCAGGTAACGTACGCCGCCGTGCACGAGCTTCGTACTGCGGCTCGATGTGCATTTGGCGAAGTCGGTCTTTTCGAGCAGCGCTACGCTCAGCCCGCGGGTCGCTGCGTCGACCGCCACGCCGAGGCCCGTGGCGCCCCCGCCTACCACTACGATATCCCAAACCTTGTCTTTCTCGGATAGTTTTTTGATCTGTGCAAGTCTTTCCATAAATTCATGAATTTCGTTTCGCAACAAAATTACATATGATTTTTTGTATTTCAAAATAAAATATGTTTTATTTCATAATATTTCGTTTCGGAGCACAATATATTGCCGAAAAAAATATTTCTCCGGAAGGTTTCGATCTAATTTCGGATTATTTTCGTATCTTGCATTATAAAACCAAATTTTTAATCGACCTATGAATAAATCCGGCGAAGAGACTATTTTGAGCCTTCCGGAGCGTCATAACCGGATCCTGGCACTGTTGCAGCAGAACGGCTCCATATCCGTCGTGCAGCTGGCCGAGTTGTTCAAGGTTTCGGAGGTCACGATCCGCAAAGACCTCTCTTTCCTCGAACAACAGAAGAAACTCTACCGCACGCACGGCAGTGCGATCCTTATCAGCCCCTATATCAGCGACCGCCACGTCAACGAGAAGGAGAAGAAAAACGTGGCGGAGAAACGGGCCATCGGGGCCAAGGCCGCAAGCCTTGTCGCGCAGGACGATTCGATCATCATCGCGTCGGGCACGACCATGGCCTTCCTCGCGCGCGAAATCAAGCCCGTCGGGCACCTGACGGTCATCACGGCGGCCGTTCCCGTGACATCGATCCTTTCGCAGGACACCAATGTCGACGTGATCCAGTTAGGGGGCATTACCCGCAGCAGTTCGGTGTCGGTCGTGGGGCCCTTTGCCGAACAAATGCTCGGCAACTTCAATTGCAGCAAGCTGTTCGTCGGTGTCGACGGCATCGACCTCGAATTCGGGCTTACGACGACCAACATGCTCGAAGCGGCGCTGAACCGTGTGATGATGAACGCCGCGCAGAAGGTTATCGTACTGGCCGACAGTTCGAAATTCGGACGCCGCGGCTTCAGCAAGATCTGCGACCTGGAGGCTGTCGACCGCATCATTACCGACAATGGCATCCAGCCCCTTTACCTCGACCGGCTGCGCGAGCGCGGCATCGAGGTGATCGTCGTCGATGCATGATATACCTTAAATATAGGGACTCTTTCAGCCCGATTGCGATCAGACTCTTGTGAGGTGCCGGTCAAATAAAGGCGACGGTGATTTTCACCGTCGCCTTTATTATGGTTTACCCCCTCCCTCCAGTTCGAAAGGTAATTCCGTACGTTGCGTTTGCAGCTGGACTTGTGTTTTGCGGAGATGCGAATGCCGGAGGTTTTGAAGGAGAACCCAGTCGGAAGATGCTTGCAAATATTTATTTCTGCCTGCGGTAAAAATCGCCTGCATGTTTAAATTCAAATCCGATCATTCGTTCATTATAGATACTGTCCATTTTGGAGATTGTTATACTGATTTTTATATTGCCGTAATGGGGCGGATTCGTTTCCGAAGGTTTCTTGTCGTAAAAATCATAGTAATCTATTATCGGCAAATCAATGACTTGCGCCGGGGCTCCGCAATATTTTCCAACCGTTTCTACGACTTCTTCTCGTGTGGCTATTTTGCTTGCCAATCCAAAAACAGCGAAGTCGGAAATATTATGCCAGTTATCGGATCGCGGCGTAATACTGATGCTGTTCACAATGCAATCGGTTTCAGGGAGGGCTTGGGCCGTGGGGTTAAATATCACCGCGTTGATGATTTCTCCCTTTTCGTTTTTTACCGTTGTTCCCCAGTATTCATCTTTGGCAGTGGGAGGGATCATTGCGACGCCAGCACGGCTTTTGTAGTTCCCGGCCTGCATCAAATCTATAAGTTTGCATGGAAATGTGATTTTGCAGCCGTTGAGGACGAATCCCGATTTCCAGAATTCTTCCGGTATGTTTTTTATAGCTTCCATGGTAAGGCGCTTTTTGGGGGATTCTGCGTGGGTTTTCTGTTTTATTTGTGCTTCGATGCCATTGAAGGGGCTGAAAATCAACAACACCAGCATTAAAAGAATTTTTATGTTCATATTTCTGTATTTATGTTCGGGTAGCCCGATTTTTTACAAAGTTACTTGTTTTTACGGAAGTCAGTGTAATATTTAGGTGAATTTCATTGCGCAGCAGCAAGCGCTCAGTGTCTTGGACGGATATGGCCGCCGATAGACAGGCTGTAACAGAAAAGCAGCCCGGAAATCCGGACTGCCTATAATAATCGGACGGCTTGAATTAAACGGCAAGCCGTCCGATTATACATTTATATTGCCGCTGTTATTTCAGCAAGGCCTGCAGCCGCTCGGGGTAATCCGTCGTGATGTAGTCCACGCCCAGGTCGATGAAATAGCGCATGTCCTCTTCCTCGTCGACCGTCCATACGTTCACCTCCAGTCCCAGCTTTTTTGCCTGTTCCACCCATTCGGGGTGCTTGCGCAGCACGCGCATCGAGTAGTCGATGCCGGTGAGGCCGAGCCCCTTGATGCTGCGCGGGGAGAGGTCTCCGTTCAGGTAGAAGATACGCCCGTCGGGCAGCAGTTTCCTGAACGCCAGGCAGGCATTGATCGAGAAGGCGATGATGTCGGTGCGGTCGAGCAGGTTGTACTTGCGCAATGCCTTGACGATCTTCTCGGCCGCGAGGTCTTCGCGCCGAAGGTCGGAGAGCGATTTCATTTCCAGCACCAGCCGGGTGTCGGGTTTGGCAGCCACCAGGCGCAGATAGGCGTCCAGCGTCGGGATGTTCTCTCCGTTGGGAAGCACGATCGAGGTGATCTCCTTCAGCGTACCTTTCTCCATGTCGATTTCGGTACCCTTGTATATACGGTCGTGGTTTACGATCAGCTTGTCGTCGGCAGTCAGCCATACGTCCATTTCCGAGCCGAAGGCCCCGACCGAATCGGCTTTGGAGAACGAAGCAAGTGAGTTCTGCGCCGAATTGGGTGCCGTCCAGTAGCCGCGGTGCGCAATCACCTTGGGCTGAGCGAAGGCCGCGGCGGTTCCTGCGAAGAGCAGGGCGGCGGCGAAGATGAGCTTTTTTGTCATATCGTTTGAAATGTTGGTTGAGTGCTTATAAATCGAAACTTCAACAAAGTTAGTAAACATTTCCGGAATAACAAGCCCGGCGGGGTGCAAAAGGTGTTTTTTCAGGACGATGTCATCATACGGGAAGGGTTTGTGATTTTGAAACGAAACACGGAGCGGAACGATATGTACGATTTCCCGGCGAAATATATCGGAGTTTCGGGATTTTTTCCTATCTTCGTATGATGTGGAAATGGAATCCTTAACTTAAAACCAGAATAGACCATGAAAGAAAAAGTCAGCAAAAAGTTCCAGGAGATTTACGGCTCCGGGGCTATCCTGTTCGCCTCGCCGGGGCGGATCAACCTGATCGGGGAACATACCGATTACAACGGGGGCTTCGTTTTCCCGGGGGCGGTTGACAAAGGAATCGTGGCGGCCATCAAACTCAACGGCACGGACAAGGTGCGGGCCTATGCGCTCGACTTGGGTGAAAGCGCGGAGTTCGGGCTGAACGAAGCCGATAAACCCGCCCAAAGCTGGGCTTGCTATATCTTCGGCGTATGCCGCGAGATTCAGAAGCGGGGCGGTAAGATCGGCGGTTTCGATACGGTATTCGCGGGCGACGTGCCCCTGGGTGCCGGCATGTCGTCGTCGGCAGCGCTGGAGTCGACCTACGCCTTTGCGCTGAACGACCTCTATTCGCTGGGCATCGACAAATTCGAACTGGCTAAGATCGGCCAGTCCACCGAGCATAACTATTGCGGCGTGAACTGCGGCATCATGGATCAGTTCGCTTCGGTTTTCGGCAAGAAGGGCAACCTGATCCGCCTGGACTGCCGTTCGCTGGAGTATGCCTATTTCCCGTTCGACCCCAAGGGTTACAAACTCGTCCTGCTCGATTCGCGCGTGAAGCACGAGCTGGTGGGTTCGCCCTACAACGACCGCCGGGCTTCGTGCGAGCGGGTGGCGAAGATGCTCGGGCAGGAGTTCCTGCGCGGCGCCACGATGGAGCAGCTCGATGCCATCAAGGATAAGATTTCGGAGGAGGATTACAAGCGTGCCCGCTACGTGATCGGCGAAGAGAAACGCGTGCTCGATGTCTGTGATGCGCTCGAAAAGGGCGACTACGAGACGGTCGGCAAGCGGATGTATGAAACCCATTGGGGCATGTCGAAGGATTACGAAGTGTCGTGCGAGGAACTGGATTTCCTGGCCGAGGTTGCCGAGGAGTGCGGTGTGACGGGTTCGCGCATCATGGGCGGCGGCTTCGGCGGCTGTACGATCAACCTGGTGAAGGACGAACTTTACGACAACTTCATCGCCACGGCGAAAAAGAGGTTCAACGAGAAGTACGGCCATGAACCCAAGGTGTACGAGGTCGTGATTTCTGACGGTTCGCGCCGTCTGGAATAATCGTTATGGAAAAGTTTCGCAGGTTTCTGCATCCCGTGTGGACAGGATTCGTACTTCTTATTGCGGCGTATGTCCTGCGGGGAGTTTTCCTGTGCGCGCGCGATACCTTTTTGTACAATCGGCTGGATCTTTGCGATCCGGCCGATTTTAAAATTTACCACCGTAATACCGAACCGAAGCGTTGGCGTTCCCAGGTGCATACCTATCGGCTGTACGGGACGTTGTATCCTGAAATCCGCAATGCGGATATGCGTGTCGGATACGATGCGTATTCCCGTTATGCCATCGGGGATACGATCCGGGTGTACGCTACCTCTTCGGGCAGGGTAGTGCCTGTCTCTACGGTTGAGAAAATGCGTATTTGGCACATCGGCAGCCGGGGACTGGCTTCGGAGCATCTTCCGGAGCTGTTTGGGCTTATCGGCGGCGGATTAGTTTTGTGGCGTTGTGCTAACGGGCGCAGGTCATAATATTTTTTGCAGGAAAACCTCGTCGTGGAATCCGTCGGCAAGCCGCAGCCACTCTTTCCTGATCCCCGTTTCGGAGAATCCGGCGTGGCGGAAAAGTGCGAGGCTCGCCGCATTTCCGGCTTCGACGCTGCACCATAACTGGTGCAGGTGCAGCATATCGCGGGCATAGCTGCATACGGTCTCCACCGCATCGGCGGCATAGCCTTTGCCCCGTTGTGCCGTATCGTGGATCAGGATGCCGACGCCCGCACGGAGATTCACCGGATCCAGGTCGAACAGGTCGAGCGCCCCGACGGGGAGGCCTTCCGGGGTTTCGATGATAAGCCGCTGCTGGCGGGTTTGGAAAATGTCGAACTGCTGCTCTTCGATGAACCGTTCCAACGTATGGCGGGAAAAAGGCGCCAGCGTACCGCTGACGCCCCATATCTCCGTGTCGTTTTCCCAGGCGTACATCAGTTCGATATCTCCCGGTTCGAGGGCGCGAAGCCGTGTTGTCCGGCCTTCGAGGTTCATCAGATGCCGATGATCTTGTTGCGGATGAGCATTGCCACACCCCATGCGTTTGCGTTCTCGGTCATCTTCGATACGCGGAATTTGGTGTCCTTGTATACGAGGTTGAGCGAGTATTTGTTGGTCGCCGACTTGAGGGGCAGCATGATGTAGTCGCCTGCGGCGGCCATGTTGCCGCCGACGATGACCGTCTCGGGGTTGAACGTGTTGATAAGGAAGGCCACGGCCTTGCCGACTTTTTCGCCGGCCTCCTCGATCAGCTCGATCGAGAGGTTGTCGTCGTTCTTCGCCGCGGCGATGATGTCGTCGATATGGATGCTCTTCTGCTGGTCGTACTTCTCCTTGAGGATCGTATTGACGCCCTTCTCGATCAGGTGGCACATCTTGTCCTCGATGGCGATACCCGAAACCTCGGTTTCGAGGCAGCCTTTCTTGCCGCACGAGCAGATGATCTCGTTGTCGAAAAACGGGATGTGTCCGAACTCACCGGCGAACCCGCTTTTCCCGTAGTAGAGCTGCCCGTCCACGACGATTCCGATTGCCACGCCGCGCCCCATGTGCAGGTAGAGCACGTTGCTCTCGTCCTTCGACTTGCCGCACGTGTATTCCGCATAGCAGCGGGCGCGGGTGTCGTTTTCGAGCAGCACGCGCAGCCCGACGCGCTCTTCGAGCACTTCGCGCAGCGACTGTTCGCTGGAGGTGAAATACTTGTAGCTGCGGCCCGTGTCGGGATTCACGCGTCCCGTCATGCAGACTCCCAGCCCGAGGATTTTGCCCCGGTCGATGCCGCATGTGGCGATGAAGTTCTCTATGTTGGAACAGATGCGTTCGAAACACTGCGGGCGATCCTGCAACTCGAAGGTGTAGTCGTACTCTTCCTTGATGATGTTGTTCTGCAGGTCGGTGATCAGGAATGTCATGTTGTCGCGCCCGACGTTGACACCTGCGAAATAGATCGCCGAATTGGCCAGGCCGAATATGTTCGGCCTGCGTCCGCCCGGGGTTTCCACCTTGCCCAGATCCGTTACGATGTTCTCATCGACCAGTTCCTGCACCAGCTTGGTGATGGTCGGGACACTGATATGCAGCTCTTTGGTCAGTTCCGAGAGCGTACATTCGCCGTTCACCGCCATGTAGGCGATGATGTTGCGCTTGATGATACTGTTCTTGTGCGAAATACCCTTCAGGGCATCGTCTTCGTGTTTGTTGAAAAATTCGGTGAGTGATGTCATCCGTCCTGTCTCATTTTTAACTAAACCTTTGCAAATATAATAAGTATATTTAAAAAATGCAACATGTTATTAATAAAATTTAATAAATTTTGTTTCAAAACACATTATAATAAAAGGAACGGACTGAAAATCAGTCCGTTCCTTTTTGTTTTGAGACTTTTTAGACTATAACGTCGATTTCGATTCTACGACGGCTTCGGGGTTTACCTTCCTGATAAGGCCCTGCAATACGGTGCCGGGGCCGAGCTCGGTGAATTCCGTCACGCCGTCGGCGAGCATGTTCTTTACGATGTATGTCCAGCGTACCGGGGCGGTCAGCTGTGCGATCAGGTTGGCCTTGATCTGTGCGGGATCCGTGTAGGGCTTCGCGTCGACATTCTGGTAGATCGGGCATACGGGCGTCTGGAACGGAGCCTCGCTGATCGCCTTTTCCAGTTCCTGCTTGGCAGGCTCCATCAGCGGCGAGTGGAATGCGCCGCCTACGGGCAGGCGCAGGGCGCGGCGCGCACCGGCGGCCTTGGCTTTTTCGCAGGCTGCGTCGACGGCTTCCACGGCACCCGAGATCACGAGCTGGCCGGGGCAGTTGTAATTGGCCGCTACGACGATGCCGTCGACCGATGCGCAGATTTCTTCGACTACGTGGTCTTCCAGGCCGAGGATGGCGGCCATCGTACCGGGCTGTGCCTCGCAGGCGGCCTGCATGGCCATGGCACGCTTCGAGACGAGCTTCAGGCCGTCTTCGAACGAGAGGGCACCGGCCACGACCAGGGCCGAGAACTCACCCAGCGAGTGTCCTGCGGCAGCGTCGGGTTTCACGCCGAGCGCCTTGGCCATGATTACCGAGTGAAGGAATACGGCGGGCTGCGTCACTTTGGTTTGCTTGAGCTCGTCGTCCGT
>OGJQ01001383.1_pt1 | contig 12158 bp, 9 predicted proteins | sample 1572261 | NCBI WGS metagenome assembly OGJQ01 (sample SAMEA2582138, study PRJEB24529) | metagenome | biome: Human gut stool | place: China | collected 2011
TTACGCACGGATACTCTCCGATGCATATCATCGCCTGTATACACAGCTGCACCATCAATATCAAAGCCCGCACACACAGCCTCCAGAGCAGATTTTAAAGCACCGGCACCTTCCTTGTGCAGTTTTAATGTCAGCTCCTGGACAATCTGTGCTTTACGGCTGTCACTGACTATCGTAGAATGGATGCCGCTGTTTTGCTGTATTTCTCTGTCTGTAACTATATTTCCATGTTTACGTTCATCGTATATGATATAGCGGTTCTTGCCTTTTGCCTTTGCTATATAAAGTGCTTTATCAGCTATTTTAAAAAGCTCTTCCAGGCTGCTTCCATCCTCAGGATATTTTGCAATTCCCCAGGAAGTCGTAACAGATACCTCTTTATCAGCAAAAGCCCATTGGATATTCTTGGTGATGGTTTTCAGAATAAGCCGAAGCTCCTGTTCTGATTTTACATTTTCAAACAGTACCATGAACTCATCACCGCCGAATCTGCCGGCTACACCTCTTGCATTCAGATCACAGCGGATTATCTCAGATACCCTGGACAATACTTCATCACCGAACATATGACCATAAGTATCATTTATAGTCTTGAAATCATCTACATCAATAATCGCCAGATACAGTCCTTCATGGGTATTCTGACAGTCCCGTATTTTTTCTATTGTATACTCATTGATTGCACGCTTATTGAACAGTCCTGTTCCCGGATCGTATGCACTTTCCGTCAGATAATAGCTTTTCCTTTCCTCTGTACCTTCCAGCGCAGTGATGATCCCCACTGATAAATATCTGACTCCATCCTTATACATCATCCGTCCCTTGAAACGGCGTCTGCGGTCTTCTTTACTGCCTTGCACTGTTCCGTCAAAATAAGAGGGCAGTGTTATTGTAACATCGAACTGATCTTTTCCATGCTTCAATACTTCGTAAAGTACCTCAAACTGCGTCTTCAAAGAATCCGGTTCATCACTGGCAAGCAGCTCATTTCTGACCTTTTCCAATGGGCACTTGATAATCGGTATGCTGCGCACATTGATATAATGATAAATATTGATCTCATCTGTCTCCAAAGAATATTCAAAGTAACACTGTGACAGCAGTCCGAGGAATTCCCTGTACTTTCTGATCAGATGCATATAAATGGCATACCTGTCCTTTAGCTCCATAAACTCGCTCAGTTCCATATCTATTGTATCAAAACCATCTATATTCCTTCCATTTCTTCTCATTTCCAGATAAAGATAATGGTATTGCTGGTCATAACATCTTATCCTGGCGGTCAGATATTGTGTTCCTTTCCCCAGCATTTCTACTGCTCCCAGGAAATCATCCAGATCATCCGGATGAAGAAGCTCTGTCATAGAGTAGCAGGAATTTGTACCTAGCAGCGCATAAAACGGTTCATCACCATCCACAAAGCTGTATCCCTTTTTTAATGTTGCCTTACCGTAATAACATTTATATCCATCCCCACGGTTTTTATACTCTGTAATATTCACGATATTCTTATCCTTCTCTATGTAACAATATAGCACGTATATTTTATCCCTTTTACATAAGTTTGGCAAGTATCATATTATACCTCTTCCATAAAATATATTCTGGCATCGTAATCCTGATAAAGCGCTGTATTCTGTCCATATCCGGTTCCCGCATAATTCTGCGCCAGAGGTACTCCATGTCGGTTCATGACAGCCCCGCTGACCAATTTATCTTCTTTCTCACCATCGAGACGTATGAATTTTGATATGGCATCATGCAGCAGGGAATCCTGCTTTACATGGACAGGCGCCATTGTATTAATCAGATCTCCCATTCTGTGTATATCATATTTAAGAATACGATTGTAGAAGTGATACTTTTTCGCGTCATCCAGTCCTCTGGTTTTGAATACATGATGACTGTAGTTTGCCAGTGTCTCTCCCTGTAGCATAATACCTACGGCTTTGCTCTTATCCGCAGATACCATATTCCATCTAATGACATCCATGTCATAAACAGATTTCTTATCCGCTTCTTCATACAGGCGATACCAGTCACCGAACTGCAGCACATTGCGCCATTTCTTATACAGTTCTATCTCCACCTTGATTTCTTCCATATCTTCCATGGAAGCATCACTCAGATTACACTCATATCCAAGAATCCCCACACTGGCAATTGCAAATCGTGATGTAAGCGGTGTTCTGCGCAGCGTCTGATGATTAGGACACCCGGATACATGGGCTGCAATCACAGACTGCGGATAACCATAACTGTAACTGTTCTGTATTCTGGCTCTGCTGATGGCATCTGTATTATCACTTGCCCAGATCTGTGGCATAAAACACAGCATTCCCAGATCAAAACGATTACCGCCAGAAGCACAGGCTTCAAACAGAATGTGTGGAAATCTGTCTGTCAGTGTCTGGATTACCTGATATAATCCCAGAATATATCTGTGCGCAAACTCTCCCTGATGCCTGGGTGCAAGTCCCTGGCTGTAATAATCCGACAGATTACGGTTCATATCCCATTTAACGTAATCTACCTTTCCTCTGGAAAAGACATCGGACATGCTCTCTATAATATAATTACGCACTTCTTCTCTGGTCAGATCCAGTACCATCTGATTTCTTCCAAGAGCATGCTCCTGTCCCGGTATCCGTACCGCCCAGTCCGGGTGCTTCCGATAAAGATCAGAATCCTCACTGACCATTTCAGGCTCTACCCAGATACCAAATTTCAATCCAAGCTTATGGATTTTCTCAGAAAGTCCAGCCAGTCCGGTCGACAGCTTCTCCTTATTGTCATACCAGTCACCCAGAGATGACGCATCAGAATTTCTTTTACCAAACCAGCCATCATCCAGCACGAACAGTTCCATGCCTGCATTCGCCGCTGTTCTGGCAAGCTTGAGTATCTTCTTCTCCTGCACATCAAAATACATGGCTTCCCAGGAATTGATCAGAATGGGACGTTCTTTATGCTTCCATTCTCCTCTAACAATATGCTCTCTGACAAAATAATGCAGTTGTCCACTTACTCCCTGATATCCCTGATGAGAGTAGGTCAATACTGCCTGTGGAGAGCAAAAGGCTTCTCCTGCTTCCAACTGCCAGAATAAGTAATCAGAATTCATCCCGGCAAGAATACGCATCTTGCCATGTCCCCCTGCCTGTGCACTTTCTCTATGATTCCCTGAATACAGCAGATTCACAGCATAGCAATCTCCATACTCCTGTGTTGTCTCTGTATCTGCCCATATAAATAAAGGATTGGCTCTGTTGGACGAGAAACCGACACTCGTGTCATTTACATATTTTCCCTGACGAAGTATTGTTACATTCTTAGCCATCTCTCTTGCCCAGTCTCCATGGAAATCTGTAATCTTCAAGACTCCTGCTTCCATATCCAGCTGCATACTCATAAGTCTGTTGACTGTAACTGTCTCTTCCCCTGAATTAACCAGTCTTCCATATCGAACCAGACAATCACAATCTTCCATAACGCCATAGACAAGCTCCAGCTTTACCTTGCTGTTTCGGTCTGCCAGAGTAATAACCAGTGACTGTCCATTTCCCTTCTCTTCATAAGCCCCCGGCAATCCCTCCGGTGTCAGCAGACTTTCCTCTATTCTGTAATTTTCATAACGAAAATCACTGGTGCTGCTGCCATCAGCCAGTACCAGTTCTACATAAGGCTCTCTCATATCACCTTTTCCACGGGAGGATATCTCCAGACATACATCATCCAGGCAAAGATTGGGCTGTGCAGTGTCTGCAATCAGACTACAGCCGTTTTGATTGGTAATGACCGGTGCCATAATCTCACATACTTTGGCAAGTCCTTCCTCTTCAATTTCTATTTTCTCCCCGTAATAGAGATGCAGCAGATTCCCTGCTGCATCCTTCCTGAAGATATAACTTGTATGGGGAGTCTGCAATGCAAAGCATCCATCCTGTACAATAATCATACTTTTTCTCCTTATGCTTTATGTCTGTGTGCAAGTTCCTGATTGATCTCTCCTAACTTCTCATCCGTCAGAATATACTTCTTGGCAAAGATAAATACAGCGACCAGTAAGCCAATAATCGGCAGCACTGTCATTGTCATACGAAGGACAGCTACTGAGGTGTAGGAATCTGATACCATAGCTGCCGCTTCTGTTGAGGTATCATTGCTGATATTGCTGATTGTCAGACAGATAGAAGCGATCATGGCAGCCACACCACTTGCCAGCTTGACTACGAATGTCTGCATGGAGAAGATCACGCTTTCATCACGTCTGTTATTCTTCAATTCGCCATAATCCACGGTATTAGCCAGGAATACTGTTGTCAGTACAGTCAGCATACCAAATGCTGTGAAAATGAAGAATCCGGGAATCATCAGAATATAAATATTAGTACGGTTCGTAAACATCAGCGCAAGCAGCACTGCGTATCCGCCAATTGCCATAACGAAGCTGACGTAGAATACCTGCATGGCACTGATGAACTTACGAAACAGCGGGTAGAACAGCATCATGGAGATAATCTGGATTCCACCGCCGAAAGTATTGAACAATACATAATTTGCATTCCAGCCTGCGCCACCGATATCATATTTAAAGAAATAGATCAGCAGGTTTGATGTAATGTAAAGAGAACAGTTAATTAATACAATTGTGATAACTACTGTCATAGCCTGATCGTTACTGACCAGAGCTTTGAACATCTGACCTACAGATGGAGCTTCTACATTCACTGTTGACTTTTCCTTAATATTCAGACAGGTAATCACTGTAAAAAGGATAAATACTGCTGCAATAATCAGTGCAAACCACCCAAAACCTACTCTTTCAATCTCTCTTTGTGAAGTACTGTCGCTGAATATAGAACCAAGAGCCGGTACGCACAACATGGTAATGATCGTAATCAGGGCAGAACCTACACCCGCACAGGAACGGGCAAGTGTGGACAGATTCTCTCTCTCCTTACCACCCTCTGTAAACGCCGGAATCATGGACCAGAAAGGAATATCCATCATTGTATACGTAACACCCCAGAGTACATAGAACACTGCTGCATAGGCAACCAGTCCACCACCATTGAGTGCAGGCGGCGCCATGAACATCAGATACAGAATAATGGCATTCATGATCGTACCGATCAGCAGCCAGGGTCTGAACTTACCCCAGCGTGTCTTGGTCTTTGCTACGACAACGCCCATAATCGGGTCATTAAAGGATCACACCCATGGCAAAAGCACTCACCCCCATAATATCCTGATAGTAATATAAAATATAATTGGCAGAAAGCATGTATACCATGTCTTTTCCTACCGCCCCTAGTCCGTAAGATACTTTTTCCTTCTTTGTCAGTCTCATACTTCTATTTCTCCCTTTTTCAATGCAAACGCTGCTTCTACTACCTTGTAAGCCCCATCATATATACCAAGCTTCTTATTATTTACAATATTGTGGCACATGCTCTCCAGCATACCCGGATCTCTCAGGAACAGATCAAGCATCTGTATGGTATGTTCAATATCACGGCATTCCAGTGTGCCATCGCCCAGCTCTGCTGAATGCACAGCCCCCCACTGCTCATGTCCTCCTACTCTTCTGATAAAGAGCTTTGGAATCGGATAAAAGGCAAGCTCACTTGGTTTGGTCACAAGTACATCCGCACTTCTCATCAGCAGGTTCGTACAGTATACTGCTTCAAATATATTCTCATGGTAGAAGCCATGGATTCCTGAAACCTTTCCTTCCAGTGCTTCTTTGGCAAAAGCCACTGTATCTTCCCAGTTATCCATGTGCTCTGTGGTAATGCCTTTCATACCGGGCAGATTAGCCTTGATCATTTCCCAGATGTTGCGGTAGTCGCCCACATTCACATATACAACGGCTTTTCCGGCAATGACATAGGGAATCAGATAATGCAGTACTTCACCGAAGATCTCCATCTGTGCGCCGGCGCCGCCTACTGTCAGAAGGAATCTCATAGCCTCTCCATTCTTCAATCTGGATAATCGTGCCTCGCAGTCCTTCTCGATATTTGCTGCCAGCTCATGATCTATATAATGTCCTGTATACATCAGATCCTGTGGTGGCATTGCCTGTACGACCTTGTCTTTCATCATACCGTTACCGATACGATAGCCCTGATATGCATAGTGGGTCTGTACTGTATGAAGACTGCCCTGCGCATAATGTAACGCCATTGGCCAGTTATCAGGAATCGCATTGACTACATGTTTCATGCCTGCATGAACTGCTGCCTGTGCGGGCCATACGTGTGTGGCAATAACAGGAATATCCTTAGGCACACTATGATATACAGGTGCCATCAGTTCAGCATTCTTCTGATCTGCTGCATTGTAGGAAAGCTGTCTGAATCCTTCATAATTCACAGGTTCCCATACGAATTTGTTAAAAAGCTTACTCTTCTGGGAGATTCTTGATCCCAGAGAATATAATTCATTCTGTGCACTGATCAGCTTCGTACAGGTAGTCTCCGGGTAAGAATTCAAATCCATCCAGTATGGTGTATATCCAAGCGCGTGTGCAGCAGATGCAATTGCCATGGAGATACGGTAATGTCCAAATCCCATACGGATATTTCCTACAATTACACCCTTCTCCTCATCGAAGCTTCCTTTGCCCTCTTTTCTGGTGACAACTACATTCTTAACACCCAGTGGCTCTCCGATGCAGGGATTATCCCTGATGATGCACTGATAATTGACCTTGGAATCATCACCGTATTTCTTCTGATTCTTTTGCTTGCTCTTCTGCGCCTTACGTATTACTTTCTTACTCATTGGATTCCCAAATATCTCACTGGTTCTGTCTTTCTTTGTACTGGCTTCTACACGTACTTTTTTCATACTGATTCCTTCTTTCTGTTACTTCTCTACCCTGATTCCATGAATAATAATCTGTATCATCTCATGTAATGCGTCTTCATAGCTGATCCCATGCTCCACCAGAATGCTGTCTGCAAAAAACTTCTGTATGGTGCTCTCTACCATTGCCTGCAGAACCGGAAGCGCAATCGGACGAATCTTCCCTTCTGCCACACCCTGTTCGATCAATGCATTAGTAGCATCCCAGTCTGTAGACAGATACGCGGATACTCTGGTATAGATATTGGGATATTTCTCACTGAGCTGATAGAGATTACTCAACCCTATATTCTGATACCTTTCCGGTAATACCACCAGTATCTGCTCTATCTTATCTACCACATCCAGATCAGGATTCTCTACGATTGCCCGCTCACTCTTTTTGATATCTGCAAAACAGTAATCAGCCAATGCTAACAGCATAGCCTCTTTGTTATCATATACATGATACAGTGTCTTCTTACTGATACTGAGATTTTTGGCAATGTCATCCATGGTGAATTTCAGACCTTTCCTGCCAAACTCTTCAATTGCAGCAAGAAGTATTTTCTCTTCTAATTGAGACTGCATATTTCTTATCTCACCTTTCTTTGGAAACTTGAAAACTGCTTTAAGTTTCTTAGTTTCCTTTAGTATATCATTTACAATAGGAAATACTATTCACAAATAAGAACAAATTTCCCGTGCTTTTTCAGTATAAATGCACAAAAAAAGACAGACATTTCTGCCTGCCTTCTTTCTTATACAATTCTTCTGACACTTAATATCTCTCGATAAGTAGCATATCCTATCTTGATTCCAGTCTTCACACCGCTGGCGTGTACAATCTTTCCATTACCAATGTAAAGAGCCACATGTCCTGCGTAGCAGATGATATCTCCCGGCTGCGCTTCAGCGAAGCTTACCTCTTTACCTGCTGTCCTTTGTGAGTACGAGCTTCTTGGAATGCTGTATCCATATGCTTTGAATACAGACTGGGTAAATCCTGAACAGTCAGCACCATTGGTCAGGCTGGTACCGCCCGGCACATAAGGGTTTCCAACAAATCCACAGGCGTAGATTGCAATCTGTTTACCAATATCACTACCATTGGCAGCCAGGATTTCTGCTGAATTCACTGTTGCTGTGCCCTTGGGCTTACTGGTGGTCGTAGTAGAAGTGTTATTCTTATTCTGCGCTGCTTTTCTACGGGCTTCTTCCTCTGCCTTTTTACGGGCTTCCTCTTCCAGCTTGGCAATCTGGGCATTCTGCTGCTTAATCTGTGTCTTATAGACCTCTGCCTGCTGTTTCGCCTTACTGATCTGTAGTGCATAATCATCACTGACAGCCTTCAGCTCTGCCATTGCAGCCTCCATGCCTTCCTGCTCTTCCTTATATTCGTCCTGCGTCATTTCCAGCTCGGATTCTTCATCCTCCAACTGTGCCTTCAGGTCTTCTATCTTTTGCCTGGTTTCCTGATAGCGTATCAGCAGCTGCCTGTCATAATCATATATTTTCTCAATATAATCAGCCTTGTTCACCAGATCTTCCATGGAGCCGCCTTCCATAAGAAGGTTTATATAATTCATGTCGCCTTTTTCATACATGAACCGGATACGGACTATCATCGCATTATACTGGTTCTGCTCATCTTCCCTGGCAGCCCCCAGATCTTTCTCCGATTGTGCAATCTGTTCCTTCTTCTTCTGAATGTCTTCTTCGATCAGGCTGATGCTTGCCATAATATCTGCAATCTCAGCCTGCAGGGAATCCATCTCGCCTTTGATTCCCTGCTGTTCACCGGCTAATTCATCAATCTGGTCTCCAAGCTCGTCCAGCTTATCCTGATCCTGTTGATTTTTCTTCTTCAGATCACTGATCTGATCTGCATACGCACAGACACCCGACTCCATAAACACTGTGAATGCCATAACCAGGCACAACAGATGCTTCAAACGTTTCTTCATCTACTACTGATACCCCTTTTATATACCAGTATATACTTACTGTGCTGTAGTGGAGGATTCTTCTGTCTCTTCTACAGTCTCTACGTTTGTCATGGTTTTAAGCTTTGCCATAACATCGTCCTGAAGCATATACATTCTGTAAGTTGTCTTACCGACCTCATCAAGAAGTGCTTCAGCTGAGTCATATCCATATTCCTTGGCTTCTTCTTCAGCCTTCTTGTTAATATCTTCGTCTGTTATCTCAATACCTTCCTGTCTTGCTACTGCTTCGATTACAAGGTACTGCTTTACTGTTTCCTGTGCCATCTCTGTCAGCTGCGCATTGTACTCATCCATCGTCATCTGATAATATGTGGTAACAAATGTCTCCAGATCACATCCATAGAAGCTGACACAGATTGCTTCCATATATTCATTATAATTCTGAACTTCCTCAGCTACAAGAGGTTGTGGTACAGAAGTGAACTGACTGTCTCTTACCAGCTGATCCAGAATGGCATTATTGATATTGGTCTGGTAATTGTTCTCTGCCTCTTCTTCTACACTCTTCCTGGCTGCATCCCACAGAGCTTCCTTGGTCTTATATTCCAGTCCCATCAGCTCCAGCTGCTCTGGTGTTACATTCTCATAATCAGTAGACTCAAGAATATTCTGTACTGTAACAGTAAATACAACTGCCTGTCCAGCCAGATCCTGGTTTCTGCTGTAGCTTTCAGGGAAAGTCAGATTCAGATCTACAGTATCTCCCGGCATAACGCCAATCAAGCCCTCTTCAAAGCCATCAATAAATGTATTGGAACCGATCTTTAACTGATAGCCCTCTGCGCTGCCGCCGGAAAAGGCTTCTCCATCCTTCTTGCCTACATAATCTATTGTAACCAGATCGCCGTCTTCTACTGCTCTGTCTGTAACAGGATATGTAGTGAGCATATTGCCGTTGATATAATTCTCGATCACTTCATCTGTTACTTCTGTCTTGGCAGCCTGCACTGTCATGTCCTTATATTCGCCCAGTGTTACATACTCATCTACATCCAGATCAGCCAGCGCTACATAATCAGCTCTTTCGCTTACCTTGGTTTCCTCTTCGGAAGCTGTCTCTTGTGTTGCTGCAGTCTCGCTGCTCTGTTCTGTTGTCTGTGCTGCATCAGATCCTGTCTGTGTACTCTTATTACCACAAGCACTTAAACTGACAGCCATAACACCTGCGATACACATCATTGCCATTTTCTTTTTCATTATAATAACTCCAATCCTTATATATAGTAATACCCTCAAAAAAGATATAACAACTCATTTATATCACAAAAACCCGCTGTTGAAAAGGGAATCTCCTTGCACTTTTGCATATTTAATGATAAAATTCAAAGTGATTGCAGTGAATTGATTCACTGACTGGTAGGAGGTCAATTTATGAGTCCGGTTTTAAAAGTTATTTTAATTGTTTTGGTCGTTCTGGTAGCAGTCATTGCAATCCTGTATTTTCTTGGACGTAAAGCCCAGAAGAAGCAGGCAGAACAACAGGCTCAGATAGAGGCAGCCAAGCAGACCGTAACGATGCTGATTATTGATAAGAAGAAGTTGCGGTTAAAAGATTCCGGTCTTCCTGCAATGGTCATGGAACAGACGCCCAAATATTTAAGGAGAGCGAAATTCCCCATTGTAAAAGCTAAAGTCGGCCCACAGATTATGTCTTTGATCTGTGATGCATCCATCTTTGATACGGTTCCGGTTAAGAAGGAAGTGAAGGCAACTATAAGCGGTATTTACATCACTGATGTGAAGGGTATCCGTGGCAGCCTGAATCAGCCTACCGGCAAGAAGAAGGGCAAGTTCAAGGCATGGGTTGAGAAAATGCAGGAAAAAGCAGGTGCGAAACCATTAAAGTAAACAATAAAAAAGGAAAGCAGATCGGTTCTCCCGATGCTTTCCTTTTTTATTTATCACTGTTTGCAGTAACCACTACTTCAATATGACAGTCCGCTATATACTGGTAATTCGCTTCCAGCGTATAATCAATATGTATGCGGAGCTTATCCTGCGTCTCTTCTGCTACTTCTACTTTGGAGGTATCCAGCCCTATCAGGATCCCCCCCATTGGCGTGGCATATTCTGTAATGGTTTTCTTACCCTGGGTAAAAATCATCTGTACGTTGACTCCACCACGCTTGGTCAGAGAAAATTCCTTTCCCCTGACTTTTATCATATTCTTAATAGGCTCTTCCATTCCCTCTACCAGTTCTTCATAAAGAATGTAGTGAGCATTGTTTCTGTAATAATATTCACCGGCACAGATCGTTTCAATCTTATCCAGTTCCTCATCATTTTGTGCTTCTTCTTCAAACTGCAGTCCCTGTATGCACAGCAATACATCTTTTGTCATACTGCAATCACACCTTTCTATCTCTTCTCCAGCCACTCTGCCAGCAAGCTTCTGTAAACTATCTCATGCTGAGGTTCTCTGTCTTTTTCCTCTGTATAAAACCATTCTTCCAGCAGCTGTTCTGTCTCTTCCTTGGTCAAAGCCCTGCCATTCCCGTCTGTCAGACATCCGGTTCCCTGTTCTACATATATCTCCGGTCCCAATATACCAATCCACAGCAGTATTCCAGCCATCATGAACCACTGTCTCCATATCCTGCTCCATTTCATATCCATACCTCCATTTACTGATATCAGTATGGACCGTTCTGATGGCTTTTATTCCACTATTGTTTATCTTTTCCCAGCTGAAGCTGTCTGGTGATGGCTTCCTCCTGATTGTCTACATGGCGGGTCACGACTCTGGCTGCAGTTCCCTTATCCTTGCGCATAATGCTCTCATATATATCATTATGCTCCTGGATAAGGCGTTCATACTGCGTAGCATCCTTAATATATTCAAAGCGGTAACGATACATCTGCTCAGCCAGATTATTGACCAGCTGAATCAGACGGTCATTTCTTGTTGATCTGACAATGATATCATGAAGGCGCACATCTGCCGCTGCAATCTTACGCCAATCCTGTGTCCTGGTCGCTTCCTTGAACTCTGTACATGCCTTGCCAAGCTCTGTCAGCTCTTCCTGTCTCATACGATCACAGGCAAGCTCAACTGCCAGAACGTCCAGTGCCCTTCTTACCTCCAGTACATCCTTGAGATTCTTCCATGTGATCTGTGCAACCTCTGCACCTCGTCTTGGTATCATTACTACAAGACCCTCAAGCTCCAGCTTACGGATTGCTTCTCTGATTGGTGTTCTGCTGACTCCAAGCTTATTTGCCAGATGAATCTCCATCAGTCTCTCGCCCGGCTTCATTTCACCCGTAAGAATCGCCTGTCTGAGGGTATTAAAA
>OGJQ01001389.1_pt1 | contig 12113 bp, 8 predicted proteins | sample 1572261 | NCBI WGS metagenome assembly OGJQ01 (sample SAMEA2582138, study PRJEB24529) | metagenome | biome: Human gut stool | place: China | collected 2011
TGCAATCATTCTGGGGCACTACTACCAGAAGGGGGAAATACAAGACATCGCCGATTACGTTGGCGACAGTTTGGCATTGGCTCAATGGGCAGCCAAAACGGAAGCGGACATTATTGTGATGTGTGGCGTTCACTTTATGGGGGAAACGGCAAAGGTGCTTTGTCCGGACAAGAAAGTGTTGGTACCCGACATGGCGGCAGGTTGTTCGTTGGCGGACAGTTGTCCGGCGGATCAGTTTGCACAGTTTGTCAAAGAGCACCCGGGATACACCGTTATTTCGTACGTCAACACGACAGCTGCCGTGAAAGCAGTGACAGATGTGGTGGTGACTTCCACCAATGCGAAGCAGATCGTGGAAAGCTTCCCCAAAGATGAGAAAATAATTTTTGGTCCGGATAGGAATTTGGGTAATTATATCAACTCTGTTACGAACAGGAATATGTTGCTTTGGGACGGAGCCTGTCACGTGCATGAACAGTTCTCTGTTGAAAAGATTGTGGAATTGAAAGCGCAGCATCCGGAAGCGTTGGTCTTGGCACATCCCGAATGTAAGAGTACGGTTTTGAAATTGGCTGATGTGGTAGGATCTACAGCTGCTTTGTTGAAGTATGCCGTGAACCACCCGGAAAACATGTATATTGTGGCTACTGAATCGGGTATCTTGCATGAGATGCAAAAGAAGTGTCCGCAGACGACGTTTATTCCTGCTCCTCCGAACGATAGTACGTGCGGATGTAACGAGTGTAGTTTCATGCGGTTGAATACGTTAGAGAAGCTCTATGAGTGTCTGAAGAATGAAGCACCGGAAATAACGGTAGATCCGGAGGTGGCTAAGAAGGCAGTGAAGCCGATTCAGCGGATGTTGGAGATTTCGGCTGAACTGGGATTATAAAGAAATTTGGTTTCTATTATTGTTCTTGAATGAATAACAGTTAGAAACTGTCTTAAAATAATTCAATTCTTTAAAGATAAAAAAATCCTCCCAGTTTATTAACCGAGAGGATTTTTTATTGTTGATTATTGAATCAATTATTTTTTATTTGGATTCTTCCGAACTTTGAAGCATCTGGAACAACTTATCCAGTTTCGGAGCCATGATAATCTCCGTACGGCGATTCTTGCTTCTTCCTTCTATTGTTTCGTTATCATCAACAGGCATATATTCACCGCGGCCGCTAGGCTGAATCTGCAAAGGATTTACGTTGTAATTCTTGATGAGGATACGAACTACGGAAGTGGCACGGATCACACTCAAATCCCAGTTATCTTTGAATTGTACAGTATTGATCGGTTTGTTGTCCGTATGTCCTTCGATAAATACGTCGATATCCGTCTGTTTGTTCAGCACTTCGGCCAGTTTGCCGAGAGCTTCCTCTCCACGTTTATCCAGGCGGGCACTTCCTGACTGGAATAATAATTTGTCGGACATCGCTACATATACTTTTCCGTCTTTCTCGCGGACGGTCAGTTCGTCAGTACTAAAACCAAGTAATGCGTCTTTTACATTACTCAAGAGATTTTGTACCTTATCATTCTGCGCCTTAATCATGTCCTGCAATTCATTGATCGTGCGTTCTCTTTCGTTCAGCTCGTTTTTCTTCTGGCTCAACAGGGCATTCAGTTTTTCCTGTTCGGTCATGTTGACATTCAACATACTCTGATACTGGCGGATACTGTTCCCCATCTTGGTCGTATCACGCAAGAGGTTTTTGACTTGTGCCGATAGCTGGTTACCAACTTCGCGGGAGTTATCCAACAACCCTTGCAGACTGTCTTTGCTTGCGGTGGCTGCCATCTCTGCAAGCATGAACTTCTTTTTTGTTACACACGAAGTACACAATAGGAGCGTAAGTAAAGTAAATAAAGTAATTTTCTTCATTGTGTTTTATATTTTAAGTGGGTATGTATAATCAGCTTTGCAGAAACTCACAAAGTTTCTGTACAGCCAGTGCACGATGGCTGATTTGGTTCTTGATATCATTTCCCAATTCGGCAAAAGTCCGGTCGTAACCTTCAGGCATGAATACAGGATCATAGCCAAATCCGGAATCACCGCGTTTTTCTTTGATTATTTCGCCTTTTATCACTCCTTCAAAGAGATACTCCTTTCCGTCCAGTATCAACGAAATAGCGGTGCGGAATTGTGCTTTACGGTTTTCCTTTCCGTCCAGTTCGTGAAGAAGTTTGAGCATATTAGCCTGGGCGTCGTGTCCTTCACCTCCTGCATAGCGGGCGGAATAGACTCCGGGAGCTCCGTTCAAGGTTTCCACTTCCAATCCCGTATCATCGGCAAAACAATCCAGATGATAGTTTTTGTAGATATAGGAAGATTTTAATAACGCATTTCCTTCCAGTGTTTCAGCAGTTTCGGGAATATCCGCTTGGCAACCGATATCATTGAGACTTAATAATTCTACTTGATCTCCCAGGATAGCGGCCACTTCTTCCAGTTTATGAGCATTATTGGTAGCAAATACAAGTTTGCGTTTCATCATCTTATTTTTTGTTTTAACAGGGTTGTTCACTACTTATCAACCGGTTATTATTTCACTTTCAGCTTATCGAATCCTTCGCCATACACACCGATAACGGAACTTTGAGAGATAAAAGCATTCGGATCAATGCGTTTTACCAAACGGAAAATTTCGAGTGACTGACGTTTCTTGGCAAGTACTACCAATACTTTCACATTGTTTTTACTGTACCATCCCGTACCGTCGAGTACCGTTACTCCCCGGTCGGCGTCTTTAATGATACGGTCGGCTATTTCATCATATTTCTTGGAGAAGATGAAGAATTGAACCGATTGACGGGCACGGTTTATAATCCAGTCGAGCACAACACCAATAATAAACAGGGTGACAAAACCGAAAATAACCCGGCGCCAATCATGAAATATAAAGTAACAGGAGCTGATAATGAATACATCACAGATCATAATCATTCGTCCGAGTGATACATCTTTGTATTTATTGACGATGGCCGCGATAATATCTGTTCCACCCGTACTTCCATTGTAGTTGAAAGTGATACCGAGGCCTACACCGCACATGGCTGCACCAAGAATACAGGCCATGAAATCCTGTCCTGTACCGAGCAATAGCGGCTTACCGTCCGGCGTCATATCCGGTGCTTCTACGTAATTGTTTACCACTAACTGGAATAACCAAAGCAGAAAAGTCAGCGTAAAAATAGCATAAGTCGTTTTTATACTGAATTTCGGACCCAATATCCGGATGGCAAACGTCATCAGAACTGCATTGATAATGAAGTATGACCACTGAATTGGAAATCCTGTTGCATAATAGATAATAGCTCCGATACCGGTAGTTCCTCCGGTAGTTATCTGATAAGGTAACAGGAATGCTGCCCATCCCAAAGAATAGCTTATCAATCCGAGAGTGATGTAGATATAATCTTTCACTTCTCTCATTATTTCCGCTTTTGTCAGTTTATGCATGGATTTTAAGTTCAAGTATTAAGTAATAAGTGTTAAGTATTAACCTGGCGGATATATTTGGAAAACGACTACGGATAATACTTAATACTTATTACTTAATACTTATTGTTTTATACTTAATACTTTAAATTACAACGTTTACAATCTTTTTCGGAACGACGATGATCTTTTTCGGAGTCTTGCCATCAATCCACTTCTGTGAACGTTCGTCGGCCAATACTGCGGCTTGGATAGCGTCCGAAGCTTCATCTGCTGCAAATTCCATATTGAAACGTGCCTTTCCGTTGAAAGAGATGGTATAGTTGATAGTATCTTCTTTCAGATATTCTTCGTTGTATGCAGGCCATTGGGCGTCGCATACGGAAGTTTCGTGTCCCAATACATCCCACAACTCTTCGCAGACATGTGGAGCGAAAGGAGCGAGAGTGATAACGAGCTGTTCCAGAATCTCTTTTTTGCTACATTTTAGGTTGAAGAGTTCGTTTACGCAAATCATGAATGCGCTGATAGATGTATTGTAAGAGAACTGTTCAATATCACCAGTCACCTTCTTGATTAATTTATGAAGGCTCTTCAATTCTTCTTTTGTTGCAGGTTCGTCCGTTACCAGATATTCGTCCGTACGGCTGTAGAACAATGACCAGAATTTACGGATAAAACGGTGTACACCGTCGATTCCGTTTGTATCCCACGGTTTAGACTGTTCTACCGGGCCGAGGAACATTTCGTACATACGAAGTGTATCCGCACCGTATTTCTCAACAATCATATCCGGATTGACTACATTGAACATAGATTTACTCATTTTTTCAACTGCCCATCCACAGACATATTTTCCGTCTTCGAGGATAAATTCGGCTGTTTTATATTCAGGACGCCATGCTTTGAATGCTTCCAAATCTAAAATATCATTAGATACGATATTTACGTCTACGTGAATAGGGGTAACTTCGTACTGATCTTTCAGGTTCAGTGAAACGAAAGTATTGGTGTCTTTGATACGATATACAAAGTTACTGCGACCTTGAATCATTCCTTGGTTTACTAACTTTTGGAATGGCTCTTCCATTACAGACACACCCATGTCATACAGGAATTTATTCCAAAAACGAGAATAAATCAAGTGGCCTGTTGCATGTTCGGTACCACCTACATATAGGTCTACATTTTTCCAGTACTGGTCAATTTTCGGATCAACTAATGCCTGATGATTATGCGGGTCCATGTAGCGGAGATAATAAGCCGAAGAACCGGCGAATCCCGGCATGGTGTTCAGTTCCAGCGGGAAGACGGTTACATGGTCAATCTTCTCATTTTCTACGACACATTTGTTTACTGTATCCCAAGCCCATTTAGTTGCGTGTCCCAATGGAGGCTCACCTGTTTCGGTAGGCAGGAATTTAGCGACTTCCGGAAGTTCCAGCGGCAGGCTGGCTTCGTCGATCATATAAGGCATTCCGTCTTTGTAGTAAACAGGGAACGGCTCACCCCAGTAACGTTGGCGAGAGAAAATAGCGTCACGCAGACGGTAGTTCACTTTCACACGACCCAGATTGTGCTCTTTTACATATTTCTTGGTTGTTTCTATCGCTTCTTTGATAGTCAGTCCGTTCAGAGAAAGATCACAGTAAGGAGTGACATCAAGACGTGGAGAATTGCAAACAATACCTTCTTTTGCATCGAAACTTTCTTCGCTAACATCACAACCTTCTACCAACGGACGGATTTCCAATCCGAAATGTTTGGCAAATGCATAGTCGCGGCTATCATGAGCAGGTACAGCCATAATAGCTCCTGTTCCGTATCCGGCTAGTACGTAATCGCTGATCCATACAGGCACTGCTTCACCTGTGAACGGATTAATAGCATACGAACCACTGAACACACCGGTAACACTACGGTCGGCAATACGTTCGCGTTCCGTACGTTTTTTGGTACGATCGAGGTAGGCGTCTACTTCTGCTTTTTGTTCAGGAGTCGTTAACTGTGCCACCAATTCACTTTCCGGAGCCAATACCATAAAGGTAACACCGAACATGGTATCTGCACGAGTGGTAAAAATAGTGAATTCAAGGTCACTGTCTTTTACTTTGAATTGCACTTCAGCACCTTCCGAACGTCCGATCCAGTTTCTTTGGGTTTCTTTCAGAGAATCTGTCCATTCGATCGTATCTAATCCGTCAAGCAAACGTTGTGCATACGCAGATACACGCAGACACCATTGGCGCATTTTCTTCTGGATAACAGGAAAACCGCCACGTTCGCTGACTCCGTCTACTACTTCGTCGTTAGCCAGTACAGTTCCTAATTCGGCACACCAGTTTACCATTGTTTCACCCAGATAAGCGATGCGATAGTTCATCAGGACTTCCTGCTTTTCTTTTTCGCTTTTGGCGTTCCACTCTTCGGCAGTAAAGCTGATATCTTTGCTGCAAGCGGCATTGAGTCCTTCGTTTCCGTAGATGGCGAAGGCTTTTTCCAGTTCTTCGATAGGACGGGCTTCCTGTTCATCGTTACAATAATAGCTGTTGAACATTTTTTGGAAGGCCCATTGGGTCCAATGATAATATTCCGGGTCGCAAGTACGGATTTCACGGTTCCAGTCGAAAGAGAAACCTATTTTGTCCAACTGCTCGCGGTAGCGGTTGATATTGTTGACGGTAGTGATGGCAGGATGCTGTCCGGTCTGGATGGCATACTGTTCTGCCGGCAAACCGTAAGCGTCATATCCCATTGGGTTGAGTACATTGAAGCCCTGCAGTCGTTTGTAACGGGCGTAAATATCCGAAGCAATGTATCCCAGCGGATGACCTACGTGTAGACCAGCTCCTGATGGGTAAGGAAACATGTTTAGTACATAAAATTTTTGCTTCGAATCATCTTCCGTAACTTGGTAGGTTTTCTCTTCTACCCACCTTTTCTGCCACTTCTTTTCAATTTCTCTGAAATTGTACTCCATAGTGATAAAGTTTTTATTTATAGTGATTTATACTGTTATTTCTAATTCGAGGCACAAATTTACGTGTTTATTTTCAGATAACCACGCTTTCCCTATTGACTTTCTTCTTTTTATTTTGTATATTTGAGGTCAATAATAATAAAGAAACAACAATGAAATATATAATTTTTATTACATAAAGTTCAATAGGTTAATATGCGAATTGCATAATGAGGATAACGAATGGGCAAGAAACTGTGAAGGTTCTTGCCTATTTTTGTTGCAATAATTCTATTTCAGGTATTGAAAGTGTCAAAAAAGAGTTTATAATAAACTTGGATACCGTTTATAATAAACCTCTTCGTTATTTATTAAAAACTTGAATAGAGTTTATTCGATTTCGAGGCTTTCGTGTAAAGAAGAAAGAATGATTGCAATGAATAACCGGCATCTTCTTTTCTTATTCAATAAATAATTACTACAATATCCTGAATAAGTGTATTGATTATATTATTTTACAATATATCATTGTTTTGCTCGATAATCGATCATTCAATGTACAAAGCTCCTGTCGTCTGTTCAATCAGATCGGACTTATGAGTCAGTTCCGGATTAAATAGAAACCATCATTGAGTCAAAAAAAATGCAGAAATCGTCTGTCATATCATATAATTCTGTAATTTTGTTGTGCAAGCCCCGTAAAACTAAAACAGTATTTCTAAGTTAATCTTTTAATACTAAAAAATACATATAAGTATGAAAATGAATCTTCATTGTTTTGCGAATCTTATCCCGATAATGATTCTCGCGCTTTTCTCGAATAGCGGACTGATAAACGCAACCGAAGTCGGAAAACGTACTGACGCATTGGAAGCATCAGCCTGGAACGAATCCAAATGGATTTCCGCAGTAAACGCCCCTGTAGTGAAAGGACATAACAACGGTCGCGCAGCCGATGGAGCGAGTTGGTTCGTGTCCACCGTGAAAAACGAACAGAAAATTGTCTCTGCCAAGTGGATGACCGCTGGACTGGGAGTTTACGAGTTGTATGTGAATGGGAAACCCGTAGGCGAGGAATTTCTGAAACCGGGCTTCACACACTATGCCAAGACCAAACGTTCTTTCACCTATGATATTACAGACATCATCCGTACCAAGCCAAACGCCGAGAACATGCTCTCCGTACAGGTGACGCCGGGATGGTGGGGTGACAAAATCATAACCCCTGGAGGATATGACGGTATGATAGGCAAGAAATGTGCCTTCCGTGGTGTACTGGAACTGACTTTTTCTGACGGAAGCAAAAAGCGTTACGGTACTGATCTTAAAAACTGGAAAGCCGGAATTGCCGGTCCAGTGAAACATGCTGGTATCTTTGACGGAGAAGAGTATGATGCACGCGAGCCGATGGGCTACGAATGCGTGGAGAAACTCTCCACCCCCGAAGAGAACACCGAATTCTCTGGCGATATCCTGCCTTCGGATGGAGCGGAAGTTTATCTGCGTACTGATCTCGCACTTGCTCCTGTCAAAGCATACGTTTGGAAGAATGTAGAAGGAGCAAAGGAGAATGAGTTCGGTAAGGTAATTATCGCCCGTGAGTTCGCATCGGGTACGGAAATGAACGTAAATCCAGGAGAGACGTTAGTGGTGGACTTCGGACAAAATTGTGCCGGCGTACCTTCTTTCGTATTCAAAGCCGCCGAGGGAACGGTGCTGACCTGCCTCCCTGCAGAGCTGCTCAATGACGGCAACGGCGCCAAGATTCGTGGCATGGACGGTCCGGAAGGAAGCTGCCATCGCGAAAACCTGCGCATCCCCCACACCGGTATCCGTCTGGATTACACCTTTGCTGGCGGAGATAACTATGTGGCCTATTATCCTCACTGCACCTTTTTCGGCTACCGCTACGTCTCCATAACTGCCACCGAGAATGTTGCCATCAAGTCGTTGAAGTCCATCCCCGTTACTTCCATCGCAAAGGAACTGGAGACCGGCACTATCACCACAGGCAACGACCTTGTGAACAAGCTCATCTCCAACACTTATTGGGGACAGCTATCCAACTACCTGTCCATACCCACCGACTGTCCGCAACGCGACGAGCGTCTGGGCTGGACAGCAGACACACAAGTGTTTGCAGAAACCGGTACGTTCTTTGCTAACACCATGAAGTTTTTCCATAAGTGGATGCGTGACATGCGCGACACCCAAAACAGTTTGGGTGGATTCCCCGGAGTGGCTCCCTTGGCACAATACGGTGATGAGAAAATGCGTTTGGGTTGGGCCGATGCCGGAATCATCGTGCCTTGGACGGTATGGAAGCAATTCGGTGATACGCAAATCATCGAGGAGAGCTGGGACGCCATGGACCTGTTTATGAATCACATCAACGACACCAAGTATAACCACGAGACTCTCTGCGGTGAGAACGGCAACTACCAATGGGCCGACTGGTTGAGCTACGAACCACTGGAAAGTTGTAGCGGACTGGCTTTTTCTCCCCAAGGTCCGCTTCCTGATGCCGTCAGCTATTGGAACTATTTGAGCGCTTCCTACTGGGTGATAGATGCTTTCATGATGCGAGATATGGCTGCCGCCACTGGTCGCGATGCCGCCAAGTACCAGCAAATGGCTGATTCGGCAAAGGCATACATCAAAGAGAACTTCCTCAACGAAGACGGCACCTTCAAAACCGCCATCCTCAACACCATGCAAACTCCTGCCTTGTTTGCCCTAAAGAACCAGCTTTTGGAAGGCGAACCCAAAGCGAAGATGATAGACCGCCTGCGTGAAAACTTCGCACAGCACGATCTTTGCTTGCAGACCGGATTCTTGGGCACATCCATCCTCATGGCCACCCTCACGGAGAATGGCATGGAAGACATTGCCTATGAACTCCTCTTCCAACGTAAGAACCCAAGCTGGCTATACTCTGTGGACAATGGAGCCACCACCATTTGGGAACGGTGGAACAGCTATATGATAGACAAAGGAATGGGACCACGCGGTATGAACAGCTTCAATCATTATGCCTACGGATGCGTATGTGAATGGATTTGGGAAACCGTTGCCGGCATTGCAGCCGATCCTGCTACTCCCGGCTTCAAGCATATCATTATGAAGCCCATTCCAGACAAGCGATTAGGACACGTGACTGCCGAATACCGTTCCGCCTCCGGACTCATCAAGAGCGCCTGGAAATACGAAGGAGACACCTGGATTTGGGAATTCACCATTCCTAAGGGTGTTACCGCTACCGTAACTCTTCCTGGAGAGGTGAAGTCAAAGGAGTATGGAAGTGGAACTTACAAGGTGACTAAATAAAGTATGTAATTGCGATAGTTTCTCATGTAGAAATTGATATTAAGGAGATGTGTAGAAACTCTCTTTTTAACGTGATTACCCTCATTACAGCTATCTGTGATGAGGGTAATTATTCATTTTTACAATATACGGTTTATATCTTCTCTTTCTCTTCTTTTTCTATCATCTCATCGTAATACGCCATGCGTGCGGCACATTCCCGAATAGTTACTTCGCGGAGCACCTCTGTTCGTGCCAGCATATACTCGTATTGCTCTTTGCTAACGGTGAACAGTCGATTATATCGGGCTTCGATATATGCTCTGCATAATTTATCAAATGCTTTATTATCTTCGAAAGTATGAGTTGGAAACACATTTGCGAATTCTCGTGAACAGCTCCTGACCATTGCTCCCAGCACTTTCAATTCATGAGATTTAGGGCGAATGCCGCTATACACGAGCGTAAACGTTTTGTAGTAACGTTCGCAGGCTTGATGTAATTCAAATGAACCTAGTTTATAATTCTCTTCTTCTTTATCCAAATGTCCATGTCTTAAGAATCCTTCTGCTAAAGGAAAACATTCTGCATATTCTTCCTCTGCATATTGCTTAATCTCCCGATACGGCAACTTCTCCGGTTTGCCAATCTGAAACGTGCCGTCGTCATACAACAGAATACCGTCTTTTATAATCTCATAAAAGAAATAATGCTTCCTTCTTATAGCTCTATTAATGGTCACTGGAGTTTCTACAATAATATTAGGCGGTGCCGGATGCCGCTTTCCTTCCATTCTTGTATCATATTTAGGAACGATCACTTCGCGCGCATGCCTCTCTGCTTTATTTGCGTCTCTCGTATCACATATCACCAGAATATCCAAATCACTTTGGTAGTAAGTAGTTACTCCACGTTCATCGTATGTTTCATCCCAGATGACATATTTTCCCCGCGCATAACTTCCATACAAGATAATCATACGCACATTCGTAAGATTCGACAATATCAGCTCTTGTAACACCGCCAACTCTTCTTGCGTGCGTTTGGGCAAACGTTTTATTGATCTTTTCATATTGTTAGCCTATCTGTTAAACCTCTTCACATATCGGCATATCCATTCCTTTGTATACCACCACAATCTTATGAAGTTGTGTAGTGCCGACTGCTCTCTTTACCGTATCAGTGTCAGCATAGCGATTGGCTTGTGCAATAGCTTCCTGTCGCAGTTCTTCCACGCGGCTTTCGGGATCTTTATACTTGGCATACTTCAGTTCCACAATGTAGCTGTGCTTCATGTCGGAATAGATATCCAGTAGCGGACAGAGGAAAATATCGACATAACCTGCTTGTGTGTCCTGTTCGGAAATGGGACGGTAGAAACGATTTTGTGCCGTCATGGCAAGCGTAAAGCCGTGGACAAAAAATTCACCTTTCTGTTTGTCACGCTGGGAAGTGTAACGTTTCAGGCAGTCGGCAATATAACCGAAATAGGCTTTCCAGTCGCCTCGGTAGGCAAGAGCGCTGGCAAGTTCGTTTTTTTCGTAACTGCTGAAATTGAGTTCGGCTTCGTTGTAGGTACTCAGCAGATAGGTGTATATTTGTTCGCGGACTACCTGATTGGGGATGGTGAGTTTGGTCCTTCCTTCATACGTGCCGCTAATGGTGAGCATACCGAAATAGTAGAGCAGGCTCACAAAGTTGTCGGGGTTGGTAATATTGACGGCAGGAAAACCTTTTTTCAGTTCTCCGGTGACGTAGCCTTCGCTCACCAATGTCTGTATGATGGAGGCATCATGGGCAAACTCTTTGTCCTTCCGGATGAGCATACGCAATTTTTCGTAATCGATACGGATATTGTCTTCTACCATATCCCGGGGGGCTTTGCCTCGTTGAATATAATTCTTGACGAAGTAGAGTACCATATTAGAGTTGTACATAGTGGTTTCACCATAACATTCTTCCGCAAAGCAGTAGTTGTCATACCAGGGTTTTATTATTTCTATCAATTCGTCCACCGTATCTTGTGGCAGATAGTCGGCATATATTTTGCAGAAGTTCTCAAAGGTGGTGCCACAATGCGCATCCAGCCTCTTTCGGTAGTTGTGCAGTTCACCGACTATTCCGGAGAAGTTGAGATACAGCACCAAATACCTGTTCCGGTCAGGGGGTAGGGTGTTTTCCGATGTAAAGGTCGTCAAACAGGGCATCGAACTTATTCTTGGCAAGTATATCATAATAATGTTGCAACATATTTACTGTAAGACTTTTGCCGAAACGGCACGGGCGAATAAAGAAGAAAAACTTGTCTGCCTCTTCTATCATGGGGATAAACCGGATTTTGTCCACATAGTAACAGTCGTCGCGGCGGATTACTGCGAAGTTCATCATGCCGGATGGGATACGTTTTCT
>OGJQ01001411.1_pt1 | contig 11922 bp, 13 predicted proteins | sample 1572261 | NCBI WGS metagenome assembly OGJQ01 (sample SAMEA2582138, study PRJEB24529) | metagenome | biome: Human gut stool | place: China | collected 2011
TGCTCATGCTCTGTGTCACATTTACCGATTCGCAGAATTCGGTAAATGCTTTGGACGTATACTGTGAGCCCTGGTCAGAATGTAAGATAAGACCATCTTTGATTGTTGGCTGCGATTCCAGCGCTTTTCGGAGCGTCCGGATCGCAAGATCACTGGTAATGTTACGATCTGTTATGCTGGCAATCACACTCCGGTCATGCAAATCTATAATAGTGCAGTTATAGCGTACTTCATGATTTGCAAGGAACAGATAAGTGAAATCCGTGCACCATTTTCGATTGATTTCATCTGCTGTGAAATTTTGCTTCAGCTTATTATCGAATACTTTATGCGGGGTTCCATGCTCATATCCTGGTTTTTTTGGACGGACAACCGAACGGAGACCAAGCTCTGTGTTCATATATTTATGAACGGTGGTATTACTGTAAGAATAACCTTTACGCTTCAGATAGACTTTCATACTCCGATAGCCGTCAACTCCATTGTGCGAATGATATATTTCCTGAATCTGTGCTTGGACTTCGGCTTTAAGGGTATAATAATCCGCCTTCCGGTGTTTCCGGTAGTTGTAATAAGCATTTGGGCATATACCCAGCCGTCCAAGCAGCCAGCGAATGCCAAATTCATTATGATATTGTTCGATGAATCGATAAGCCTCTAATCGATTTCCTTTGCAAAGAATGCCGCCGCTTTTTTTAAGAAAAGATTCTCCTTACGAAGTTCTTCGTTTTCTCTTTTGAGTCTGAGCATCTCCTTCATGTTGTCATAATCTTCTTTGGCTTCCGGGCTTGACTGGCATTCTTTACTAAACTCGCTACACCACTTAGAAATGCTGGCTTTCGATACCCCATACTCAGCGGTGATGCTTTTGTAGGTACGACCTTCCTCTTCATGAAGACGTACTATTTTTTTCTTAAATTCGGGTGTGTAACTTTGTGGCATGATAATTACCTCTTTTCTCTATTGGATTTATTATATCTTATTAGCCACTACTGTTACAACGTTAGTATAGCACTTCAGGTGCTGTAAAGTTTCTTCAATGAACGCCACCAACTGCGCCCTGGATTCCGGAGCGATGATAGAGCCAAGAGCCTGTCCGCTGTGATAGATCAGCAGAGTAGGGACAACTTCTATAGCTTCGGCCTCAGCCAATTCCGGCTCATCATCAATGTTAACCGCAGTGAATACCAGCGTATCCTTATATTCCTCAGCCACGCTTTCCAATGCCGGAGCCAGACGGCGGCAATATACGCACCAGGGAGCTGAAAACTCCACCAGAACAGTCTTTCCGCTATGCACCATTTCTTCAAATTGATTTCTATTAATATTGATAACTGCCATATTGCCAGCTCCTTTCCTTTGTTTGATTATAGTATAGCCAATCTAAAATAATAGTTCGGTGATGATATCACATAAAAAGAGCTGCATTGCTGCCGCACTAAACTTTTTCGTTATTAAGTAACTCGAGGATATGTTCACTGGAACGGATGATTTGAGACTGTTTATCTTTTATGGATGTTTTACTCTGGAGATCACTAATCCGCTGTTGAAGTGATATCACTTTTTTCTTTTGGACATAGAGGAAATAAGCAAGAAGCAACAGGATAAGTGAAAAAATAATAATAATCATTCTTAGTTCTTATCCTCCTTTGTCAAAAGATAAGCCTTAAGTGCATTACGGAGAGTTTCCGGCAGAACAGGCAAGGGCAAGACAGTCAATTTACCCGCATTCTTTTCAATCGCTATTTCTGATTCCGGTTGATTGGACAGAATACGATGCCGGTCATTTGGCTTTTCGATATGTTCGTAAAGGGGCAGTTTTAAGAGTTGCCACTTATGAAAAAGGATCATTACATTTCTTGACTGATCCTTTTTATCTGGATAAAGAAACTAATGCCCCTCACTATTATTCCGTCGGGAAAAAGACGCAAGATATGGTTTTGTATGCTAAGTTTAATCTTAAAGAAGAAAGTAGTTTTAGAAACAGAATGATAGGGGGTGTTTTTACCGGAAGCAATCATTCGGATTTTTCGGATGAAGATACACTGTTTATTATACAAAGTAAACCTGATCGTTTGAATACTACTGTAAAATGCTGGTCTGATAAAGAATACCGTTATCTTAGATATATCGGTCGACCTAAAGCTCATTGTAATGTTTCAGCAGTCGCCTTTTATGAGAAAAATGATACTGTTGCTTTAACGGGAAAGATAATAGGAACTCCCGAACACGAAAAACAGAATGGGGATCATGACTATACCAATGTCTTTGACGGGAAAACATGGACTTCTTTTGATTATTCCAAACCCACCGGTGGATGGGCGGGATTGGATTTAGGAAAAGAAGTAAAAGTCGATCGTATAGTTTATACTCCGCGGAACAGTGATAATTATGTTGGACCTGGTGATGTATATGAATTATTCTACTGTGAAAGAGACTGGCAATCTGCCGGGACAATCAAGGCGACTGCCGATTCACTGGTGTTTCGGAATATTCCGGAAAATGCATTATTACTTTTACGAAACCATACTCGTGGAAAGGATGAAAGAATTTTTGTTTATGAAAATGGAGAACAACAATGGAGGTAAAGTTTAATATCAGACAAGTTGTAATGTGGAGGATAGTTTTATTTTCAGGAATTATCTCCTTGATATGTGCTTGTTCTTATTCCGGTAAGAAGGTGTGTCCTCCTTTTGATATTTCTTTCTCCGGACATACGTTGTTGGCTATAGCTCCCGGTTTTACCATAAAGGCAACAGAAGATACTTTAAATAAAACCTATCCGTGCTTAAGATCGGGGAAAATGTTTCCGTTGACGGGTATTTTAAAGGTGGATGGTAAATCTTACCGTTTTTTAGGAGGAGATTCGTTACGTATATCCTCTCTAGCCCCTCTTTCAAACGAGAACCTGGGATGGCAGGGAAAATATTCTTATTTATTTCCGGGCAGAGGATGGGAACAAAGGGAGTATAATGATTCTTTGTGGAATAAGGGTAAAGGTGCCTTCGGTTCGGAAAATGGGAAGTTTCAAGCCCATACAGTATGGGGAGCGAAAAATATATATGTTCGCAGGCACATTACCATTGCTAACAAAGATACTTTAAAAGAACGCAAAGTCTATCTCCGTTATATTTATGATGATCAGATAAAGCTTTATTGTAATGGAGAATATTTGTTAGGAGAAGAAGCATTTCTTCCTCAAACGGGATGCTATCGTTTAACGGATGAAACAGTAGCTCAAATTATTAATGGTGATAATGTTATAGCAGCTTATGGGGGTAATGCGGAAGGTACTGCTTTTTTGGATTTTGGTTTATATGTGGAAAATAAGACTTATGTTGATGTGAAACCTGCAATATTGAAACAAATGAATATGCAGGCTACACAGACTCATTATGTTTTTCAATGTGGAGATGTGGAGCTTCTGATTGATTTTGTTTCACCTTCCTTGTCGGAGAAATGGGATATGACAGGATGGCCTGTAGGTTTTCTTTCTTATCAGATTCATGCAAAAGATGAAAAGGAGCATACAGTGGAAATTCTGTTTGATGTAGATATGGAGTGGTTATTGGGTAGGAGCAAGGTGGATAGTTGGTGTGAACAGAATTGGCGTTTTGCCAAGTCCGACAGTTTATATTTAGCTATGGAGGCGAATGAATCAACTTTCTCTAGTGAGGATGGTCATGTTATTTTATCTCAAAAGTTAAGCGCAAAGAATGAGGATAAAGGTGCATTGCTAATAGGGTATGAGGAAGGGCAGACTTTACAATATGGGGGTGAAAGTTTGTCCCCTCTTTGGAAGAAAAATAGAACAGGCGAAATAAAAGAATTAATGAAATCTGTTGGAGATAGATGGCAGGAACTTAAAGAAGAATGCGATAAACAGGATTGTCAGTGGAGTGCCAGAGCTTTTCAAGTAGGTGGTGAAACATTTGCAGGGCAGATGCTTCCTTCTTATCGTAATTTTATATCTTCCCATAGATTTGTGTTATCATCAGAGAATAAAATATTTTGCTTTGGAGATACTTTAGGTAATATCAGGGAGGCTTATGAGAGTTTTTCTACTTTGCTCTATTTTAATCGTATCGACTGGATGAAAAGCCTATTGGATCCTATATTTGAATATTGTGAAGATAATCATTGGGTAAAGAGATATCCGCCTTATGATATAGGTTTGTACCCTATTATTAATAAGCAGGTAAAATTGGATGATAATGCAGTGGCGGTAGCTGCTGACATGTTGATGATGATGGCTGTGATTGTAGAAGTGGAACAGGATTTCAGTTATGCTGATGCACATTGGAATCTATTGTGTTTATGGGCGGATTATTTGCGAGAGAAGATGGAAAAAGACGTTTATCCTTGCGAAGGATTATTAAATGAGGATGATGAACGTGTGAAATGCGTGTTGGGGCTTATGGCTTATCGTAAACTAATTCAACTGAAAGAAAGCGTATGAGCAAAGTGAGGAAAATTTTGGCAATATTAGAGAATCTGGCTTTTTTCGTATTCTGCATGGTGCTCATTCTCTTCTTGGTACAACTATTTTGTTTTACCTCGTTTAAAATACCTTCGGATTCTATGGAACCGGTACTAAAGGATGGAGATCGGATACTGGTTAATAAGATGATAAAGGGAGCTAGGTTATTTAATGTGTTTGCTGCTTTAGATAATGAAGACTTCACTATTCATCGGATGCCCGGATGGGGAAACTTTAAGAGAAATGATATATTGGTTTTTAATTTTCCTTATCAGCAAAATCGTTGGGATAGTATTCGAATGGACGTGATGCAGTATTATGTGAAGCGGTGTATCGCTCTGCCCGGAGACACATTGGAAATCAGAGGAGGATTTTATAAGATACGTGGTTGCAATGAACAGGTGGGGAATTATCAGGCTCAACAGTATATTGCAAATTTGCAGCATCCGAAGCAGCACGGGATTGTCTTTGGTACATTTCCATATAACAAACAACTTAAGTGGAATATTCGTGAATTCGGACCATTGCCTGTTCCACAGAAAGGACATGTGGTAGAAATGGACCGCACTACTTATCATTTGTATAAGCAATTGATAGGTTGGGAACAAAAGAAGAAATTGCGTCTGAAAGACGGACAGGTGTTATTGGGAGACAGTCTGATTTCTCGATATCGTTTTGAAAAGAATTATTATTTTGTATCTGGTGATAATATGGCTAATTCGCAGGATTCAAGGTATTGGGGGATGCTGCCGGAAGAATATATTGTAGGCAAGGCTACCCGTATCTGGTATTCAGAAGACAAATTTACGGAGAAACCTCGTTGGGATAGGATGATGAAGAAAATCAAATAAAGGCATATTGACTATCAGATTTAATATAAAATTAGTTACGTATGAAAAAGAAAATTTATTTAAAAATGGCTTTAGGAATTACATTACTAGTGATGATTGGTACTAATATTTGTAATTCGTTTAAAAAAGAGACATTATCTGATTTGGTTCTGTCTAATGTTGAAGCGTTGGCAAATAGTCGTGAGAATGGCGATAAGACTTGGACAGCTCCTAGGACAATTGCATGTGATTATCAGCAAGGTCCGTGGCATACTGCCAGCATAGAAAGAATATGCGAATTTTGTGTAACTCCTAATTCTTGTACACCCAGAGCTTGTGGAATGTAATTAAAAAATGAATAAGTGTATTATTATAATAATGGTAGTTTGTCTTACTGTGTCGTGTACTCATAATAAAACGTCTTTAAGTATCGGCCCCGGAGTTGTCTCTCTGTCTAGTCCACAGGACGTTATCGTTGAAATGACAGGAGAAACTTATGATAAGCTGGAAACTATATTGCAACAGGTATCTTACGTTAAACTATCGGCGATTCCTTTGTTAAGCCGTATTAAAAAGATCCAGATTGCGGATGAACGAATTTATTTATGGGATCTTGTAGTAGGCATTGTATGTTATGATATGTCCGGTGAATTGTTATTTCAATTGAATGCTAGAGGGCAGGGTCCCGGAGAATATACGGATATAAATGCTTTTGCAGTAAATGCTAGTTTGCATCAACTGGTGATTTATGATAATATGAAACAGTCGTTGATGTTTTATTCGACCGAGGATGGTAGGTTTGTCAAAAGTGAGAAGTTTAATAAACCTACACCGGCTGAAATAGCCTATTGGGGAGGATACTTCTTTTATCATAACCGTTTACATCGAAACTATCAAGATGATATTTCTTTGCATTATTACCTGTTAGCGTCAAAGGATGGCATTACCATAGGGAAACGATACTTTAAACATGAAAATAATAAAGAAGACTATCCATTTTCGCCTTCAGGACACAATTTGTATGATAATAATTCGAAGTTGTATTATTGTAGGGATTTTGATAATATTGTTTATCAGATTCATACAGCTCTTATAGTTCCACTATTTCGACTTAATTTGCCGAACCCCTTGCCAGCATCGATGATAGAAGAGAGACCTAATGAAATGAGTTTGTTGCGTTCAGGATACTCCTTAGGTATAACTGATATATATGAGTATGGCGGATTATTGTTTTTTCGTTTTGTGAAGGATGGATATATTTGGTCTTGTTTATATAATGTAGAAGAGAGTAAACAAGTATACTGTGCCAAAAGGATTAAATTTCTGGATTCATCTTTAATTGATACGATTGACGGTATTTATAAGGATTGCTTTTACAGCATATTGACACCAGAGTATCTCGATTATGCTTTTTCTGAAAATCCTCTTGAGGATTATCCGGATTTATTTAAAACGTATGATGTAGAGGGAGATAATCCGGTTATTGCTTTTTATCGGGCAGTAGTCAGATAATTGAAGAACATGAAAGTCAAATTAAAGTTGATAAAAATTGAAAGGAAAGGTATGGCGGGTTTGATAGCACTCTTAGGAGTTGCGTTAATCCTGTGTGTAGTAGCTTTTCCTACTCCGAACGACATATCTGTTGGTGAAATGGCCTATCAAAAACTATGGTTGGGACGCATGACTGTTGTTTTTGCTGTGTGTTGTTTGCCTTTTCTTTGCTTGAATAAGAAACAATATCTGTCTTTTCCGTCAATAGTGACGTGGGTATTGATTATATTGGGAGGGATTGAAGCTATATGGGGCTTGAGGCAAATATATGGTTTCGCTGTTTCTAATCATTCCTTATATGCACTTACAGGGTCTTTCTATAATCCGGGACCTTACTCGGGATATTTGGCAATGATATTTCCGCTTTGCCTGCATGAATGGCTAAATTTGAAAGAAAAGACGGAACGTACATGGATAGAACAGGGAAAGTATTACATGGCATTAGGAGTGATGCTGTTGATTCTTTGTGTGCTACCTGCCGGAATGAGTCGTTCGGCTTGGATTGCCGCCGCCGTATCGGGCGCATGGGTGTATGGAATGCACATTTCATGGGGAAGTAAACTAAAGGAGATTAGAAAGATATATAAGAGAAAAGTTGTGTTGGCCTGTATTGCAGGAAGCATTATATTCATAGTGATTGGTTACTCACTTTTTCAGTTAAAAGCAACTTCCGCCAATGGGCGCCTGTTCATGTGGAAAATTAGTACTCTTGCTATTGCTGAAAGTCCTCTTATAGGACATGGAACTGGGAATTTTGTTTCAGCTTATGGCAGGGCACAGGAGAGTTATTTTGCAAACGAAGAGTATTCGGAAACGGAAGAATTGGTGGCGGGTAGTCCGGAATGTGCTTTTAATGAATATCTTCAAGTAGCAACAGAATATGGGATTCCTTTTTTATTTGTCGTTTTATTAATAATTGCGTTTTGTCTTTGGAAGGGGAGTAGGGAAGGACGAATAGGTCTTTGTGGAGGTATAATTGCAGTGTTGGTATTTGCTTTTTCTTCTTATCCGATGCAGATTCCCGGATTTGCAGTGACCTTCTATTTTCTGCTGGCTGCTTGTGTTATTGGACGCTCGAAGATAATGCTATTATTTTTTATTTCGATAATAATTCTATTAGGGGCATATTATTGGAAAAACAATCAATATGATGCATGTAAGAACTGGTATCGTAGTAAAATGCTCTATAATATCGGAGCATATCAATCAGCTAAAGAAGAATATGAGACGTTGTATCCCGAATTGAAGAATCGGGGAGCCTTTCTTTTTGAATACGGGTATTGTTTGCATAAATTGAAACAATATGATAGCTCTACAAAAGTGTTGAAAGAAGCCATGGAGTATAGTAATGACCCAATGATTCTGAATATTATAGGTAAGAACTATCAGGCAGTAGGAAAGTATGAGAAAGCGGAAGAGAGTCTGATTCGGTCTCCGCATCGACTTACGGGACGAATTTATCCGTATTATCTTCTGGCAAAGCTGTATGCGGAGCCGGAAAACCAACAACCTGAGAAATTAAAGCGTATGGTTGAGGTTGTACTGACAAAAGAACCAAAGGTTCAATCGACAGCGGTAAAAGAGATGAGAGCGGAAGTAAAGAAATTATTGAAACAAATAAACTGATAAATATGATGAAATATGAATGAGCACAGTTAACAATGGTTATATCTTATTCTTATACGAAGATTTATTATTGATAATCAGGATATCGTATTTTAGTTATGTTATTTTTGTAGTTGTATAAAACGTAAAAATAGAACACAATGAGAACAGTAGAAAATAGTTTGTTGCTTTTCCTATCTTGTATGCTATTGATATCCTGTACTGGTAAGAGATCAGATGGAACAATAGTAAATAATGAAGTTGCACTGCAAACGGAAGAAATACATTTTCCTCAACAAGATGTGCTGCAGCTAAAGTCTTATTATTTGTCTTCTCCTGTTCATGGAGATTCTGTGAATATCCTTATCGGATATAATTATAGATTACATTCATTAGATTACCTGGATTTGGAATCAAAACAGGTAACTCAAGTAACGTTGCCCGCCAAAGGTCCTCATGCTATATCTCGTTTGTCAGGCATATATGTACATTCATTAGATTCAGTGTGGGTATCTGATGATTCTGAACATGTTTTTCTCGTTGACAGCAGAGGAACTGTAAAAAATATAGTGGATTTGAGAGAGTATCTGGATGATAAGGAGCAATTATTGATAAATACTAATTATGCCATCCATACTTCCCGTTTATATTATAATAAGAACCGTCAATCTTTGATGTTTTTAACACAAAACTTGTCTTCTAAGGTCTTTGCGGTCAAGGAAGTCTTTATTAATAAAGAGAAAGATGTTGCTATCTATTATTTGTCGCCATCAAATATTATTCCTGATATGAGCGCAGGGTATTCTTATATGTCTTTTCCTAATGTCAATTATGTAGGTGAAAATATTATCTATAATTATCCGGCTGAATCTTCCATTTATACTTTGAATATAGTTACTAATGAACGAAACTCTGTTATGGCAGAAAGTAACTATACTTCTAATATTGTGGCAGAATGTACTTCCGGAAAAGATTATGCTGCATTGGAAAGGCATAGGTTGGAGAATCCTTATTTTTATGATGTAATGTATATTCCTCAATATAAAATGTATGCCCGTTTGCATATTGATAAAGTAGAGTTTGATGCTGATATGGGGATTGAGAAATTGATCAATGATCGTGATTTATATTTAATGTTGTTTGATGATGAGATGAAAAAAGTATATGAAGTAAAGTTGGCAAAACATAGATATAATTATTTTACAGGTTGGTGTGTCTCTTATAGTGGTATTGTTCTTTTTGTAGATAATATGCTGGATACAGAAAATAATACGGATGATTTGACTATAGACTTTGTTTATCCTAAATAGATGATGTGTAATTGATAGCAATAAAGATATTATTATGAGAAAATATGATTGTATATGGTTGATGCTATGTTTGGTTTGGACTGGAACGTCCTCTTGCTCTGACAAAAAAAATAGTGCCGACAAACATGAACAAGGTGTTTCCACTGTTCTTCCTGATGCTAAGAATGAAGTCACTACTCAAATACTAAAGAGACGTGATTTTCATCACGAATTGGTCAGTAACGGTAAAGTAAGTGCTCTCGGACAGGCTGATCTTCGTTTTGAGACAAGTGAAGTTATTGCTCGTATTTATGTGAAGAATGGTGACCGCGTACATAAAGGACAGAACTTAGCTGAACTTGATAAATTTCGCTTGGAGCAAAAGCTTTCCCAAGCGGAAGATGCTTTGTTGAAAGCCGAGTTGGAACTGAAAGATGTATTGATCGGACAGGGATATACCTCCGAAGATTTTAGCAAAGTTCCTGTGGAAACAATGAAACTTGCGAAAGTGAAGAGCGGATATGAGCAGTCGAGATCTCAATATGAATTGGTGAAAAGGGAAACAGAACATGCTACATTGGTTGCTCCTTTCGATGGGATAGTGGCTAATCTGTTTTCTAAACCATATAATTTAGCTAATACTTCCGAGGTGTTTTGTACGGTTATTGATACCCGTGGGATGGAAGCTGATTTTACAGTGTTGGAGAATGAGTTGGCTTTTATTAAAACAGGTGATAAGGTGATGATTACTCCTTATGCCGGAGGAGATTCGTTTGAAGGCAGCGTCTCTGAAATCAATCCATTGGTAGATTCGAACGGAATGGTAAAGGTGAAGGCTGTAGTAAACGGACAAGGAAAACTGTTCAGTGGTATGAATGTAAGAGTAAGTGTCAGAAGAAGTTTAGGGCAACAATTGGTCATTCCTAAAACGGCTGTTGTGTTACGCTCCGGTAAGCAAGTGGTATTTACTTTACAAGAAGGTAAGGCTATGTGGAATTATGTACATACGGGATTGGAAAATGCAACGGAATATGTTGTTTCGGATAAATCACAGAAAGGGATTGAAGAGGGGTTACTGGAAGGAGATACGATTATTGTGACCGGAAATCTGAATCTGGCACATGAAGCGGCAGTAAAGGTCAGTGATTAACGGGTCAGTGATGAGTGATTAGTGGAGTTAATTGATAGATAGAAAAACATGATAAAATTTTTAATCCAGCGTCCTATTGCCGTATTGATGGCTTTTACTGCCTGTTTCATAATCGGGCTAGTGACATATAATACTTTGCCTATATCATTGCTTCCGGATATTGCCATTCCGGAGATAACAATACAGGTGTCTGCCGCCAATACCTCTGCCCGTGAACTGGAAAACACGATTGTGAAACCTTTACGGGGACAACTGATTCAGGTGTCTACATTGAAAGATATTCATAGTGAATCGAGAGACGGAGCAGGTATGATCCATCTGTCTTTTGATTTCGGTACTAATACGGATCTTGCCTTTATAGAGGTCAATGAAAAAATAGACGCTGCAATGAATTATCTTCCCAAGGATACTGAACGCCCGAAAGTTATTAAGGCAAGCGCAACGGATATACCCGTGTTTTACCTGAATCTGACCTTAAAGAATGATAGTGCTTATAGTACGATAGGACAGCAGTCTTTCCTTGATTTGTGTGAATTTGCCGAATCGGTGATCAAGCGAAGGATAGAGCAGCTCGAAGAAGTGGCTATGGTAGACGTGACCGGATTGGTGGAGCGTCAGGTACAGATTGTACCCGATGAGGATAAGCTGGCTATGATGGGGTTTTCCATTGAAGATATTGAATCGGCTTTGGCTGCCAATAATGTGGAGCCGGGTAGTATGACAGTACGCGACGGATACTATGAATATAATATAAAATTCTCCACTCTGTTGCGTACCGCAGAAGATGTGAAAAATATATACCTGCGTAAGGGAGACCGCATTGTCCAACTAAAGGACTTCTGCAAAGTTACTATCGTGCCCGTAAAAGAAAAAGGCGTATCTGTGTCGAATGGGAAAAGGGCGGTGACGCTGGCTGTTATCAAGCAGGCGGACGAGAATATGGATAAGATGAAGCAGTCTCTGATAAGGACGATGGAGCATTTTAGGCGGGTATATCCTGAAATAGATTTTAGTATC
>OGJQ01001414.1_pt1 | contig 11910 bp, 11 predicted proteins | sample 1572261 | NCBI WGS metagenome assembly OGJQ01 (sample SAMEA2582138, study PRJEB24529) | metagenome | biome: Human gut stool | place: China | collected 2011
AAACAAGAAAAACGCTTCTGGAGTGCTGACCAAAAGCGTTTTGTCTACAGTCTGAACGGAACTCAAATAATTTGAGTTCCGTTTTAATTAACTAGCTCCGGCGAAATTATTTTATTCTGCCGGAGTTAGTGCAATTGTTGCACAGAATAGACCCTTCTTACTCTATGGCATTCATATAACCTATAATATTATCATACTCGCTTCTAAGTGCACTTTGCAACATAATCGGATGAAGCTCCTTGTCTACAAATCCATGCCTTGTTTCTGCCAGTGCATATATTCCGTCTTTTGAATCAGAATAGAATTTGTATTCAAAATGGATCTTCACGCCATTAAAGTATAAGATTCTTGTATAAATTTTGACTACATCATCAAAACAGAATGCTTTTTTATGTTCGACCGATTGGGAAAGCACTGGTATCATAATGCCGCTCTCTTGTTCAATTTTACTCCAATTATACCCAATAGCATATAGAAAGTGATTTCTTGCTTCCTCTGCCCATCGAATATAGTTGGAATGGTGGGCGATACCCATTGCATCCTTCTCATAGTATTGCACGGTGTGAAAATATTTTAGTTCAGAAGTTTGCGTAGACAAAGTTAATTTCCTCTCCCGTAGCCAGCAAAGCCGCATAAATTATAAGTAATAGAATTACTATATCTCCAAAAAGTTACAAAAGAAATCTTAGCCAATCATTCTGTGAAATGATCAACGATATTTTCGAGTGTGTGAAGAAAACTCTGTAAATACGTAGATCTTCTATGATAATGAATGGCGGAAGGCTTGTGAATAAGCTTTCCGCCTTGTTTTTATATATAACAGCGAAATGATTGCATGTCAAGAACACAGGTCTGTTTCCCTGTGTTTCATTGTATTATTCCGGAAGGCGTCCCTCGTACATGATACTCAGTTCTCCATATACCTGCGCCCAGTTTCGAATCGTTGTAGTCCATTTCTTGGTAGCTTCAAAGGTGGACAGCTACAATGCCTTTAACAGTGCAGTATCACTCGGAAATACGCTCCTCTGGCGGTTCAGTTTGCGGTATGTTGCATTCAATGATTCAATGGAATTCGTCGTGTAAATGACCTTTCGGACCGCTGCTGAAAACTTAAAAATAGGCGAAACAGCATCCCAGTTGTCGTACCAGCGTTTCATGGAGTTGGGGTATTTCGGAGACCATTTTTCATTGACTCTCTCCAGTGCCTCTCTGGCTTTCGATTCATCTGAAGCATGATAGATGGTTTTTAGGTCTGTGGCAAAAGCCTTCCTGTCTTTGTCAGGGACGTATTTCAGAGTGTTTCTTACCTGATGGACAATACACCGCTGGTATTCTGTCTTGGGGAATGCAGCAGCAATTGCTTCCTTGATTCCTGTAAGTCCATCAGCACAGAGAATAAGGATATCCCTTACTCAGCGATTTTTTAACTCATTTAAAACAGAAAGCCAGTACTTTGCACTTTCGTTATCGCCTACATTGATGGAAAGTACTTCCTTTTTTCCTTCTGTATTGATACCAAGAATGACATATGCAGCAAGTTTCCGAATCACCCCATTATCACGTACAGAATAATGGATTGCATCAATGTAGACGATCGGATAGATTTCATCCAGAGGGCGGTTCTGCCAGTCTTCAATCTGAGGCAACAGCTTGTCTGTCACGTCGGAAATAAACCCTTCTGACACGTCAAAACCATAGATATCTTCAATCGTTTCAGATATCTGTCTGGTAGTCATTTCTTTGGCATACATGGATATGATCTTACTGTCAATATCGGAAATATCTTTCTGACGCTTTTGAACAACCTTAGGCTCAAAAGAGGATCTGCGATCCTGTGGCACCTCAATCTCCATAGTGCCATAACTGCTGTTGACACGTTTGGTTTTGTAACCATTCCGGTAATCATCACTATCGGAACGCTGGGATTTTTCATATCCAAGGTGATCATCCATTTCGGCTTCCATCATTTCTTTGATTGTGCCACCCAGGAGATCTTTGAGAGCTTCCTGAATATCTTCAGCAGACTGGATATCGTATTCGTCCAAAAGCTGATGAATGATATTCCGTTTTCCTTCGGTCATTTGTACTTTGTGAACAGGTTTCTTTTCTCTTGCCATAATAATAGGCCTCCTATGATTTAGATTTTATCATAGAAGACCTATTAGCTAATACTTATTTACAGAAAAACTTTCACAGACTCGTTGCTTGAAGCAAAATTGCGATACCCCAAAGCAACTGCTTACGGATAATTGAGGAAGAACCCCATACACCGGACAGGCGATGGCTTTCACCCCGGATTATTCAATTCTCTCTCATGTATTTGAATTTCGACATTTTCATCATATATTTTGTTTTATCGAATTCATGTTACACAATGCATTCAAAAACTTTCCATTATCAAAGCGTTTGGATTTATCCCAGACCCTCTAAAGCTTTCAATATTTCATGTCTCTTTTCCTATTTTATCCTCTTGCTTCCCTCTCCCACAAAATAGAACATAATCCACATCAACGGCACCGTAATCTGCCCAGGTGTTACGACCATTTCCAGCATTCCGAAGCACACTATCGCCAACAGATATGCTACACAGGTCCATCCTTCCGGCTTTCTCATCCGCAATGCCCGGATGAGACTGTATATCCAGATTATGATGAACAAGATTCCTGCTGGGACTCCATAATCATATGCGGTCTGCAGGAACATATTATGTGCGTGTCCCCAATATGACCACTTATTCATATAAAAGCCCTGACCTGCACCTATATGACCGGATAAATTCAAATGATTCCAATAATAGGAATAGATTACAATACGATCCCACATGGCATTATTTTGATCCACATCATCCAGCATATAGGGATTATCCGGTGAACTTCCCGGCTCCCCGACCGGTTCCAGTTCTTCCGCATATACTTTCAGGCATCCCAAAGAGCTCTGATATTTTTCAAAAGTAAGTTCTATCCCCACTGCGTGCAGGATTCTCCCGATATTATGATCTATCATCTCCTCCACAGTGATATATCTCGGGCTGTCCCACGGATCGAATGATCGTACACTACGTTCCTCAACATACTCCCCTTCAAACCAGACCGGATGATGCAGAATTGTCGGCAGATAGCGCACACATCCATACACTGCAGGCATTGTTACAACAATACAGAACAATAATCCAACGCCATGCAATGCCCACTTATAAAAAGATTTCTGCTGTATAATGTCATAGCCGGTCAACAGCACCAGTGTTACTACAACCGCTCCCAGGAGACCGGATCGGCTTCCCGCCAGAATCATAAATCCCACATTCCCGGCTGCCATGACAAAATAGAAAAATCTCAGCCATTTATTCTTCTTTTCTTCCTTTCCCCACTGCCATTTCACCAAGAATGCACAATATACCAGCATATAGAACAGACCATTCTGGGTTTCGCCCAAATAAAGTCCACGATATCTGACAAAATCATATGGTCTGAATCCGAACGCAATGATCTGCTGTAGGAAAAACCAGACAATAATGCCGTTCAGCATTCCTGCAAGGAAGTCTTTTCTCCTCTCTTCCGGAACACCAATGATATAAAAACCTCCATAAATCAGCAAATACCACAGGGTCTGGCTCTTCTCATGTGCTGACAGCACCATCAATATCAGGAAAATAAAAATCAGCCAGTAATACGGCTGTTTCAGTCGTTCCCTTATGCTCAGGCTCTTCCATTCTCTGACAATATAGATCAACAGGTAACTCCATACAGTCAGATTCAATACACCCGTGATCCATTGTCCTCTGTACGTCCATACTCCGCGTCCGAAAAAAATTGCCGCTACGGTTAATATCAGACATACCGGCGTCCACCAGCGATATACTTTCTCCTTAAACCTTTTGCAATCCACTGACGGCAGTAGAAGCATTGCAATCACAATCCCTGTAATATTCGAAAAAAGTATCTGCACTTCACCGACAGCGCTCCCTCTTCTCTGGTCGATCAGACCGAGCACCAGAAAACAAAGCATATACCATAATTTATATTTATCCTGAAGAATTCTCTGTTTCACACTCTTATACCTTCACCTTCTATATTTGAAAATTAAATCAATATTTTTAACGTTCTTCATCTGATCAATTATATGTAGCATTCTCCAGTTTTGATCCGATATAGCAAATAAGGATCTTCTCTTCTTTTCCTTGCTTTTTATATTGCGGCACAAAAAATATTCTACCTGGTATTCCAGTAAACCGCATATGCCAACTTGCTAAATATGGGACTTTATATTTATCATAAAATGTATGTTCTTTCTTAAACTGTTTAAGAGTTCTTCCCGTTTCAACCGTTGTTTTAGACAGTTGATCGTTGTCAAATGGCATTCCTTTATATTTTTCACAATATTTGTCTAACTCACTTAATTTTCTAATGATTTGATTGATATAAGAGAGCTGCAAATTTTGTAAATTTTTTTCTACTGACGGACAGAATTCTAAATTAGGAAAAATTCTTTTCTTTTGTATCCACAACTGCTCATAAGAAACAATTGTTATTGGTACAACATTTTTTCTAATTATTCTTAATGATTCCTCTTCGCCTAATTGTTCTTTTTCATATATATTCAACACCGATACGTGTTTCTCTGTATCATTAGGCAAAGAAATAAAAGTTCCATCAATATATATCTGTCTCCATTTTTCGCCTATACATGGACTAATTATAAAAGAATCATTTAATACAGCTTCCGTCGCTCCTTCTAATCTCTCCCCCTTATAGAGAAATTCATATTCATCCTCTGGATGATATAACATTCGTTTATTCCAAAAGCTTAAAAACCTCCTTCTATACTCGATATCCGTTTCCGCCAACCATTTCTCCAATGGATATACCTTTGACCTAATTGCTCTTTCCTGAGTATCGGGAACATATATCCCCTCAACCTTATATTTATATATTAGTTCACTATATATATCTAAAAAACTTTTTAATCCCGAAATAATTTCATACTTATTGTTCTCTTCGACACTCCATGCTTTTTCGTTTAAATACATAAACTCTCCTATATTAAATCGTATAAAGCCTTATCCCACTCATCAAAGAAGCCTTCCGGCCATACATCCAGTCTTCCATCATCTAAAATATGTGGTGTTATGAAATTGTGCTGATACTGTTGTTCTTCATCCTTATAGAAAAAATTAATCTGCACTTCTTCTTTCTTAATCTTTTTTTGTTTCACTGCTATACGTATGCCATTCAATATATGATCGCTATGCGTTTCCAGTATGACCTGAACTCCACCAGCTCCTGCTAGACTAATTAACTCTCCAAGCATCCTCTGCCCTGCCGGATGAATATGCGCTTCCGGATTTTCAATTATTACAACATCTCCTTCTCTCGCAGAAATCAATGCTATTATTACTGGAATAACATAAGTAATTCCAAATCCAACATTCACACTCTTATACGAATTTGTTTTCTCTTTTCCCTCAATAAATTCATACCATATTTCTGATGTTCTAAGCGTCATATTTAAAAATATCTGTGGAGACACTCCCGGCGCAATTCTATCCAACCACATTCTAGTTTGATTCTTCAGTGTATTTCCCAATTTGTCCTGGATTATTACTGACTTATTCTCCACTTCTTCATTTCCAAATAATCCCAAATACTGCAATGCATATTCACCGCTGTTTCCAAATTCTCTCCTTACTAATTCTTCTTCATTAGTAACTCGATACATTTCCTGAGGTTTAATCCTATACGCCGACAAATAAGTAAAACGTTTTCTCAAAAAAGTTGCCATTTCTCCCTTTACTACACGCTCTATCAATGGGAGACTATCTGAATCTATCCAATACTTAAAAGTATATTTTCCTTCTCCCTCCACTTGATCCATATAGCCTATACTAATTTTTTCCTCATCTGCCTTTTCATATAAGACATCTTGTGAATTACCAAGCTCCACATACTTTCCATTTAAATACAAACTTTGTATCTGTTCATCCTTCAAATAGGATTGTCTTAACAATAAAATACTTTGTATTACAGTTGATTTTCCCATACCATTTATCCCTGTCAATACAGTAACATTTTTCATTGGTACATTGATTTTGTTAAAACATTTAAAATTTTTTAATGATATTTCAGAAATCATATATACTCCTTTATAAGATTTTTTGCCATGTCAATTCTTCTTGTTGTTGAATATCGATCCCCAGCTTTTAATGCTGTAATAAATTCATTCTTTTTCATCATTGCCTGACAACTGCATAAAAATAATGCCCTGTTTTCAACAAGTGTATCCAATTGGTTATTTGGTAGTTCAGAGAAACACACTCCCCACAATTCAAAAAGAGCTTTATTAATCGGACCTCTACGCCAGTTATCATTAAATTTTCGGAATGCGTATTTTCCAAAAATAATATGACAGTACTTCATAACCCGCTTGAAATTATGTTCTAGCTCACTTATCTGTTCCTCATTGTAAGTATTTACCACTTTCAATGCCTTTATAAGATAATTATCTATGTTTCCTTTATACTCTTTTCTATAATCTATCTCTGTAAAAGCAATAAATCTCGTTACATATTCCCTATCAATCATTCTTTCAGATGGAATCGCATACTGTGTAGCTTTTTTAAATTCATCACTCTCTGCAAGTCTTTGTATTAAATCTGTAGCGGCTCCCATATACAACGCTTGTCGAATTTCCTGAGAATTTAACTGTATACCACCAGTATTAATTCTCTGAAATATATTATACACAACTGCATCCGGAGTTCCTTTTTCAACTGTATATACTACTATAGCTGCTTCTTTTATTCTTCGAATATACTGTCTTGGCAATTCATCAAATGTGTGATCATCAAATTCACTTAAATACTGCAAGCCTACAAATTTTTCCTTTTTAAGCTTTCCATTTTCATCCGGAATCCCCACCAAAAAATTTTCGAATGCGGTGAGACGTTGCAATCCATCAATCACCACCCATTTATCTTCAACCGCAGCATCAAAATAAAATGCTGGAATCGGAATTTTCAGCATCAACGACTCTATAAGTCTGCTTTGGTTCTCCAATGACCACAAATTCCCATGTCTTTGGAATCCCGGTGTCAAATCGATCTCCTTATTTTCTAATCGTTCAATAAGATTATAGACATTTGTTGGTCTCTGACCTATATTAACATCTGCTGGAATAAAAACTTCCGGTTCAATTCCATTTGCAGAATATTCTTCATCACTTTCTTTTTCGACAAGAATTTTTTGTTTTTCTAATCGTTCCCATACTTCATCTATTTCATTTTCCGTCAATTCATCATTTTTTTCACGTAATATATCAATGACCGTATTATACCGTATATGATTAGAATTTTTTCTAGCAAATGTCATTATTTCATTTACTTTATCCTCTATTATCTTTTTCATCTTATACCCCTATAATCTTTAATTATACAAAACGTTACATATATCTTATTGTTGCAACTTCTCCTATTTTACTCATAATAATATTTCCGATACTAATACATTTATTATAACTTATCCTGCTTCTGCTGTCTATCCATGGCAATATTTATTCGCATACATTCTCAATATTATGATTCCAATGGTATTTTTCATATCATTTTATCGAATTTAAAATCATATATTGACTTTTCTGCTTTTTATAGTATCATATAGTCATATTCTATCTTAAAGGGGGATATCTCATGAAAAAGTTATCTATACCATTACTCAGTGACACCATTGTAAAAGCACGTAAAGACCACAACCTGTCCCAGGCGCAGCTCTCAGACCTCACCGGTATCAACCGCCTGATGATCGGTCGTATCGAGAAGCAGGAATACATTCCGTCTATCGAGCAATTGCAGGCTCTGGCTGAAGCGTTACAATTCGACATTACTGCTCTGTTCGTGGAAGAGCAGTCACCGAAAGCTTCTACTACAATTACCCGGAAATACAATATCGCAGTCGCTGGAACCGGTTACGTCGGTCTTTCCATTGCTACGCTTCTGGCGCAGCATCATCATGTTACCGCCGTGGACATCATTCCAGAGAAAGTGGATATGTTGAACCACAGACAATCTCCGATCCAGGACGAATATATTGAAAAATATCTGGCAGAAAAGCCGCTGGATCTGACGGCAACGCTGGATGGCGAATCCGCTTACCGCGATGCAGACTATGTTATCATCGCCGCCCCTACCAATTACGACAGCAAGAAGAACTTCTTCGACTGCTCTGCGGTGGAAGCTGTGATTGAGCTCGTCCTGAAGGTAAATCCGAAAGCGACAATGGTCATCAAATCAACGATTCCGGTAGGCTATACCAAGTCTGTCCGAGAAAAATACAATACGAAAAACATCATCTTCAGCCCGGAATTCCTGCGTGAATCCAAAGCATTATATGACAACCTCTATCCCAACCGTATTGTTGTCTCCTGCGATGAAGCTAGCGAAGAAGCTGCACATACCTTTGCCGCACTCTTGCAACAGGGCGCTTTGAAGGAAAATATCGACACGTTGTTCATGGGCTTCACGGAAGCCGAAGCAGTAAAGCTTTTCGCCAATACTTATCTTGCGCTGCGTGTATCCTATTTCAATGAGCTGGATACCTATGCGGAATCCAAGGGATTAAATACGAAGCAGATCATCGACGGTGTCTGCCTCGATCCCCGTATTGGAACACATTACAACAATCCTTCCTTCGGTTACGGCGGCTACTGCCTGCCCAAAGATACCAAGCAGCTGCTGGCAAACTTCCAGGATGTTCCGCAGAATATGATGTCTGCGATTGTAGAAAGCAATCGTACTAGAAAAGACTTCATAGCAGATCGTGTTTTGGAACTTGCCGGTGCTTATGAAGCAAACAGTCAATGGGATCCGGCGAAAGAATCTAAAGTAATCGTTGGGGTATATCGTCTGACGATGAAGAGCAACTCTGACAACTTCCGCCAATCCTCTATCCAGGGTATCATGAAACGAATCCGTGCGAAAGGTGTCACTGTTGTCATCTATGAGCCTACTCTTAACGACGGAGAGTCTTTTTTCGGCTCTACTATTGTAAATAACCTCAAGAAATTTAAGAAAATGAGCAAAGTCATTATTGCAAACAGATATGATAAATGTCTCGATGACGTCGCTGAAAAAGTATATACCCGAGATATTTTTAAGAGAGACTAAACCTCTCACATACCTCGTCGTAGCTCTTCCGATCTCCGATGTCATAGCGTTTTCCCGGCATGATCCAGGCATACTCCTCTGTATGTCTGGACAGCCATGCTGCGAAGCTGCCCGGTGCATCGGCGCCGCAGCCATCCTCCAGCGCTTCCGCAATCCGTTTGACGTCTTCGTTCCGATAGCAATAAAACGGCGGCACTGCCAGATTTCCCTTCGGCTCCTGCGGTTTTTCTTCATAAGAAGTGATCAGACCATCTGGATCCCTCGTAATGATTGCTGTCTTTTGCTGCTTCTTAAGATCATTTTCTTCATGACACATCACGCAGGATTTACCTTTTTCCCGCATATATGCAACAAATCCAGCCAGAGAAAAGTCCAACACATTATCTCCGGCGATCACGAGCAGATCATCTTCCAGCCCCAGCGTCTTTACCGCAAACTGAATATCTCTCACGGCGCCCAGACGATGCTCATTGTCTGTCGAGCCGTCATCCAGTATCGTAATCGGATTTTTCAGCTTCTGCTCCTCTTTCCACGCTGTAAAATGCGAAATGAACTTATGATTGCTGATAATCACATGACCGTCAATCTCCGGAAAAGTATCAATATCATCCAGCAGCCAGTTTAATATCGGTCTGCCCCCTACCGGAAGCAATGGCTTCGGAAAATTCTCTGTCAAAGGGTACAATCTCGTCGCATACCCCGCTGCAAGTACTACACACTTCATCTCTTTGTCCTCATTTTATCGAATGGTTACTCCATCTGCGCTCTCACACAGATGAAAAGAATATTTTCCGGTCAATGCCGGATATGCCGACAGATAACGTTCCGCTACCTGTCGTTCAATCTGCTCCGCATAATCCGGATTGATCAACGCCATACAACAGCCTTTGAAACCAGCTCCTGAAAATCTGCCGCCGTAGATTCCCTCCGTCGTGCTCATGATATCATACAAAATCTTCAGCTCCGGTGAACCGCTCTCATAATTATAGATGCTGCTATAGCCGCTCTCAAAGACAAGTCTGCCGTATTCCTCCAGATCTCCTCTTCGCCACGCTTCCGTACCCGCTTCTGCACGCGCAGTCTCCTCATAATAATGCACCGCACGCTTCCGCCAGTTCTCCGGCAATCGATCTTCATACTCCCGGAAGATTTCTACCGGCACATCACGCAATCTCGTATCTGCGAACTTTCCATACTCCTGTCCGCTGAATGCCTGCAGCGCATAAGCTGCCGCCTTGCACTCATCTTGACGCATATTATACTTCGATCCGACGAGTGAGCGCTCCAGTCCCGAGAAAAATATCGCAATCTTATAAGGTTTCATGGCTGGAGCTATCGGAATCAGTTCATAGGTATCGTCTTTTGTATCCAGATATAACAAATGATCCTTCCGGCACAATACCTCGCAACTCTGATCCAGCTTACCGCAGGACACTCCTACGTATTCATTCTCTACCTGTTTCGCCAGCCGGATCAATTCCTGCTCCTGCAGTACAATGTTGTTCAATCTGCACAGCGCCGCCATAAAGGAGATGATCACCGCCGCTGAGGAAGACAGCCCTCCGATGGGAAGACTTCCTTCAATCACACCACATAAACCGACCCGCAGAGGATACAATTCCGCCAGTACCTTCACAGCTCCTCTGAGATGATCCGCCCAGTCTCCGACCTTTTCCTCCGGCACCGCAGCCACATGGAACTGCGCACGCTTCGGAAAATTCAGAGAAGACAGTTCGATCACACCATTATGCTTTGCTGCATAGGCAATATGTATTCCATAATTGATCGCAAGTCCATTGATCTTGCCGTATTGATGATCTACATGAGCCCCCAGCGGACAGATCCGGTAGGGGCAAAAAGAGACACCGTCCGGTTCTCTATGATAGGTCTGATTAAATTTAACTACGCATTCCAGCTCGTTCATTATTTTTCTCTCATTTTCATTTTACTAATTAGTGGATTGGGCGGAAATTCTCTTTCAATCTGCACCAGCCAGTTTCGAAATGTATATATTTTATCACTTAATTTTTGATCCAATGCTAAGGTATCCTTTGCATGAATTTTATTGTAAATTTCTACATATTCCTTGTAGCTGGAATATTTCTCCGCTTGCTTATGCTTTTTTACCAAATACAGTTTAATCGAACAGTATCTGTATCTGTCATCCAAAAATATATCCTTGAAATCCTCCTGTAAAAAACGGTTCATTGCGGTGTCAAACTTTTCATGTATATCTTTTCTCGTATAACTGTCGGTATCCTTCATCTCCAGTATATAAAGTGCATACCAATGCAAACCACAATCCACCGGTATAATAAAATCTACTGCTTTCGGTGTTTCTCCCTGCAGTTTCAATCCCATATAGTAGTCATCTACCTTGATCCCAATGTAATCATCTGCAGTCAAGGAAGGCTCTACTTCTACAGCTACACCTGCATCTTCTATCTCCTGATGTAAATATGGTTTTAATGCTTTATTCCCTCTGATTCTCTGTATCATTTATCCCCTTTTGTAGTTTTTCCATAATCCCCTGTATTAACTGTTCCCGCTCTTCTACTAATTCATCGGCTACATCCGCAAAGTTCTCATCATCCACGCCAAATTGATCCATTGGCATATATTCCGTAATGCTTTACTGATGTGCGATAAAGAAGTAATAGAAGTGTAAAAAATTTTGCCGTTCCTATCCGGCACTTAGCTCTTGTGTCGGATAGGTCGGGCGGTTATTCGGGCAAGTCCACCTTGCCAACAAAAGA
>OGJQ01001431.1_pt1 | contig 11811 bp, 7 predicted proteins | sample 1572261 | NCBI WGS metagenome assembly OGJQ01 (sample SAMEA2582138, study PRJEB24529) | metagenome | biome: Human gut stool | place: China | collected 2011
ACCCTGTAGGGCCTGCGCCACATTGGTTACAGGACGTGCAGCCAACACTTTCGCATCGACCATACCTACCGCACCGGTTACATTTACTTTTTTTTGTGGTCCGTAGCCTACAACGACTACTTCGTCGAGCTGTTCCGAATCTTCTTTCATAACGATATTAAGGGGTGTCCCATCAGCTTTCACGGTAATAGTTTTATAACCAATAAACGAAAGTGAGAGAACTGCTCCTTTGGGGGAATCGATAGAGAAGCGTCCGTTGAGATCAGTAACAGTACCTGTGGCAGTACCTTGCACCTTTACAGAGACTCCAATAAGAGGTTCTCCGTTTTCATCCACTACAACACCTGTAGTCTTTACTTTTTGCTGCTGTATATCAGCAGTTTCCCATGTTTCATTAGTATTAGCTACTGCTTGCATAGGTTGTGTGCACCATAACAATAAAGTAGCAACTGCTGCTATTTTCAGGCAACGTGTTCCCCGTCCTTCCATAAAGGCCGGGCATCGGTTAGTTTTTCTTGTCATACTTTAATTTATTCAGTTAGACATTAGTAAGTTAGAATTTCTAAGGTTTTATGATGCCTTCATATATTATTTGACACCATGTTTCAGGCAATTTGTGTGTTTAGTTTTCCATAGGCTTTTCTATTTTTATCTTAGGTTAATACTTGCCAGAGTTCTTAACGAACTTGGTTTTACCTATGCTTGGAAACACAACTTGGAAGGACATTTTAGATAAAACAGTCATCCATACACTCGCACCGCTTTGAGTTTGAGACGATTTGTATGTAAATTGCTATATAATAAATACTTATTTTGATACCAAAGGCAAGTTGATAAAACTGTTATCCCATTTTGTTGCCAGAAAACACAACAATCCAGCTATCCCGTTTTAAAATATTTTAGTAGATTTACTTGCGTAATATTTCATTTTATTCTACTTTTGCTTCACCATAATGATATTCTAAACGATTCTTTTGTTGTTATTAAGAATTAAAAATAATAAGGCATTCGTTTTCATATCAAAATAAAACCAAGTTCGTTAAGAACTCGGTTTTCATTTCTCTCCTTCTCTAATCGATATTGCAATATACACTACTCATTTCCTTTGACTAAATAACACCTATTTATCAATATCATTAACTTTATGGATAGAGAACTGATGATAAGAAGCTATTTTAACAGGTACTTATTTATAAATAAAAAATGGAGAAGGATGGAGAAAAGGGTAGAAAACTGGAACCAGGTTCATAGCTATAAACTCAACACTAAATTTCTGAAAACGAATATACAACTATTAAGAAGCATTTAGAAGGTTCACAGGTTTCACCTTCAGCTGAACAGCTATGAGTCAACGGTTTACAGTGACATAAAGCACAAAATACAGAAGAAAGTATCCTTCACCTCCTTCACCATGTAGAGTCTTTCATATAGATTAAGGACATATATATCCAATATACAGGGCATATATGCGCAACGTGTTGGATATATATGTCCAACACGTTGCGTATATATACTCTACAATTCAGGTATTAATATCCTAGAGATAGAGTATTAGTGTCTGATTACTTAGGTGCTAATTTCCGGTTGACGGCAGTTTTATTTTGTTTTAAACCTGCAAACAGTTTGTTTCAAGCGTATGAAACAAATAGTTTCCCGCCTTGAAACAGATTGTTTACCGGCATGAACAAGACATTTGATGCATGGATTCTACAAATTACTACATAGTCTTCTATAAATATGCCAAGATTCTTACACACGAGACAGCGTGTGAGATAAAGGTATCTTACACACATCTGCAACCGTATCTTGCACTGCATAAAACAATTGTATATCAGCTAATTGAATCCGATTAGTGTAAGGTGCAAGATGTTTTTGCATTTTCAAACTTTATAGAGTCGATTAAGTTTTAATTATTTATTTGTCAGTTCACTATTCAGTAATTATAATTCAATCGCAGCCTTTAAAGGTAATTGATTGGAAGCCGGACCGACAAGAATCTCAAATACCCCCTTTTCTACTACAAAGCGGTGTTGATTCATATCGTAATAAGAAAATGCGTCTTCATTCAATACAATAGAAAGGCGTTGTGTCTCTCCTTTCTTCAAGAACACCTTATCATAGCCTTTCAGTTCTTTCAAAGGACGGGGAACGGAAGATTCTACATCATGCACATATACCTGGGCTATTTCCGAAGCATCCATTTTTCCTGTATTCTTTATATCAAAGCTAACCGTCACCTGATGTTCACCGGTTTTCTCCACAGCTAAATTACTATAAGCGAAAGTAGAATAAGACAACCCATAGCCAAATGGATAAAAAGGTTCTTTACCCGAACGGTCATATCCCCGATAGCCAACAAAAACACCCTCTGAATAATCGACACGTTTAATTTCCGCTTTCAGATTCTCATAATAGCTGTCATGCACCGGATTATCTTCCCATTTCTTTTCGATAGAAATCGGCAACTTACCACTCGGAGAAATCTTTCCAGTCAATATTTCGGCTATTGCCTGTCCACCCTCCTGTCCGGGATACCATGCCATCAAAATCGCTTTTGCAGCCTCATGCCAAGAGGTAAAGTCAACTCCACCGCCAGCATTTAACACTACTACCAGATTCGGATGCAGAGAAGCTACTTTCTGAATGAATAATTCCTGATAATGTAACAGAGCAAACGGTCGATCGAACCCCTCTCCTTCTGTATTGCTATTGAAACCAGTACAGAATACAACATTATCCACCTTTGCCAATCCTTGACGAAGTTTCTCTTCATTCAGCCTGGATGCTTTAAAACGGATAATTGCTGAAGAGATATTATCAAAAAACTCGATTCGGAAGCTGTATTCTTTACCTGCCTCAACCGGCAGTTCCACTTCACGGCTTGAATATGAATGATTACCCCAGTCGCCTGTAATATGCTTATCATTCACAAACAGGCGATAACCATCATCGCCACCAATGGATAGTTTTAATAATCCATCCTTTTGAGACATATAACTGGCTGTCCAACGGACAGAAAATCCATCTTCCGGAAAACCTTCCAGTGGTGCTCCATATTGCCAGTCATAATCAACTGATGCTTCTGTACGAATGACCTCCGGTTGTCCCGAAAGCGTTTTATTCTTAAAATATTCGGCTTTAAATCCTTTCGTCTGCCGAGCGGCATCCGCGTAAAATTCATGAAGAATATCCTCATAAATCACATCGTCCGTCAACAGAACGAGGTTCTTTTTTTTCAGTTTTTCCAGTCCCTCACTAACAGATACCGTAGAAAATGGAGTTACAAAACCACTTCCACCACCCGTAGGAATGCGGTCGGCATTGGGCCCCATCACAGCAGTCTTTCCTTTCAAGGGGAGTAGATTTCCTTCATTCTTCAGTAAGACTACACCTTCGCGTGCCAGTTCTAAAGCAGCCTGGCGGGAAAAAGGATTATCCTGCGCGATGTTACTGTCTTTCTGTTCCTTATCCAGCATGCCGTAAGCAATCAAGGTCTGCAAGATATGCTGCACTTTCAGATTGATGGTTTCTTCTGTCACCGTACCGTTTTTGATAGCAGGTATAAGATTGTCGACATTCATAAAACGTCCTTTCGGCATTTCAAGATCAAGTCCGGCATTAGCGGCTCCTACGGCAGAATATACGGAAGTCCAGTCCGACATTAAGATACCTTTAAATCCCCAGAGATTACGCAAGATATCAATATTCAACCATTTATGTTCGGTAGCATGGACACCGTTCAGAAGATTATAGCTGTTCATTACAGCACTTACATTCGCTTCCTGTACAGCTTTCCGAAAGGTCGGAAAATAAATCTCGTGCAAAGTACGTTCGTCTATGTCCGAACTGGCATGATGACGGCTCCATTCCTGATTATTAGCTGCAAAGTGCTTGATGGTGGCAATAACTCCTTCCGATTGCACGCCTAGGATATATTGTTTAGCCGTTTCACCCGTTAAATAAGGGTCTTCGCCAAAGTATTCAAAGTTACGTCCACACATAGGAGCACGGTAGATATTTACTCCCGGTCCGAGCAGTATATTCACTCCTCTGGCTTTGGCATCCTGTCCCAATCCTTGCCCCAGTTGATAAAGCAGACTCCGGTTCCAGGTAGAAGCGGAAAGTATTCCGGAAGGATAGAGAGTGCTCTTGGGGGCATGATTACGAATTCCCTGCGGTCCGTCCGCCAGTTTTATTTCAGGAATCCCCAGACGGGGGATTGCACGAAGCGAGAAGCTGGTATATCCGGAGATATACTCTATTTTCTCTTGCAAAGTCATTTTAGATACAATTTCCCTGGCACGTTGTTCGGCTTGGGGAGTGATTGTCTGCGCACAGGTTAATATGCTCCATGCAAGCATACATAAACCTATGCCTCCTATTTTCTTTTTCATGGTGATTTTGTATTAATATAGCATTGTTAAAAACCAACTAGTCTATCAGTTCTATTTTAACGGTCTGTCCCTGTACCAAAATATGATATTCTCCGGCTCTAATCAACTGTTTTTCAAAGTGTTTCAGTTCTTTCACCGGGCGGGTAATCGAGCAATACGGATCGGATATAAACCAATGAACAGTCTCTGCTCCATCGCGAGCACCGACATTAGTGACAGTCACTTCTACAGACAATCGATCGCCGCGCTTCACTTTAGTAACAGAAGGGGTAACGGTGCCATACTTAAATTCGGTATAACTTAATCCATGCCCGAACGGATATAACGGATCGCTTGTTATATCTTTATAGAATCCTTGATGTCCACGTCCGCTCTTGCGGCGATTGTAATAAATAGGAATTTGTCCCGTTGAATAAGGGAATGTCATGGCAAGTTTACCGGATGGGTTGATACGTCCTGACAACATTCCGCCCATCGGCAACGCGCCATTCACACCCGGTTGCCAGATTTCCAGTATAGCATCGGAAATTAGTTCCAGACGATTCAATTCCAACGGACGTCCATTCACCAATACCAGTACGATAGGCTTTCCGGCTTTCTTCAGTTCTGCGGCCAGTTCTTCCTGAATCTGCGGTAATGCGATAGAAGAACGGGAAGCATTCTCCCCACTCCAGGTCATCATCTCACCCAAACAAAGAACAACTACATCAGACCAGCGTGCAGCTTCCAATGCTTCTGCAAATCCTTCTTTGTTATCTCCTTTCGTAGCACAGCCTGCTGCATAACGCAATTCAGCTTTTCCTGCAAATTCAGTAGCCAGTCCATTATAGAGCATGGCAACATCCGTATCTTTTCCATGACCACACCAGGAACCCAACAAGTCCCAACCATTTTTTGCCATTGGTCCTATCACGGCAATCTTCTTTTTATCAGTCAGCGGTAATGTTTTGTTTTCATTTTTCAGCAAGACCATGGATTCCGCCGCAAGCCGGGCTGCAATATCCATACTTTGCGGACGGAAGAAACGTTCTTTCTCACTTGTTGCGGGAGTATAAGGACGTTCGAACAGGCCGAGACGGAATTTCAAAAGTAGAACACGACGTACAGCTTCATCTACTTGAGCTACCGATACTCTGCCCTCTTCTACCAACTCCTGCAAATGGCGGTCGTAAGCATGAGACATCATATCCATTTCAAGACCGGCAGTAAACGCATGCCAGGCTGCTTCTTTTTTGGTCGCTGCCAATCCCTGATTTTTCAACTGTTCGATGGCTCCCCAATCGGAAACAATAAATCCATCATGCCCCCAACGTTTCTTTAATATCTCGGTCATTATGTAAGGATTGGCCGAACCCGGCACACCGCTGATATCATTAAAGGAACTCATCAGTGTTGCCGCACCTGCTTTCACACCCATCTCGTAAGGGAGCAGATAAGTATCCCAAAGAGTTTGTTTGGATATCTCGGTATAGACATAGTCACGCCCGGCTTCGGATGCCCCGTAACCTACATAATGTTTCAGACAAGCTGCCATACGGTTTTCTGCTGACAAGTCATCTCCTTGATAACCTTTGACGGAAGCTGCACCGAATACCCCGTTTGTATAAGGATCTTCACCATAACCCTCTGCCACACGTCCCCAGCGGGGATCACGAGCCACATCAATCATCGGTGAGAAAGTCCAGTCCACTCCCGACATACGCGCTTCCTGTGCAGATACAGCACACGCCTGCTCTACCAAATCCGGATTCCAGGAACAAGCCTGTGCCAACGAAATAGGATACACGGTACGGAAACCATGAATTGCATCGTAGCCGAAAATAATAGGAATACCCAGACGAGACTCTTCCATTGCTTTTTTCTGCATACTATTACGCAGTGCGGGATTTGTTTCGAAGTAAATCAGAGAACCGATTTCTGCGGGCACTTTCTTCACTTCTTCACCTACATTATTCACATTGTTATTCCGTCCCAGGGTATATTGATTAAGCTGCATCACTTTCTCTTCCAAAGTCATGCGGGATAGGAGATCATTTACGCGTTTCTCTATCGGAGCCTTCGGATCTTTATATAGTGCAACATCTTTTTTATCTTTTGCCGAAAGGGTGCATATAGAACCTAGCAAACATAATCCGTAAACCAATACTTTCTTTCTCATCGGTGTTTTCGTCGGTTAATTAGTATATAAATATAGCTTTATCAGACAGCCACAACATGGCTTCTTTTTATCGTCTTTCAGATAAATCAGTCACCTTATACGGATGCTTCACTGCTGCATGAGCAGCTTTCTGGGCAACAGCTTTTCGAGCCTCATCCAGGCTCTCCGGGGCATAAGGATTTCCGATTACATTGCGTTTGAAGATACGTTCGAACCAAGTGCAGGCAGCAGTATAACGTCCGACTTTCACATCCAGATGATGTCCGTCCCGGTTCATATGATCGCCAATGAAAGAGGTACGGGCATTCTGTATGGCAGTGCCCGTAGGGATAATCATCTTAATCTTATATGCCTTACCTGCTTTTTTCACTGCATCTACAATTGCGTGATACATCGTCAGCTGATCGCGGTTGTAGTTTTTAAATCCACCGTGATTGGAAGTGGATGCATAGGCCCAAGTCTGGTGCAGCATCAACTTTGTTTTCTTGGGAAGACGGGCTTTTACATACTCTATGAGCTCGGGAAGAGAGGCTTCATACGTCTCATACATTCCGGAAAAAGTACTTGCCTGTTGCAGGCTGACATAATCCCAGTCTTCATCCGCCAACACCATTTCCAAAGACATCTTGCCTTTTTCCCGTTTCTTTCCATCCGTACCGATTTTCCGGTAGGCATAGGCAGGAGCATTTTCACGTGCATTCTTCACATGGCGTTCCAGAGAACAGCCACCAATAAACATATTGCCGATTATGGTTGAAATGCCTTCGGCTTCCGCAAGTTCATGCAGATATTGCTCAACGGCATCTTGGGAAAAGCTGTTGCCAATGGCAAGTATTCTGACCGTTTTTTGCTGGGCATATGCTCCTCCGGCAAGAAGGAGCAGTATGCACATACAAATCACTATATTTCTATATTGCTTCATTGTAATCAATATGATAAAAAACAAACCTTATTTCGCCAGGCTAATGCATAGTGCATTGATATGTCCTTCCGCGGCACTACCGGTATCAAGCCCTTTCACCTCGACAATGACCTTTCCCTCCGAATCCGGTTCTACATTCTCAAACTTGGCAATGTACTCCTCGAAGTTTGCGGCAGCAAACGAGGCAGCATCCTTGATACCTGTCTTCACTTCTTTAACCGCACTCTCCGTTTTACCTACCAATTTATAAGAAGAGATACGGGCGTCTTTGCTTCCATTGAAACGGATGGCTAAAATAGTGAAATTATATTTCCGGGCTACATCCAGTTGAGAGATTTCTATTCTTCCTGGACCTACATCACCCTGGTTTTTCTCTCCTTTCACTAACAAACCGTCTTTCCATGCAGTCAGAGGAAATTCCACGCCATCCACCGTCACTGGGCTAGCCGGTTCGGAACCGACTCCAGCATGAGTCGCAGTAAATCCGTCAAGCACTCTGACACCAATATTCGTATAATTGTTTTCCACATCTTTTATCCAGCTGGTGGTTGAACTTTCCTGATGAGAAGTTATATTATTCCACGGAGTGGCAGAAAGTGAAGTCGGACCGAAATCAATATAGATGGGGGCTTTCAAGTCGGTGTCAGATATCTCCGGTTGCTTGAAGTCAACCAAATCGGTCACTTCATCAGGTTTCTGCACAGCGTAATGGGCAGCATTTTGTGCAATCTTCACTACCTGCGGGTCAATCGTTTCGGGAGCATACGGGTTGCCAACAACGTTTTGTCCCGTAATCATCTCAAACCAGGTGCAGGCAGCAGTATATCGCCCGTAAGTAACCTCCAGATGATAACCGTCACGGTTGAATGCATCACCCAGGAATGAGGTGCGGCCGTTCTGTATGGCTGTCCCCGAAGGAATCAACAGGCTCAAATCCGTATGATTCGTCATAGCCTGTCGTGCAGCCGTTACGATAGAAGAATACATCGTCATCTGGTTGCTATCATAATCCGGGAAACTTTCATGAGTGGAACTGGAAGCGTATGCCCAAGTCTGATGCCACAGCAGTTTAGCTTTCGGACAACGTTCCTTTATTCCTGCAATCAAATCAGCCAATACCGTATATGTTTCGTATTTACCGGATTTACCGCTCGCCTGTTGCAGACTGATATAATCCCAGTTTTCATCCGCCAATCCCTGTGATAGTTTATAACCGGTTTTACCTACTTTCTCGCCTTTTACTATTTTACGATATTCATAAGCAGCGGCATCCGACTGGAAGTTAGCCCAATGCTTATCCAGGTCACAGCCGCCAATATACATATTTCCGATAATTAACTCATAGCCTGCCGCTTCTGCCAGTTCATACAGATATTGCTCAACGGCATCCTGCGAGAAACTATTGCCAATTGCCAGTATTCGTATAGCATTTTGCTTTACGGTCACCGGAATTGTAGCAACTAGCGGTTTTGTATTTGTAGGACATTCGATAGAAATCGCTGTGCTACCATCCGCAACACCCGTAATAATAATGCTATTATTATCTTCGCTGACAGCTACTGTAGCGATGTTTGCATCTTTGGAAGTACAGGTATATTCCGGTTTCAGCTCTTCTTCACCACCAACCGATACGTTCAGAGTGACAGATTCACCAGTCATGACAGTGACTTCCTTAGAAGCAACCACCATCCAGTTTCCATCTACATATACTATTTTTTCTTCTGTCTGGGTTACAATCTTCTCCGAGTCCGAGCAGGAAACCAACGAACTGCCAACAGAAAATAACGTTACTAAAAAGAATAATCCGCTCAACAGAAAATTATTCTTTATTCTGAAATGCTTTATCATAAGTACTTTTAGTTATTTCTTTTTTTCATGTAATAATCTCTCATCAGATACCATGCCTTCTTGCGCATTCCCTGATCGGATATTAACCCTTTGCGGTTCCAGCCATCCTGATTAGTGGGGTGGAAACGGAACGGAGAACGGAAGTCGAACAGAATCCAGGGAGATACTCCACGCAGGTTAGGGATATTGTCGAACATACGGATATTGTCTCTATACAGACGTGCCTGATACTCTTCACTCCAGGAGCTGACTACATTCTCATCGCCGGACTGACCGTACAGTGCTTCACCACAAAATTCACAAATAATCAACGGTTTGTCCGTCACTACTTCCCAGATTGCATCTTTCGGTTCAACAGGCCATGGATGATACCAGCCCATATATTTATTGATTGCTACGACATCCAATTGGGAAGTAAAGGAATCTTCCATTACAAAACGCTGTTTCTCACTGTTAAAGCGCACAAGGTCAAAAGCGGCGACATACAGACGGGTAGTATCCAGTTGTTTGCCTGTTTCAAGCAGGGAAGTCAAAAAATCATTCCGTTCTTTGGAAGGCTGTGTTTCATTGGCAACACCCCAGTAACCTACTGCACAACGATTCTGATCGCGCTTTATCATTTCAGAAAGCATCTTCTGTGCTTTCTTACGGGTATCTTTGTCTGTAAAGTCAATGCCTTGCCAAATAGGAATTTCCTGCCAGAGAAGGAAACCCATCTTTTCTGCCAAGCGTACCGTGTATTCATTCTGCGGATAATGTGCCAGACGAATCATGTTCACACCAAGCGCCTTAGCTTCATTCAGCAACATAGCTGCATCGGCTTCCGAGAAAGCACGTCCCATGCGCTGCGGAATCTCCTCATGGAAAGAGATGCAACACATAAATGTCGGTTTCCCGTTCAGGTAAATATCCGTTCCTTTCACTGTGATGTTACGGAAGCCTATTTGTTCCTCCACGCGGTCGGTACTTGAAGAAATGGCCACACCATAGAGTTTCGGTTCTTCGGGCGACCAGCGTTGCAGTTTCTTTGCATTCAATACGGTTTCCGCTTTTCCTTCCGCATCAGTGGTAAGTTCCGCATTGATTTTAAGTTCGGGGATGGCGACTGTCACCTTTTCACCTGCCTTTTTATCAGAAAGACGTACACGGGCAATGATCCGGTCGGGAGCATTTTTATCCAGTTGGATGAAGTAATCTTCTATAAATGTGCGGGGAGTTTTCACCAGCAACACATCTCTTGTGATGCCGCCATAATTCCACCAATCGAACGCCATAGCAGGAATGGCGTCCTTGGTACGACGATTGTTCACTTCTATTGCCAGGAAGTTATCGCCATCTTTCAACAGGTCCGTCACTTCTACTTGGAAAGGGGTGAAGCCACCTTCATGTTCTGCTATTTCTTTTCCGTTCAGGTAGACTTTGCAACGATAGCTGACAGCACCAAAATAAAGAAACTGACGCTTGTCTGCCAGACGTTTGGCATCAAAATGACGCGCATACCATACAGTACCCTCATAATATTTCAGTTCGGGCGACTGCGAGTTCCAGTCTCTCGGGACATTAAGACGCAAGCCGCCTTCGAATGCATATTCGTAGAAATCAGTATTTCCTTTCGGTTGCTGATTTTCATAGATTTTCATTCGTTGTCCCTGATCGTACAGGTCGATAATGGCATTCCATTTACCATTCAGTGAATGAATGTCACGACCGTAGACATTCGTTATCAGTTCTTGTGCCGCAACGCTTCCTGCAAAAGCGATCAGCAACAACAGACATAGATTTAATTTCTTACCTATTTTCATTTATCTATTAGTTTGTGGTATTTATACATTATTCGTTTCTCGATTCATTCTTCAGGAAATTCATCACCCAGTTCCAGGCAGCATTCCACTGCTCTGCATAGGCATAATGGGCAGTCGTTTCGGCCACGAACAACTCTTTCGGAGCATTAATCATGTTGTAAGCCGAATAAGTGGTGGTAGGCGGACAGACCATATCATTATAACCGAAAGTATAGAATCCCGGTACTTTAACCTGCCGGGCAAAGTTGACTACATCAAAGTACTGAATGGTTTTAATCTTCTCCGGTGTCCGGTTCCTTTCATCCTTAAACATGTGCGGCCAACCTCCTGCGCGACCATGAGCATAGCCTGCAATATCACACAAAGCCGGATAGAAAGAAACTAATCCTTTGACACGGTTATCCAGTCCGGCAATCACTATGGAAAGTGCTCCGCCCTGACTTCCACCGAAAGTTGCCAGATTACCATTAAATTCGGGAAGTGTGTAAATGAAATCAATGGCTCTTACACAGCCTGTATAAACCCGTTTATAATAATACTTATCCCGATCGTCCGTATTGAATGAATGGTAATTCTTCAAGGCCCCGTTATAAAGTCGGTGATATACATCCCCCGTCAGGTTGACCGGAATGCCGTGAATACCGATCTCCAGAATGATAAAACCATTTCCGGCACGTTCGGGCTCCC
>OGJQ01001436.1_pt1 | contig 11788 bp, 5 predicted proteins | sample 1572261 | NCBI WGS metagenome assembly OGJQ01 (sample SAMEA2582138, study PRJEB24529) | metagenome | biome: Human gut stool | place: China | collected 2011
TGAATATAAGATATGCAACAATGGCTGATTTAGACGATATTGCATCGGTTGAATCCGAGTGTTTTCCTGTTTTAGAGGCAGCAACTAAAGAAGAATTTGAGCAGAGAATAAAATATTATGGAAATCATTTCTGGCTTATGTTTGATGATGATAAACTCATTGCGTTTGTAGATGGTTTTGTTACGGATGAGGCTGATCTTACAGATGACATGTATGAAAATGCATCAATGCATAATGAGAATGGTGCATGGCAGATGATTTTTGGTGTAAATACTCTTCCTGAATATCGCAGATGTGGATATGCGAAAGAGCTGATTAAGAAGGCCATCTTAGATGCCGGAAAACAGAACCGAAAAGGGCTTGTATTAACATGTAAAGAAAGCCTTGTTCCATATTATTCCAAGTTTGGATTCGTTGATGAGGGGATAACAGATAAATCCACTCATGGAAATGTTCTGTGGCACCAGATGAGATTGGATTTTAAATTAAGAAATAATGGAGTAAATCCTTCAGATAACAAAAATGTGACCGCAAACAAGAAATTTGCAGCCGACAGAATACTATCATATTTTAAAGAAGAGTGGAAGGTACTGCTTATAATAACTGTGTCAGGTTTTATATACAATCTTGGACTTTTGTTTGGACCATGGTTTGAAGGAAAAATGGCAGGCTGTCTTATAGATATATTGGCAAAGAATGCTGTATACAAGGATATGCTTATACTTGTTATTGCATATGTGATTTCAATTGGAGTAGTTCAGGTATCAAGATATATAAAACGTTTTTATGTTCGTAGATTCGCCAATAATGTTAATAGAAGAATGAAGAAAATATTATATGGAACACTTGTATTAAAGAGCAGGACAGAGCTTGAAGGTGAAGGTATGGGCGATATTATGACAAAGGCCATACTTGATGTAGATGATTGTGCTGAGGGCATGAGAAAGTTTACAACAGAGGTGTTTGATACAGGCGTAGCGCTGGCTGCATATGCAGGAATGCTGCTTGTATATGATGTAAGGCTGGCACTTATTGCAATGATATTTCCACCTATATCTTATATCATTGCTGAAAAGATGAAAGTAATAGTCCAGAAAACAGGTTCTGAGTATAAAAAACAATCTGGTATCCTTAGTAATGCAACACTTGACAGAGCAACCAATGCTATAACCTACAGAGTTTATGGCAGGGAAGCTGACAGAAAAAATGCGTACGAAGATAATCTGGCTGAGTATGAGAAATCAGCTATTTATGCTAATATATGGAATTCTTCTCTTACACCATTATATAGAATAATATCAATGATGGGCATTTTATTTATATTATATTTTGGCAGCAGAAATGTACTTGGAACAGGATGGAGAACCTGGGATATTGCAGCATTTACAACATTCCTGGCCTGCTTTATAAAGTTATCTGATAAGTCCTCGAAGGCGGCGAAGCTGTTTAATGCAGTTCATAAGGCACAGGTTTCATGGAAACGTATTAAGCCGCTTATGATTATTCAGGCTAAGGATACAGATTGTAAAAATCAGACATCAGGAAGGCTTGATGTACAAAATTTAAGCTTTACATATCCAGATGGAAAAAATGTATATAATGGTATTTCCTTTACTGCAGAGCCGGGACAGATCATAGGTGTTACAGGTCCGGTTGCCAGTGGTAAGTCAACATTTGGAAGGACATTTCTGTGTGAATATCCATATGAGGGAAGTATCAGATATAACGGATGTGAGCTAAGAAACGCTGCGGATAATGTAAGGTCGGGAATAATAAGCTATCTTGGACATGATCCTGAATTATTTAACGATTCTGTAAGGAATAATGTGTTGTTAGGTGATGATTATGATGTTTTTGAATACCTCAGGGCAGTATGCATGGATAAAGAGGTTGAGGCTATGGAGCAGGGAGCAGATACCATTATTGGAAGTGAAGGAATCAGGCTGTCGGGTGGACAGGCACAAAGAATAGCACTTGCAAGAACGCTTTGTCATAAGAAGCTTGTGCTTGTGCTTGATGATCCATTTTCAGCACTCGATAGGAATACAGAGGAACAGATATATAAGAAGCTTAAAGATATGGCATCAGATAATATCGTTATTCTTATATCTCATCGTCTCTATATGTTTCCGAAGATGGATAAGGTTATATGGATGGATGCCGGTAAGGCAAATGTTGGAACACATAAAGAACTTATGTTGGAATGTCCTGGCTATAGAAAAATGTATGAAACGGTAAGTGCTGAAGAATGCAGAGCTGTAGAAACACAGAATGAAGGGCTGGCTGCAGCTAAGGTAGTGAAAAACAGCAGAAGGGTAGTGGATAAGCATGAGTAAACATAATAGTAATGTTGATAATGGTGGCAAAGTACTTAGTGTAGGCTCAATAATATTGCACACTACAATAAAGAAAAAGTGGCTTTCACTTGGTATTATAACAGCAGTATGTGGTGCAGTTATAACTGCACTTTATCCACCGCTTGTACTTGGAAGAATAGTAGATACATTGGCAGCAGGATGTCAGGTTCCTTTATATCTTATATTTCTTTATATGGTATTTACTGTGATCACAGGTCTTATGGAGGCTGCAAGGGAAGGGCTTCTTACTGTATTTGGCCAAAAGATAACGCATGCTCTGCGTAGTGGTCTTATGGAGCATTTTACCAGACTGACAGCAGATTCATTAAACCGTCAGGAGCCGGGAGCTGTAGTGTCAAGATTCGTTGGTGATGTTGATACTGTAGAGAATCTGTTTACCTCAGGTATAGTCAGTATGTTTGCGGATACATGTAAGATAATAAGTATTCTTGCAGTTATATGGTTCAGAAATAAAGGGCTTGCAATATTATTGCTTATATTACTGCCATTTATATTCTGGTTTACAAGATATGTGCAGAGGAATATGCTTGAAGCCCAGCTGCGAAACCGGCGTGCAGTAAGCAAGGCTTCGGGACATGTACCGGAAACACTACGAAACATCCGTACAATACATAATCTTGGCAAGGAAAAGTATATGGAGAAAAAATATGATGAATATATAGGTGACAGCTATAAGGCTATGGAAAAGACCAACTTTTACGATGCCATATATTCACCGGTTATTCTTATACTAAATGCAATTGTAGTAGCGGTAGTTATGTTGTTTTCAGCATCGGGCAATGCAAAGGCTCTTACACTTTTTGGAATGTCGGCAGGCACGGCGGTAGCTGTTATTAACTACATATCACAGATATTTGCACCAGTTGAGAGCCTTGGTATGGAAATCCAGACTATACAGTCAGCAATTGCCGGTGTAAGAAGAATAAATGAATTCTTTGCACTCCCGACACTTCCAGCAATTGAAGCTGTTAATGCAGATATTAAAGCAGATTTTAATGTTGATATTAAAGCAGATATTAAGGCGGATTTTAAGTCTGATGTAAATGCAGATATTAATGTTGTGTTAGAAACACAGACAGCTAACATCAATAATAGTGAAAAATTAAAAGTCAGGAAAGCCTGCACACCATATGTCCAGTTTAATAATGTAACCTTCGGATATGAAGCTGACCATATTATAATTAAAGATAAGAGCTTCAATGTTGATATGGGTGAACAGGTTACACTGCAGGGAAGGACAGGTGCGGGAAAGAGCACAATATTCAAGCTGCTTTTAGGCTTATACAGGCCTTTAAAGGGACAGATACTAATTGATGGAATCGATTCTTATAATATACCTGATAATAAGAAAAGAAGAATATTTGGTTATGTTGAACAGACATTTCATATGGTGCCAGGAACAGTTAAAGACCAGATTACATTATATGATGAAGCTATATCTATGGATGAGGTTGTGAATGCAGCCAGGCTTGCAGGACTTCACGATACAATTATGAGCTTTGATAAGGGATATGATACACCCTGCACACAGGAAATATTTTCGCAAGGACAATGGCAGTTATTGTCTATTGCAAGGGCAACTGCTGCTAATCCACAGCTTCTGCTTTTAGATGAGATAACTGCTAATCTTGATGCTGATACAGAAAGAGAAGTACTAAAGGCATTAAAAAATGTATCTGAAAACAGGACTGTTATATCAATCTCACATAGGGTTACAGCTAGAACAGGAAGAGTTATAAGCTGTTAGAATAGCGTTGTGTCTGTGACATAGCATGAAGAAGCTTGAACAGAAATGATTATTAGAAACTGAAATTTTAGAAATTGAAATTTCCAGATGAATGTGTATAATAGAGGAAAATATTATGTAAAACAGTATGATAATATGCAGTATAATATAATACGCAGGACAGGTAATAGAAATGAAAAAAATAGACTTTGAGAACGGAACAATTACAGACAATATTTTAAGTGCATCAATCCCTATGCTTGTAGCACAGTTATTGAATCTTTTGTATAACGTAGTAGACAGGATATATATTGCACGTATACCACATATCGGTACAACAGCTATAGGTGCAGTTGGAATCTGCTTCCCGGTAATTGTTATTATTACAGCATTTGCTAACTTGTTTGGAAGCGGTGGAACACCTCTGTTTTCGATATACAGGGGAAGAAAGAAAAATAAAGAAGCTGCACTTATTATGGATACATCATTTTCAATGCTTTGTGCCGGTGCATTTATATTGATGTCATGCGGTATGCTGTTTTCAAAACCGATTCTCATGGTGTTTGGTGCATCGGATAGTACAATAGTTTATGCATATCCATATATGATGATTTATCTTATAGGAACAATACCATCTATGCTTGCCTTAGGACTAAATCCATATATTAATGCACAGGGATATTCTACAACTGGTATGATATCAGTTGCCATAGGAGCAGTTTTCAATTTTATACTGGATCCACTATTTATATTTGTTTTTGGCTTAGGCGTAAAGGGAGCAGCAGTAGCAACAGTTATTTCACAATGCTTTTCAGCGATGTTTACAATATATTTCCTGACACACAAATCCGAATTAAAGATGAGATTTTTAAAGAAAAGCGAACTTGCAGAGTGTGCAGGCTATGCTAAGAATATTATCAGTCTTGGCACAGCGGGATTTATAATGCAGGTTACTAACAGCCTTGTTACAATATGCTGCAATAATGTATTGGCAGCAACAGGAGGAGATATTTACATATCAGTAATGACAATAGTATCTAGTGTAAGGCAACTTGTGGATACTCCGATTCATGCTATTAATGAAGGCTCTTCGCCAGTTATCAGTTATAATTATGGTGCGGGAAAGCCGGCACGTATCAGAAAAGCAATAGCTGTTCTTGGTATTATGACACTGGCTTATACGGCTGTTATGTGGAGTATTATTATATTTGCACCGGGAGCATTAATAAGTATATTCAGCTCAGACAGCAGCCTGCTTAGTGATGCTATTGTTGCATTAAAGCAGTATTTTGCAGCATTTATATTTATGGATCTGCAATATATCGGACAGACAGTATTTAAGTCACTTAACAAAAAGAAGCACGCCATATTCTTTTCATTGCTAAGAAAAGTAATTATAGTCGTGCCTCTTACATATATTATGCCATATACATTTAATATGGGAACAGCAGGAGTATTCTTAGCTGAACCGGTATCCAATGTAATAGGAGGAAGTATCTGTTTTATAACAATGCTATGTACAGTACTTCCGGAGCTTAAGAGAATGGACGAAGCATAAAACTACTATATCCAGGAAGTTCCATTCCGTTATTAAGCTTAATTTCGCTACCGCTTATAAGGTCAGTGCATGTATCAGTTCCGATATTAAACGAAGCAAAGTAAGGATGTTCAGATGCATTGATGGCAACAAGAACACGTTCATCATTATACTGACGTAGGAAGATGCACTGCTCATTGGTGAGCACGATAGATGAGAAGCTTCCATAATTCAGTGCATTTGACGACTTCTTCGCGACAGCCAGCTTTGATATAAATGTTGTGAGGTCATTCCATATAGGCGTATCAAAGGAAACACGCAGAGCAGGATCACCATCCTCTTTTCTTCCTGTTGCACCCCATTCACTGCCATAGTATACACAAGGAATGCCAGGCATTCCGAATGCAAGGGTGTATATGAGAGGAAGGTGGTTAACGTTATTAAGAATACTGGCAACTCTTGTTACATCATGATTGTCAACAAAGGAGAGCAGATGCTTTCCCTTATAAAGAGTCCAGTTTTCTGGTCCGAACTGTCGTAATAATGAATGGTTTATTTCAAACATATTCATACAGTTAAAGCTTGAATAAAGACCTTTGTAACATTCGTAATTGGTTACAGAATGTAACATTTCATCATTCATAATCTGGTTATAGTCACCATGAAGAGTTTCACCAAGAAGAAAGAAATCAGGCTTTAGCGAATCGCAGAAGGAGCGTAGCCTTCTTAAGAAGTCGTGATTTAAGCAGTAAGCGACATCAAGTCTTAAGCCATCTATATCGAATTCATTTACCCATCCTTTGATAGCCTTAAAAATATGCTGTATAACATCCTCATTATATAGATTGAGCTTTACGAGGTCATAGCAGCCCTCCCAGCCCTCATACCACAGACCATCATTATAGTTCGAGTTGCCGTTAAAATCTATTCTTGCAAACCAGTTAACATAAGCAGAATTCTCACGGTTTTTAAGAACGTCCTGAAAAGCCCAGAAGCCACGACCTACGTGGTTAAATACGCCATCAAGAACAACTCTTATGCCTTCCTTGTGCAGATTAGAGCATATGTTGGCAAAATCCTCATTGGTTCCAAGTCTTTTATCTATTGTTGTATAGTCACGGGTATTATATCCGTGCGTATCAGATTCAAATACAGGTGAGAAATATATTGCATTGGCACCCAGCTTTTTAATATGGGGAATCCAGTCATTGACCTTAAGGATACGATGTGTAAGGACATCATCATTATCATAAGGTGCACCGCACAATCCCAGAGGATATATCTGATAAAAAACACTTTCATAAGCCCACATATTGTATACCTCCTTGTTTTACGAAGTAAAATGCGACTGCCCTTGCAGGAGCAGAGGTATTTACCTCCTAGTATTTTATCTTATAATTATAACATGCTTATGTAACGGCATGTAGTAGAAAAAATATAGATAACTTTATGAAAATGTTATAAAATAGTAATGTTTTTATAACCAAAATGTATTGTAATAAAAGTATACATTGTTTTATAATAAAATTCAATTATGATAATAAAATGAACAGGAGATAGATAATGCTTCAGATTCAACACATCCGTAAGGAATATAGAACAGGAAAGTTAGTACAGAAAGCACTTGATGATGTGTCGCTGAATCTAAGGGATAGTGAATTCGTCGCTGTGTTAGGCCCAAGTGGTTCAGGAAAAACTACACTTCTTAATATCATAGGAGGTCTTGACAGATACGATAGTGGGGATCTTATCATCAATGGAATATCAACTAAAAAATATAAAGACAGAGACTGGGATTCATATCGTAATCATACGATAGGTTTTGTGTTCCAGAGCTATAATCTTATACCTCACCAGACGGTTCTTTCTAATGTTGAGCTTGCACTTACAATATCAGGCATATCAAGGACTGAAAGAAGAAAATGTGCTAAAGAGGCGCTAGAAAAGGTGGGACTTGGAGAGCAGATACATAAAAAGCCAAGCCAGATGTCAGGTGGACAGATGCAAAGAGTTGCCATAGCCAGAGCACTTGTTAATAATCCAGATATTCTTCTTGCAGATGAACCTACAGGAGCACTTGACAGTGAAACAAGCGTACAGGTTATGGAGCTTTTAAAAGAGGTATCAAAGGACAGACTTGTAGTTATGGTAACTCATAACCCTGAGCTGGCTTATGAATATGCTACAAGAATAGTAGAAGTTAAAGATGGAAAGATATTATCGGATTCTGATCCGTTAGAGATAGATGAAAATATTATAGAAAAACCGGTGCACAAGAATATGGGAAAGTCGTCAATGTCGTTTCTTACAGCACTTTCATTAAGCTTTCAGAATCTTAAGACTAAAAAGGCAAGGACTCTTCTTACATCGTTTGCAGGTTCTATAGGAATTATAGGTATAGCACTTATTCTTTCAATATCTAATGGTGTCAGTGGATATATAAGTGCGATGGAGGAGGATACTTTGTCAGAATATCCGTTACAGATACAAAGTACGGGCTTTGATCTTACAGCGATGATGGTCGGTATGTCAACATCAGGTGACAACAAAAAGGAGAATGATATCGGTGTTACACCTGTTGTTTCTGATATGTTCTCTAAGATGAGTACCAACGATCTGGCATCGCTTAAAACATATATAGAAGGCAATCCGGAAAATATTGAAGATTATGTGCATGCCATAGAATACAAATATATAGTAACTCCTCAGATATACAGGGAGGATAATACAGGATATAGGCAGATAAATCCTGACAAGTCATATGAGATGATGGGAATGTCTTCATCATATGAGAATTCCATGACATCTGGCATGTCTACAAATGTGTTTTATGAGCTGCCCTCAAACAGCAGTTTATATGAAGAACAGTATGAAGTAAAAGCAGGACATTGGCCACAGAATTATAACGAATGTGTTCTTGTGCTTTCCTCAAGCGGTAACATAAGTGACAGGCTTGAGTACACATTAGGTCTGCGGGATAATGCTGAATATGAGAATATGATATCTGCATTTATGTCAGAAAAAGAGATAGATATTCCTGAGAATAACGACAGCTTTTCATATGATGATTTTATTGGCATGACCTTTAAAGTGGTGAATAGTGCTGATTATTATCAGTATGATACAGAGTATGATATATGGAAGGATAAAACTGGTAATGAAGAATATATGAAGGAGCTGATAAGCAAAGGCAGTGATCTGAAAATATCAGGTATAGTTAAGCAGGTTGAGGGAACCACAGCAGCAATGCTTACACCGGGTATAGCATATACATCCGGGCTTACAAGACAGCTTATACAATATTCTACAGCTAGTGATGTAGTAAAGGCACAGAAGGAAAAGAAGGATACCAACATATTTACTGGTGAAAAGTTTGGTATAAGTAGTGACAGTAAAAGTAAATTTAACATGGAATCACTTTTTCAGATAGATACAGATGCAATAAGTAATGCATTTAAGGTGGATGATAGTATATATAATATGAGTATGCCAGATTTTACTGCATTGATCAATCCAGATGATATATCAGCGGCATTTGATCCATCTATGTTTGATTCTATGGATTCATCAGTGTTTAACCCTGATAGTTTTGGAGATATATCTTCTGCTTTCGGGGAAAATGGTATGGACTTTGATATAGGCAGTATAGATGCAGACACATTAAAGAAGCTGGTATCAGACAGTCTTACAGACGAAGTTAAAGCATCTATATCTGAAGTATTATATGGTTTAAAAGAATATATGTCATCTGAGGAAGTATCAGCCCAGTTAAGTAAGGATATCAGACAGCTTATTACTGATTCAATGCATGTAAATATATCACAGGACAGAGTGCTTAAGGAGGTAAACAAGCTTGAAGCCAGATATCTGGAATATATTAAAAAGAATGGTATTGAGGATACAACAGCAGAAAGTGTATTTAAGTTCCTGCTTACAGATGAGGCAAGAAAACAGATATCAGATTCGGCAAAAGAACTTATGAAAGATGCTGTGACATTTGATATATCAAAAGAACAGCTCTGGAGTATATTTAAAAAGGATGTAGTAGATGGATACGCAGAATATGCCAAGCAGAATGGATATCAGAACATAGATGGTATTCTTGATAAAGTCATAAACAATATGATCAACAGTCTTAAGGAACAGTTTACTGCCAATATACAGAATGCCATGAACAAGATGATGGAAAGTATCATGGGGAATATGCAGCAGGCTATGGAGGCAGTCATGACACAGATGATGTCCTCTATGACAGATGCCATGATGAATGCCATGCAGCTTATGGGAAATAATATGGCAGCTGCACTAGGTTCAATGGGCATGGGAACAGATACAGATGACTATGATTTTAGCAGCGCATTTGGTATAGATACAGACAGCTTCGCAGATGCGATAAAGATGAATATGAACGAAAGTGACCTTTCAGATCTTATGAAGTCACTTATGTCTGATACGGATGTTGCCTCATATGACAATAATATGAAAAAGCTTGGCTATGCAGATTTGTCAGTACCAGGTGAAATAGACATATATCCTAAGGATTTTGAAAGTAAGGATAAGATAGTAAATATACTTGATAACTATAATACAAGCATGAAAAAGCAGGGTAAGGATGAACAGGTTATAAGCTACACAGATGTGGTAGGAACACTTATGTCCTCTGTCACTACCATAGTAAATGTTATAAGTTATGTGTTAATTGCATTCGTGGCTATATCTTTAATAGTATCTTCTATTATGATAGGTGTTATCACATATATAAGTGTACTTGAAAGACGTAAGGAGATAGGAATATTAAGGGCAATAGGTGCTTCCAAGAAGAATGTATCGGCTGTATTTAATGCAGAAACATGTATAATCGGACTATGCTCAGGACTTATGGGTATAGGTATAACATTACTTTTCCTGCTTCCTATAAATGCTGTTATTCATGCACTTTCAGGGGTGAACAACATCAATGCAGTACTTCCTGTAATTCCAGCGATGGTGCTTATACTGCTTAGTGTATTTCTTACATTTACCGGTGGATTGATTCCTTCTAAAAAGGCATCAAAGAGCGATCCGGTGACAGCACTGAGGAATGAGTAGAATGATTAAATGAAAAAATAATAGAAATTGTGATGACTTGATATTTTAATATAAGTACGATAATACCCCCTTGTTGGAATGTGAGCAATAATGTACATTCCATCAAGGGGGTTATCGTGTAGAAATGAGGTTTATTATGTCAGGTTTTCTTTGATGAAATCGACAACCTCTTTATTTTTCTTCAAGATATTCTCGTCTTTTTCCATATCGGAGATACTCATCCAGTAGTAATGTTTTCCATTGATAGTGAAGTCATTGTGTTTTATTCGTTCTGGAAAATGAGAAATATTTATTTCATATAATCTGTGATTATAAATTCTGTTTTCGTTGTGGCTGTAAGAATATTTTGATTGTATTCTTGATGTTATATATTTGCAATTGATTTTACGTTTATCACAGTCTAGGTCAGCAGCAATATAATCAATTAATGCAGCTTCATTATCTGTATCAATGGTTTTATAATTGGGAAATAACTTACAATCCCATCTTTCATCATAATAAACAAGAAATTTGTTACTTGTATTATTAAATGTATTTTTGATTGCAACCAAAGAGTGATTATGCTGTATCATATTTAAACCTTCTATATCTTTTAATAAAATTCTATGATTGTATTTATTCTTATACGATTGAACTATATCATATATTATTTTGAGAGAATATACGATACCTATCAAACAGAATATAGTTTTGATAATTAATCCTGAATTCTCTATATTGAAAATATTACTATATGATGCTGTAAAAGTTGATAATAAAAAAGATATACCAGCAATTATAGTATCAATAGTAACTTTCTTACCTATGTAATTACGTTTCTTTTCTAGAAGTAATTGTAACTGTAGGTCATCTATAAGTAAGTTCATATGTTAATGTCCCCTTTTTTATTAGATTATAACGTAATAAGTATAAATTAACAAGAAAATTATAAAATGAGGATGAGAGGAAGTGTTCTTTATGCATTGTTTTTAAAATACTTTCCAGGCCCATGTTGTCCATCTTGTTTTAATTGAATATTCAGTATTACATTATGCCGTAACACAGACAAATATAAGCTAC
>OGJQ01001444.1_pt1 | contig 11676 bp, 10 predicted proteins | sample 1572261 | NCBI WGS metagenome assembly OGJQ01 (sample SAMEA2582138, study PRJEB24529) | metagenome | biome: Human gut stool | place: China | collected 2011
TTTCCGGCTTGACGCAGGGAATGTTTGTCGGTTCGGTGTCCGACAACTTCAACGAGCGTATTGAACAGAAGATTTTTCACTGCGAGATTGTCGTGGATGCCGAGAAGGTGAAACGTGAGGAGAAAGCCTACAAGAAGATACCCGTCATTACCGACTTCACTGACGAGGACGGCAACGACCGCATGAAGGAAACGGTGCAGGCGAATTACAGGCGCATCAAGGAGGAAGTCAAGCAGATTGTTCAGGAGGAACTGGAGCGGATTGCCAACGATGAAAACCTGAAACACCTGTTGCAGCAGAAATAGCCGGATGAAAAATCCGTAACTCAACAGCAATGTGGGTTACGGATTTTTCTTTATCAGTTTCCAGTTTTCAATTCATATATAAGGTGTGGCATTTCTTTTTCGTTGTATATGACGGTATGACTGCCGCACAGGGTCATTCCCAGCCGTTCCGCCACCCGGATGGATGCCCCGTTTTCCGGTCGGATACTGCAACAAACGGTTTTCTGTGCCAGCTCCCCAAAGGCGTATTCCAGACAAGCACGGGCGGCTTCTGTACCGTAACCGTTATGCCAATATGCATTATCAAGTATATATCCAAGCTCGACAGCCTCGTTTCCGTTTATGGTACTTTTCATCAGGCCGACTTGCCCTATCAACGTACCGTTTTCTTTCAGTATGACGGCAAAATATCCAAATCCGTCCTTGCGGTATCGGGTGAGTTGCCTGTTTATCCACTTGCGCACATCCTTTTTGGTAAAGCCGTGTTCCCAAGCGTACATGACTTCCGGCTTTCCCATTATGGCAAGGAGCGCATCTATATCTTTCCGGGTTATCTTGCGGATAAGCAGTCGTTCCGTTTCCATGACGACCAGCGATGCGGAATAGGTCTTTATCTCGAAACCCTCCTCTTCCCATTCCTTCACAAGGCTGTTTATTGTTTCTTCCACCAGACTGTCATAAGCGACATCGGGAATGACCTTTATGAAAAAGGTGTCACGAGTTTCTTTAAGGACCCATTCGTTGATGTTTTTCAGTTCCTTACCTTCGGGAATGTAATCCTTGTGTATCATGAACTCATTGATGTTGTCCGCCAGCAGTTCCTCCAGTTGATAGCGGATGTCATCCTCCAATTCGGCGAAAGGAACGGTTGTCTCTTCGCAAGTTCCAGCAAATGGAGCGTTCTCTTCAAAATCTTCATCCGGTGCGTGATTGTCCCGTTTCATGTCCAGCATATCCTGCGCGAACCGCCCGGATTCTTTGTCCTTGTACTTCGAGGCATATTTTTCCAGCAGTTCCCAGTCCTGACGGGTCATAGGGTATTTGAAAGCGGCACGTTCCACTTCATTGCAGCGTATCATGTCCGTTTTCACCTCTTCGGGGAGCGACTGGCATTTCTTGCAGATATGCCGTGCGTGTCCCTTGCCGCTGAACTTCTCGTTGGCTTTGTACTCGCCGCAAATCCGGCAGTAATGCCCCTGCTGTTTCTTCTTTTTTGCCATGCCTATTGCTGTTTCAACAATTCCAAGCCTTTTTCCGTAAGGCGGTATTTCTGTTTCGGATGGCTCGGTTGTTCCGGATACAATGGAATAATATACCCTTCATTCAATGCCGGATGCAGGTAGTTTGTTCTGAATGTCGGACGATGGTTCAACTCCAATGCCTCCATTATTTCTTTTACGGACAACTCACGTTCATTCAATACTTTCACCAATGCAAATACTTGGTCGGTGCTTGGTCGGTGCTTGGTCGGTGCTTGGTCGGTACTTGGTCGGTTCGACACCTCACATCTGAATATCAGCGTTACACTGTCTGCCCATATCTTGTATTCCGGTTCAGGTAATCCGGCTTTGCGGCATTCGGACATCATCAGTCCGATGCCGCGTCCCCAGCTTTCCAAAACCTTTCGTTTGTACAGGACATTTGCCAATAATGGATTTTGTGGTTTCGATTCATGCTCTGACTTCATTTTCTCTGCATCCCAGTTGGGTGGAAATGTTCCGGAGTTTTCAATTTCTACGCGGTCATCATAAATGGCAATGCCCACTGAACCACCGGCTTCTTTGTACGACCTGTGTGTAAGACTGTTCACGACCCCTTCTCTTATTGCCTTATACGGAATGGTCAAATGTTCCTCCCGTTCCAAAGTGTCTGTTGTACCGGATAAGGAAAGGTGCTTGAATATAAATGCCATCGCTACGTTGAGCAATTGGAAAAAATTGCCATGAATGCGCTGGCTGTCCATGAAAACAGTCTTGTCCGTGCCTTTGAAGCGCGCTAACCGAAGCAGGCATTGGGGATATTCCATACGCTCGTGTTTTCCAAACAGCACGGCTGCCGCATTGTTCAACACCCCGTTTTTCTGTAATCCGAACTTTTCCAATATGACAGGGACATCAGTACCTGTATCCTCCGGCAGACGACCGCATTCTATACCTAACCTTACGGTCTTCAACACCTCATTGACATCCAAGTCCTGCAAAGTCAGGTCTCTGTTTTCTAAAAGTTCCCAGCGGTATTGGTTGCCGTCACGTTGCAACAGCAAGTCATTATATGTAGCCTGCGGCATCGTTGTGGTTGCACTTTCCACCCGCATATATGGTCTTCCTTTATAAGAGAACGGACGGTTGTTCTTTGAATTTTCAACGCGAAAAGCAATTACCTTCTTCTCACTGTTTGGTATCGGAGCATAGGATATTTGTACCGCAGCCACCGGTTCCAGACGATTGATGGCATCGGCTATGTCCCGCTTTGTTTTGTCGCTCACTTCCTGACCGATGATTTTTCCCTTGTCATTCACGCCGAACAATACCGTTCCGCCTTCTCCGTTCAGAAAGGCGCAAAGCGTTTCCATGCCACGCTCCAACTGACCGGTGGTTTCCTTGAACTCCACCCGTCCGCTTTCCTTCTCGGCTATAAGTACCTCTACTATATTTAGATTGTCAATGCCCATATTCATATCAATAACAATATGCAAAGGTAACGTTTTTGCCTGACATTCGGGGCTATAACTCCGATAAAGTGTTGGTATTATACAAATCAAAGGATAGCATATCACCATCCCTTGATTCATATATGACACGGTTTATCTTCTCATACGCTCCATCTCTTCGTCACGGAGCATCTTCTCGTTCAGTTTTTCCTGCATTTTGGCAAGGAAGTAGGTGCGGCTCTCGTTCTTCCGGCGTTTGATGTCGATGTAGAAACGGTAGCAGTCTTTTGATTCCACGCCGAATATCTTGTACAGAAGTGGGGCAAGCTGTTTGAGCGGCATATTGCCGTTGTTGATACATCCCATCTCGTTGATGCCGTATATCAGCTCCACGAGGTCGATGGCGTTGCCCGTCCATTGCAATGGGGAGGCGGTATTTTCGTTTGTATTGTCGGTGGATGTTTGGATAGGGATTAGTGGCGGCACTTGGGGAGCGGCAAGGAACTTCTGCATCTTCCTTACGAAAGAGAGAGCCTTGCTGACATAGTTGGCTATTTCCTTCTTTTCTTCGGGAAGATTACGCACGGGATGATGCTGTAATTCGATTTCGATGTAAGCCAACGCGATGATGGTCCGGTTCGTGTCCGGGCTGCCGATACACAGTTCGATCACTTGGGTGGCGAAAGCCGTGTATGCTTTTTCCATATTGCAGTCCCCGGCTTCGTTTATCCGGCGGAAGAAATCGGTTTCCGCCAATAAAAAATAATTCATGTCCTGTCAATTTTGAAATTTTACACTCTGTTTTCGGTATGCGCACATGAATAGTATTGGCAAAAATCGCGACCAAAAAGCAAAATATCCGGCACGGTTTTTACAACGTACTGGATTTCAGTGCAATAAAAATTGATATTTTTTATCCGACATGAATTATAATCTTCTGAAAATGTTCTTTTTCAGAACATTGCTTTATTAAACGGATTATAAAAGTGTTCTTCTATGGAACATCCTGGCTATTTCATGGTTTCCATGCGTATGTAGATGCTCCGGCATACTCCGTTGGAATAACTCTTTTGTGAGGAGAGTGTCCAGCGTGCTTCGGGTAGTGCCGACTTGAAGAAATGCCGTCCCGTTCCCGATATGAAAGGCACGGTATATAGGATAATCTCATCCACCACCCGCATACGCAACAGTCCGTTGATATAGTCCGAATTGTCGGGAGTGGCTTCTGCAAGATAACAGGTGTTTGTATTGTCTTTCCGCCATTCGTCCAGCATGGAGATGGAGTAGTCCGGCGTGATATGGTAAAGCGCGTTTTCCCTTATTTTGTCAATATCGCAGCGGTCAAGGCGTAAATCCGCATACGCTTTGCCATATAATTCTGAAGAATGACACCCGTCCATCGTGAGGACGGCAAGAATCTGAACTTTACCCATAGCTTTTTCCTTTCGTTGGGCAAGGAGCAAAAAGTAGCGTGCAATCCACACTACTTCTAATGGAGGCTCTGGTAAAGCCTTTACGGAGAGTACGTGAATGCACGCTATGCGTAGGCATAGCATAAGCATCACGCAATCGTCTCCGTAGTGTAAATTTACCAGATTTCCATTAGGACGCCTTGCGGTCTTATGTTATATATTGGCGGCGAAAGGCTCCCCAATCGCCGTTTACCTTCAAATGTTATGCAAAGATAGCAAAATTCCGCGAATTTTCGGCTATGGTTGCTGAAATTTATACTTCAATCCATACTCTTTCAGCTTGCTGTACAGCGTTGTACGCCCGATTCCGAGCAGTTCGGCGGCAACCTTGCGGTTACCGTTCGCCTGCTTCAACGCACGTAAAATCCGTTCCTTGTCTTCCGCGTCATTCCGCAGTGCGAAACTGACGGGTGAGGTCGGTTTTGTCACGGCAAGTTCCAGATGTTCTTTCGTGACAAGTCCAGTTTGCGCCTGCAACACCGCACCCATGATTTTCTGCCGAAGCTCACGGACATTGCCCGGCCAAACATGGGTCAACAATGTTTTACGGGCTTCTCCGTCAAATCCGATAACGTCGCATTCCAGTTCTTTGTTCGCTGCCTCACGGAAGAACTCAGCCAACGGCATGATGTCCTCCTGACAGTCACGCAATGGAGGGACGGTTATCTCGAAGTCATGCAGACGATATAACAGGTCTTGCCGGAATCGCTTTTCATTCACAGCTGTCTCCAAATCTTCGTTGGTGGCGGCGATGATACGGACATTGAAACTTTTATCCGTCTTATCACCTATCGGGCGGTATCTCCGTTCCTGTATGGCTCGGAGTAACATCTGCTGAGTTTCCATTGCGAGATTGCCAACCTCATCCAAGAACAGCGTGCCGCCTTCCGCTTCATGAAAATAACCTTTCTTGCTATTGTCCGCACCCGTAAACGCTCCTTTGACGTGTCCGAAGAATGCCGACGGCGCAAGCTCTTTGGAGAGTGAACCGCAATCCACCGCTACAAACGGTTTTCCTGCCCGTTTGCTCTTGTCGTGCAACAAGTGTGCGATATGCTCCTTACCAGTCCCGTTCTCTCCGAATATCAGCACGCTCATATCAGTAGGAGCCACCAGCCTAATTCGTTTCATGATGACTTGGAACGCCGAACCGTCACGTGAGAACACAGGCATACGGTTTCGTCCGATATTCCGTTCTTTCAATATGTTCCTTAGCAGAGGGACAAGTTTGTCCTCAACAAGCTGCTTGGGTATGTAGTCCAGCGAGCCGAGTTTCATGCTTTCAACCGCCGTATGCACTTCGGCATAGTCGGTCATGATGATGAAAGGCTGCATCATCCCCTCCTTGCGCATCCAACGCAGCAGGTCGATACCGTCGCCTTCAGGCAGACGCAGGTCGGAAACCACGATGTCCCCGTCTAAGGCCTGTTGCAGATATTTCTTCGCGGTCGAGAGGTGGAAAGCCTGCACGGTGCGGAATCCCTCGCGTGCCAGCAGGTTACAGACAAACTCGCAATATACGATATTGTCCTCCACCACGATGATTTTTGTCTTATCCATAATTATATTTTCTCCTTTCCTCTTTTGCCAATCGGATAATATCCGCGCCCATATCCAATACGGCAGTCACTGCATCGGTCAGTGCTTTATGATCTGTATCGGTACTCCCATGAAGCAGTTTATAAAGTTCCCTTAATGGCTGGTCGGCACGGAGTATCTCCCACGAGCTGCGCAAGTGGTGTGTCAGGGCGTCCAGTTCCTGAAGGTCTTTCCGTTGTTCCGCCTCCCTGACCGCCTGCATTTCCTTTTCTGTTTCCGCTATCAGTTTCTCCAGCATGACGGCTTCATTACCGTATGACAGCAGGGAGGTGAAATCCGGCTTTTCATTCCGGTTACTTTTCATGGCGCATTTGTCTGAAACCTCCATCAGTTCCGATATGGAGAACGGTTTGAGCAGACAACCGGAAAAACCACGTTCCATAAGTTCCTCCTTGCTGCAACTGCCCGAAGCGGTTGTCACGACTACCGGGATATTCTTCGAGTTACCCACATTGGAGGAGCGTAACAATTCCAGCAACTCGAAGCCGTTTATCTCCGGCATATTCAAATCCGTAAGCAACAGGCTGTATTCTTTCCGGCGTATCATTTCCATCAGCTCCGCAGCATCGGTGCAGGTGTCGCAGTGTATTCCTTCCTGTGCATACATTTCTTTCAGCATAAGTAGCAGAACCTCGTCATTGTCAATGGCAATCACCTCATGATATGCCTCATTATGGCGGACATATCCATGGCGGAATTGTTCTGTCCGTTCATCAGCTGTCTGCATAGGTATTTCCACCGTGAAACGGCTGCCTTTGCCTTTTTCGCTCTCCAGCCGGATTGTGCCTCCGAGCATCGCTGCGATACGCTGCACGATAGACAATCCTAATCCGAAGCCGTCTTTTGTGGCAGCGTTTGACAGACGTTCAAATGCGCCGAATACCCGTTGTTGTTCACTTTCGGTCATGCCCGTTCCCGTATCTTCGACAATAAGTTTCAGCATACCGTTATCATAATCCATTGTCAAGGATACGCTGCCGTTATCCGTGAACTTGATTGCGTTTGACAGCAGGTTGTTTCCGATTTGCAGGATACGTTCCTTATCGGTCAAGACGACTGCATCCGTTTGATTGGTTATGGCAAGAGCCAGCCCCTTGTTCATGGCGATTGGCGTAAACTCCGTTTCAAGAATGTGCGTGATTGCCGAAATTCTGCACGGGGCAAAATTCGGTTGTTCCTTTCCGTTGTCCAGACGGAAGAAGCCCAGCAGGGTGTCGAGCATGTCGCGCATACGCCCGGCGGACTGCCGTATGTTGCGCAGGTACGCCGCAGCCTTGTCCGCGTCGTCCTCTTTCGCCATCAGCCCGGCATAGCCCGTGATTGCAGTCAGCGGTGTGCGCAGCTCATGGGTGACGGTGTGCATGGCTTTCTGGCGGGACGCTATCAACTCCTCGTTCTGCCGGACTGTCCTTTTCAGTTTCCCGATAAGTTCCAGCGTCTTGTGCCTGTACTTCCCGATGCGGGCGGCATCACGGCGTATGACCGTGTAGGAAAGAACGAGCAGCAGGACAAGCACCCCCGTGAGGCATCCGGTCTGTAACAGCGAACGCTCCCGCGAAGCCGCCATACGTGTGTCGGCGGCCTTGATGTCATCCTGCACCTTGCGCTCAATCCGTGCGACAATCCCTTGCAACCTGCGGTTCAGTCGGCGGTTGTCAGAGGCGAGGCTGTCGGAAAGCTCCGACAGGCGGTGGTTCTGTTCCTGATGGACTGCTATCATGCCGTGGCGGGGATCACGCTCCTGTGCATGTTCCGGCGGAGATTGCTGTTTCTCTTTCTTGCCGAACAATCCCAGAAAGCCTCCGCGTTTTTTCTTTTTGAGTGGTTCCGCCGCTCCCTTCGCAGGCTCAGGGACATGGCGGGTTATCCGCACGGCCACCTTGTCACGCTCTCCCGACAGCCGCATGATGGAGAGCAAACGCTCTTCCTTGCATTCCAACAGCCCACGCACGCTGTCCGTTTCCGACCGGGACACGATATTGCCCAAGCCGTCAAGCGACCGTTCTATGTCCATGCGCTGCCGCCGGTATTCCTCCGCGTCCTCCGGTTCCCACTCCGTGGCTGTCTCGCCGAGCAGCGACAGCGACACCAGCCGGGCATAGAGGCCGAGGGCTTCCTCGCGGCTGCGGTTGATGCGGGCATACTCATCCTCCCGCGCCCGGTAGTCCCGGCGCTCGTCAAGCCACACATAGCCGATGGCAGCCATAAGCAGCAACGCCGTCAGGTAGCCCGACAGGAGTTTCACCCGCAGTCCCGGACGGAGGCGCATAATTCTTTTTCTCATAAGCCGCATTTTTTGCGGCGCAATTTAGCGCATCCCGGTGGGACGGCTGTTCCAAATCCTGCTGAAAAGTTCAACGGCGGTCGCCGTTCCACCATTCCAGACGCCTCTCGCGCCATTCCTCCTCGCCTTCCGCCTTCAATTCCTGCGGGCTTCTGTCGAACTGCCGTCGGCAGAAGTCGGAGAAGTTGCTTGCCGACGGGAAGTCGTTGCGCTCGGCTATCTCGCCCACGGTCAGCTCCGGGCGGTACGACATGTCCGTGCGGATGCGCTCCATCCGTTCACGGCGTAGCCAGTCGGCGGGAGGGCAGCCGTAGTATTTCTCGAAAAGGCTACGGAAATGGGAATGGCTCATGCCGCACATGTCGGCAAGCTCCTCGGCGGTGAACGTGCGCCACTTGTACATCTTCACCTTCAGGCGGAATACAGCCTTCTCCAGCTCCTTCATGCGGCTTTCGGCATACTGCATCTCGGATTCTTTCAGCGGCGTGGGTTGGTGGCGCAAGGTGTCGCGGCGGGCGCGGAAGAAATAGTCGCACACACGGTTGATGACGCAGTTCAGGTAAAACCGCCCTCTCATGCGGCACAGCAGGTCGCAGAAAAACATCAGCTCGGCTGTCATGTACTTCCGTTCATAGACCGCCACGAGGTCGTTGCACAGGTAGCGGAAAGCGAAGTTTTCCGGCGAGCACGCTATCAGCACCATGCAGGGGCGGTAGTCGCGCAGCGTCAGTGCGGGCTGCGGGACATGGCTCTTGAATGCTTCCACCACCAAGCGCATCACCTCCCGGTCTTGGGCGAGGGGTTCAAGTTCGCTGACCATGCGACGCACGGAGTACCTCCGGCGCACGAGCGTTTCAACCGTGTCGGCTATTGTGTCCATTATGGCGGCTTTTTCGGGGTTTTCCGCCGCTGTCTGCCGCAACAATGATGTGAGTGTCGTTGTTTCCATCGTTTTTTCGCAAATATCCGTCGTTTTATCACATGCTTAGTTCCAAATCTTGCTGAAAACCGCAACACGAGATTAAATTAAAATTGCGGCCCGAACGGGTCGGGGCTGTCGTCCGGGTCGGGAAGGCTGTCGAGCAGGATGAACTGCGGCAGGTTTTGGCGTTGCCGCCACAGACATGTGTTTTGCAGCCACCTCACGGGCATCTCCTCCGGGTGGTACACATAGATATACCGCCGTGTTTCAAGACGGGGATAGACGGATATGAGTGCGCCGTTGCCGTCCATGCTCGGATGGTGCAGGAAGCGGAAACACATATAGGCGTAGGCGGGGCGACCGCCGTGCGCTTCTATCTCCAACGAGGTGCTTACGCTTTCCTCGTCGGGCTGTGTGCCGTCGCTGTCGCCGCCGTCATCGTCGGGCAGTCCGCTGTCGTTGTCGAATGTGAGTTCGGGGAACGTCAGCACCCCCTCGGCGGTGGATAGCCCGATGTCGGCATGGTAACGCTCGCGCTTGCCGATGGACTTGTCGGGGACGGTGATGCGGAGTATCACCAGACAGGAATCCCCCTCCACCAGAGCCTCCTCGATGGAGTAGCGCACCTGCGGACGCTCCAGCGGGCGCAGTCTGCGGTGTATCTCCCGGTATGCGTCAATGGTCTCGGAGTTGTTCGTTTCGGTCAGATAAAGGCGGTTGTCGGTCTGCGCCGAAGCGTGGCGCACCGACGAGCACCCGGCGGTCAGCAGGACCGTCAGGGTGGCGAATGCCGTTATGATTGGATTGTATGGCTTCATGGCGCTGTCATGGTTTGTGTGTCAGAAACTCCTGCGGGTGCTGTTTGATATATGTGCCTATGAGCGTGTAGAGCCGCCGGTCGCCTTTCATCAGGGCGTAATACTCGTCGTCGAAGGCATCTTAATACACCGATTAAGTTATTCCGCCGTTTTTATATAAACCTCTGTATATACATTTTTATGGCGTATAAGCAATTCATGATTCATTGCGTCATAGTATTTCTCTCCTATCCAGTAGAAACAAAGAGTATTGCCTTCTATTGAATACGATATGACATCTGAAGTATTGCTGCCAAAAAACAGTATTTCAATATCATTGGATGAAAACGACAACGAAAATTCTTTCGCCCTGTCATTATAAAAATCCCATCCTAAAGTACCTATACAGCTTTTCCATGCCGGCATTTGATTATTTTCATCCTGAATCGGTTTGCCTAACAGGAAATATACATTCGCACCGATTTTATCCCCGTTTTTGTCCTCAATCCACGAATCGACAAACACCCGATAGACATCTGCATTTTCACGAATGGCTTTCTTCCTTGAATCAAAAGTCTGTACATCATAAGGGGAACAGAATACATAACCATGTTTTGGAAGTACGGCAACTTCTGGAGCCATATTGATGAAATCCGGCAAACCAATATCGCTTATACCTTGTTTCTTTCCCATATCGAAAATCGGGAAACCGACGCTTTTGAAATTTCCCTCGTTTGTGATATACACATCAGAATTTCCCAAAGTTACTTTTCCGTTATTTTCATTCATCATACGTAAAGACGATGTTCCATCCGGGAACGGATTAAGTTCTTCATTATCATCACTGCAACTGCTGATGCAAAAGACGCAAAGGAATAACGTCAGTATCCCAAATAATTTTTCAGTTCTCATATTATCTTTTTCTATTTAATGATTATTTCTAATGGTTAGCAGGGAACGGCTTGTCCGTTATCCTGCGTTGTTATCAACCTGTTCTAACCTCAAAGTTTATCAGACCGCTTAAATCTGCCGATTGTTTGCGTGCTAATATCAATGTATGAAAGTGTCTTGACTATCTCAATATTTTCAAGGTTCTCACTTCCACCCATTGCCAGTAGTGGGGAATACCCGAAACACTCGTCAAAGTCCGGTGTTCCGAGTTTCTCTTGTATTGTAAGATAATTTTCCAAATCAAACCAACCTTTCAAGGTGCTTTTATTGAAAATTATTTTATTCAGCAGTAATACAAGATTATCAAGGAGTATTAAATACGTTCCGTATCTGACATTCAAATAAACGATGTAGTTATTCAATTTCGGATTCTTTACATAAGCAAAGACATCACCGAAAGCCGTACACATGAACGGCAGAAACGATTTATCATACTCCATGACATAACAAGAGTTTAGCACATCTTGGTAATCAGACGGATTAATGATTTTAAGCATCCCGTCACAATAATTGCCGAACCCGACTTCCTGCCATAAAGTAGTCAGTTCGGGATAAGACAAATCGGCATATTTAGCAATAAAGGTATCATCTACTGCTTGTCTGATACTATTGAGGTTCTTTTCTAAAAATTTCTCGTACATATTTGTGCGCTTTATGGTTGATAATGGGTTGGAAAGGAGCTGCGTTTAGCAGCTATCTTGGCTCGTTAGTAATAAT
>OGJQ01001450.1_pt1 | contig 11581 bp, 9 predicted proteins | sample 1572261 | NCBI WGS metagenome assembly OGJQ01 (sample SAMEA2582138, study PRJEB24529) | metagenome | biome: Human gut stool | place: China | collected 2011
AAATTATAATTTAGCAAGAGGTATTGGATTTGAAAATATAAATGTTGATTTAATGTATGGATTACCAAATTTAACAGTAGATTTATGGAAGGAGACATTAGAAAAAGTATGTGATTTAAGACCAGATCATATTTCTGCTTATAGTTTAATAATTGAAGAAGGAACTGCTTTTTATAGTTTATATAACAAAAATAAATTAAATTTACCTTCTGAAGATGATGAAAGAATAATGGATAAATTAACTAAGGATATATTAAAGGAAAGAGGGTATCATCAATATGAAATATCTAACTTTTCTTTAAATGAAAAGGAATGTGAGCATAATAAGGTTTATTGGTCATTAAATGAATATATAGGTGTGGGAAGTGCAAGTAGTTCTTATATAAATGGAACAAGAATGGTAAATGAAAGTGATATAAATGAATATATAAAAAAGATAAATAATAATGAAAATACAATAGTTGAAGAACATAAAAATTCTATAAATGATGAAATTGAAGAATTTATTTTTATGGGATTAAGAATGATATGCGGAATAGATTTAAAAATTTTTAATAAAAAATTTAATAAAGATATAAGAAGTATATATGATAAGGTGATTGAGAAAAATATAAAAGATGGTTTATTAATTTTAGAGGAAGATAAGATGTTTTTAACTTTAAAAGGATTGGAACTATCTAATTATGTAATGTCTGATTTTATATTAGAAAAGTGAAAAATGAAATAGTGAGAAAATAGGAGTAATAAAGAGATAGAAAGAGATAATAAAGAAAAAATTAAATTATATAAAAAAATAGTTCAAAATTTAAAGAAATACGAAATTGACAAAAAAAACAAATAAGAATATATTGATATTGTAGTCATTAGCACTCTACTTTGATGAGTGCTAACAATAGGGGTGATAAAATGGCAATTGATGAAAGAAAGATAAAAATACTTCAAGCCATTATTAATGACTATATAGTAACAGGAGAACCTGTTGGATCTAGAACGATAGCTAAAAAGTATGACTTAGGTGTAGGATCTGCAACGATTAGAAATGAAATGGCAGATTTGGAGGAAATGGGCTATTTAGAACAGCCTCACACATCAGCAGGAAGAATTCCTTCTAGTAAGGGATATAGATTATATGTTGATAAGTTAATGGAAAGACCAAAGTTAAGTAGGGATGAAGAGCTTAGAATTAAGGAATATTTAATTAATTCAGCTATGCATGAAGTTGATACAATATTAAAAGAAGCTTGTGTTTTATTATCAGAATTAACAAACTTAACGTGTATAGTTCAAACACCATCTATGAAAAGAAGCTATATAAGATCATTACAATTAATAAGAATTGATGATTTTAATTTAATTATTGTAATTGCAACTGATAGTGGTGTTATAAAAAATCACAGAATTAAAGTTAATTCTATTACAAGTAATCAGGAGCTTCTTAGAATAAATGAAGTATTAAATTCAAGACTTAAAAATTTAACAATAGAAGCTATAAATTTAGAAGTTATTAATGAACTAAAAAATGAATTAGTTGGTTTCGATGATTTATTTAATGCGATACTTCCAGCTTTATATGATAGTTTAAATAATAATTCAAAATCTGACTTTGTAGTTGAAGGAACAACAAATCTTTTCAATTATCCAGAGTATAATGATATTGAAAAAGCAAAGGAAGTTCTTCAACTAATAAGTAATAAGGATTGTGTTATAGAACTATTAGAGAATAGTGGAGATATATCAATAAAAATTGGTGAGGAAAATTATATTCCAGAAGCTAAGGATTGTTCAGTTATAACAGCAGAATATTTTTTAGGCGGAAGACCTATTGGAAGTGTTGGATTGATTGGTCCGCAAAGAATAAATTATTCTAAAGTAGTTACTATAATGTCTCAAGTTATGAAAGAATTAAACAAAAGTCTTAAGGATCAAGAGTATTGAATGAGATGAGGTGTAAGGATGGAAGAAAACAAAGATTTTAAAGCTGAAGAAATAACTAAAGAAAATCAATCAGCTGTAGAAGAAAATGAACTTGTAACAGAAGATACAGAAGCTACTTCAAAAGAAGAAGCTGAAGAAATAGTTGAAGAATATACAGAAAATGATGATTTAGCTTTAATAGGAAAGATGAAAGATGAAAACAAAAAGCTTTCTAATGAAGTTGATGCTTTAAAAGAAAGATTACTTAGATTAACAGCTGAGTATGATAACTATAGAAAAAGAACAGCTAAAGAAAAGGAAGGAATATATACAGATGCTTGTACAGATGTATTAAAGGAAATACTTCCTGTAGCTGATAATTTAGAAAGGGCTATAGCAGTTGATGGAACTGTAGAAGATCTTAAAAAGGGAGTAGAGATGACAATAAAAGGATTCATAAACTCTTTAGAAAAATTAGGTGTAGAAGAAATTGATACAAATAATGGATTTGATCCGAATTTCCATCAAGCAATTTCGGTAGTTGAAGATGCAAATTTATCAACTAATGATATAGCCCAAGTATATCAAAAAGGATATAAAAGAGGAGATAAAGTAATCAGATATTCAATGGTTACTGTAGCAAAATAGTAAGTAAGTAAATTTACAATATATATGTAAAGTTCAAGGAGGAAATATATTATGGGAAAAATAATAGGTATTGATTTAGGTACAACAAACTCATGTGTAGCTGTAATGGAAGGTGGAGAACCAGTAGTAATCACTAACTCTGAAGGTGCTAGAACTACTCCATCAGTAGTTTCATTCCAAGCTAATGGTGAAAGATTAGTAGGACAAATTGCTAAAAGACAAGCAATTACAAATCCAGAACATACAATAATTTCTATAAAGAGAGAAATGGGAACTGATCACAAAACTCATGTTGATGATAAAGTTTATTCACCACAAGAAATATCAGCAATGATACTTCAAAAAATTAAAGCTGATGCAGAAGCATATTTAGGTGAACCTGTAACTCAAGCAGTTATAACTGTTCCAGCTTATTTTAATGATGCTGAAAGACAAGCAACTAAAGATGCTGGTAGAATAGCAGGATTAGAAGTATTAAGAATAATAAACGAACCAACTGCTGCTTCATTAGCTTATGGATTAGATAAGACTGACCATAGTGAAAAGATATTCGTTTATGACTTAGGTGGAGGTACATTTGACGTATCTATACTTGAATTAGGTGATGGTGTATTCGAAGTATTATCTACAAATGGAGATACTCATTTAGGTGGAGATGACTTTGACCAAAAAATCATTGATTATATAGCAAATGATTTTAAATCACAATATGGAATTGACTTAAGAAATGATAAGAGTGCAGTTCAAAGATTAAAAGAAGCAGCAGAAAAAGCTAAGATTGAATTATCTTCATCAATGCAAACAAATATAAACTTACCATTCATCACTGCTGATGCAACTGGTCCAAAGCACATTGATATGAACTTAACTAGAGCAAAATTCAATGAATTAACTCATGATTTAGTTCAAAGATCAATAGAACCAATGAAGAAAGCATTAAGTGATGCTGGATTATCAATTGGTCAAATTGATAAAGTTATATTAGTTGGTGGATCAACTAGAATACCTGCAGTTCAAGAAGCTGTTAAAAACTTTACAGGAAAAGAACCTTCAAAAGGAGTTAACCCAGATGAATGTGTAGCTATGGGTGCTGCAATTCAAGCAGGTGTATTAACTGGTGAAGTTAAAGATGTATTATTATTAGACGTTACACCATTAACATTAGGTATAGAAACTTTAGGTGGAGTTGCAACTCCATTAATTGAAAGAAATACAACTATTCCAGCTAAGAAGAGTCAAGTGTTCTCAACTGCTGCAGATGGTCAAACATCAGTTGAAATTCACGTTGTTCAAGGTGAAAGACAAATGGCAAGTGATAACAAGACTTTAGGTAGATTTACTTTATCAGGAATAGCTCCAGCTCCAAGAGGAATTCCTCAAATCGAAGTTACATTTGATATAGATGCTAACGGTATTGTTAAAGTATCTGCTATGGATAAGGGAACTGGTAAGGAAGCAAATATTACAATTACAGCTTCAACTAACCTTTCTGAAGAAGAAGTAGATAAGGCTGTAAAAGAAGCAGAAAAGTTTGCTGAAGAAGATAAGAAGAGAAAAGAATCAATTGAAACTAAAAATAATGCAGATCAATTAGCATATCAAACAGAAAAGCAATTAGAAGAGCTTGGAGACAAGGTTTCTGCTGATGATAAGGCTAAGATTACAGCAAAATTAGATGCATTAAAAGCTGTTAAAGATGGAGAAGATTTAGAAGTAATTAAGAAAGCAACTGAAGAATTAACTCAAGAATTCTATGCTATTTCTTCTAAGATGTATGCTGATGCACAAGGTGCAGCAGGTGCTCAAGGTGCAGGATTTGATCAAAACAATATGGGTGGAAATGCTGGTACAGGTGCAACACATGATGACAATGTTGTAGATGCTGATTTTGAAGTTAAAGATGATAAATAATATTTAATAACTAAAAAGGGGAGACAATTGTCGTCTTCCCTTTTTAAGAGTTAATGTATTTACGAAAAATGGTATAAATGATAATATAAATTAAGTGGAATATGAATAAGGTGGTGACTTTATAGATGGCAAATAAAGACTATTATGCTGTTCTTGGACTAGAAAAGGGTGCAAGTGATGATGAAATAAAAAGAGCCTTTAGAAAGCTAGCTATTAAATATCATCCTGATAAGAATCAAGGAAATAAGGAAGCAGAAGAAAAATTTAAGGATATAAATGAAGCATATCAAATACTTTCTGATCCAGAAAAGAAAGCAAGATATGATCAATATGGAACTGTAGATTTTGATGGAAGCGGATTTGGTTCAGGAGGATTTGGTGGCTTTGACTTCTCAGATATGGGCGGATTTGGTGATATATTTGAAAGCTTCTTTGGAGGCGGTGGAGGTTCTTCAAGAAGAAGAAATGGTCCTATGAAAGGTGCTGACATTGAATATTCATTAAATTTAACATTTGAAGAAGCTATTTTTGGTGTAGAAAAAGAAATTACAATTAATAGACATGAAAATTGTGAAAAATGTAGAGGTACAGGAGCTGAACCTGGAACTTCACCAAAGACATGTCCAACTTGTCATGGTAGTGGTCAAATAAGAGTACAAAGACAAAGCCCAATAGGAAGTTTTGTAAGTACAACTACATGTAATACTTGTGGTGGTAAAGGAACAATTGTTGAAAAGCCATGTTCAGGATGTAGTGGTAAAGGTAAAGTAAGAAAAACAAGAACAATAAAAATAAATGTTCCAGCAGGTGTTGATACAGGAAATGTTATGCCACTTAGAGGACAAGGTGAGCATGGTTCTAATGATGGCCCTCCAGGAGATTTATATATTAAGATAAATGTTGCTAAATCTAAACAATTTGACAGAAGAGGCAATGATATATATATAGAAACTCATATATCAATGGGTAAAGCAGCTTTAGGTGTTGAAATTACAGTTCCTACAGTAGATGGAGATGTTAAATATACTATTCCAGCAGGAACTCAATCAGGAACAATGTTTAGATTAAAAGGAAAAGGTATTCCTAAAGTACATTCTTCTTCAAGAGGAGATCAATATGTTAAAGTTGTAGTGGATACTCCTAAAAACTTAACTTCTAAACAAAAAGAAGCTTTAGAAGCGTTCATGGAAGCTTGTGGAGAGAGTGTAGATGGAGAAATAACTCATAAAAAGGGATTTAAAGATTTATTTAATAAAAAATAAAAATAAACAAAAAGATGTTGTGAAAATTCAACATCTTTTTACTTTATCTATATAACTATTAAAATATGTTATATTACAATAAGTATCTTGTTTTGTGAATATTGAGTATGTTGTATAACTTATAATTATTATTGCTACTATAATGCCCAGTATAGGTAATTTATAATAATCTAATATAAATTCTAGTTTCTTTTTATTCGATAAAGAATTAAATTTTATTTTACTGAAATATCTTAATCTAATCGTAGTTTATTTTCGTTGTTTTCCATTGTTATAACTCTCATTTTATACCGTTTATATATTAATTTTAAAAAGAATGTATATAAAAATCAATTATTATAATTTTAAAAAATGGTAAACATTTAAAAACATGATATAAAAACAAATAAGATATTAAAAATTTTTTTCGCGAAGTTAGTATAAATATATTAGTTAAAAGTAGATAAAACTTAAAAAATAATATTTTAAATATTGTTTTTTCATAATGCATAGTCAATTTTTAATTATAAAAAAAGGTTGATTATATTTCAAATAACTAATTTAGTTGAAATAAAAGAAATTATCTGTATAATTAATCTATGAACTTAAAGAATGATTTGGAGTGAATATAATTATGAGAATGAGAAAAAAGCCATGGGCTAGACCAGAATTAGAAGCATGTGAGTTTTTTATACAAAAACCAAGCGAATATAAAGGTAGATGGAAAGAATTTTTTAAGAATGATAATCCTATTTACATGGAATTAGGATGTGGAAAAGGAACATTTATGGCAGTACATGGTTCACAAAATCCAGATATTAATTATATAACGGTTGATATAAAGGATGAAGTTTTAGTTTTAGCTAAAAGAAATATTGAATCAGCTTATGAAAAGGAAGGGCATGAAGTTAATAATGTTGCACTTATGTCTCAAGAAATATTATTGATTGATGATATGTTAGATGAAAAAGATGTAATAGAAAGAATATACATAAATTTCTGTAATCCATGGCCAAAGGATAGACATAAAAAAAGAAGATTAACACATACAAGACAACTTCAAAAATATAAAAAGTTTTTAAAATCAGGAGCTGAAATTTGGTTTAAAACTGATGATGATGAATTATTTGAAGAGTCACTTGAGTATTTTAAAGAATGTAATTTAGAAATAAAATATATTACATATGATTTACATGCTAGTGGATTTGAAGGAAATGTTTCTACAGAACATGAGGAAATGTTTACAGCTCAAGGAATAAAAACAAAATTTTTAATTGCAGAATATAAATAAATTGAAAAGTAAATTAATATAAAACTATAATTAAAGTATATAAGCATAATCAAAAAGATGGATTTACGTTAATAGTATCTATAGTGAAAATTTATTTTTTCTATTAAATTGAAATAGTTAATTAATTAACAATAGAATTGGTGGTAAAATATGATATATTATATTATAATGGTAGTTTTTTCACCTTATACAGCAATAATTCCAGCTGTATATTCAGTGAATTTATTATTAAAAAGAAAAGTAAAAGTTGAAAGGAACTATTGGAATATAGGATTGTTTTCTTTATTTTTATATTCTATGTTTAGTGGATTAATAAATAAAAGTCTTTTGTCTTTTTTAGCATCTTTTGGATTGTTTTTATATTTTACAGTATGCATATTTGCTCAAAACTATTTTACAAAAATGAGTAGAATAAATATGGTGTTAAAAATTGTGACATATTTAAGTGTAATAGCAGCTATAGGAGGAGTAATAGAAAAAATAACATTTATTCTATTAAATAGACCAGAACATAGAATTTTTAGTTCATTTGGAAATCCAAATATGACAGGAGCATGGTTTGCTAATATAATTTTAATTATATTTTATCTTCAAGGAACAAAAAAAAGTAGCAGTGAAACTCTTACATATAATCTCGTAATTATCTTAATATCTGTAGCATTATTATTAACAGAATCTACAGGTGCATTTATAGCATTAATAGGTGGAATATTTATATATTATATAACTTCTAGAAATAAAAACAAAAAGGAAATAATAGCAGCATGTACAATAGTAGGAATATTATCATTATTATTTGTATTTGTTCAAAATAAGATTACAAAAATAACACCAATAGGTGAAATTGTAATATCTTTTAATTCTAGAATAGGGATATGGGAAGGTTCAACAAAGATGTTCTTTAAGAAGCCGATATTAGGATGGGGCTTGCTTGGAACCTTTGAGAGAGGATCAAATTTTATTTTTAGTTATGATCCAAGTTTACATAATAAAATTATTTCTTTTTTAATTCATCCACATAATTTGTGGCTTACATTTTTAGTAAGCACTGGAGTTATAGGGTTAGGTATTTATCTTTATATTAAATTTAATTTATATAAGGATATGACAAAACTATACAAGGAAAAAAATCAATTATTTCCATTACTTGCAGCAACAAATGCAATGATAATTATACAAGGAATAGTTGATTGTACATTATATGCACCACAATTAGGTATAATGTTTGTATGTATGGGAGCAATAACTTATAATATAGCAAATGATAAAATGGTTAGAAAAAGAAAATTAATAAAAAATAAAGATATTGCTGTTTAAAAATTATAAATTGGGGTAACTATAAATAAATAATTGATAGTTATCCTTTTTCTATATAAAAATTTATGGACTTTAGGTAAACATATGTGTAAAATATAGTATTAGTCAAAGAGAAAAGATATGAAAGGATGATTAACAATGGATGGAACGTGGATAGAGGTTAGAGTAATAACTAAAAGTGAGGCATTAGAACGAGTATCAGGAATATTTATAGTTTAGATTGTAAGGGTGTTGCTATAGAAGATCCAGAAGATATTTTAGGAAGAGAACAAGGACCATTAACATGGGATTTTGCAGATATAAATGTTTTAGAGCATAAGGGGAAAGTTGCTGTTGTAAAAGCTTATTTTGCAGAAGAAGATAATATTGAAGAAATTTTAGGATATGTTAATGAAAAATTAGTAGAACTAAAAGAAATGGGAATTGATTTAGGAGAAGCTAAAGTTGAGCATGAAAAAATGTATGAAGAGGATTGGGCTAATACATGGAAGCAATATTATAAACCATCAAAAATTGGAGAAAAAATAGTTGTTAAGCCAATTTGGGAAGAATATGAACAAAAAGAAGGGGAATTAGTAGTAAATTTAGATCCAGGTATGGCATTTGGTACAGGAACTCATGAAACTACAAGAATGTGTATTCAAGCTTTAGAAAAATATGTTAAAGAAGAAAGTACAGTATTTGATGTAGGTTGTGGTTCTGGAATATTAGCAATTGCAGCAGCAAAATTAGGAGCAAAATTAGCTGTTGGAGTAGATTTAGATCCAGTAGCAGTAGAATCGTCTATTGAAAATGTAGGATATAATAACTTAAATAACATAGAAATACTTCATGGAAACTTAGTTGAAGTTATTGATGGAAAAGCAGATATAGTTGTTGCAAATATTTTAGCAGAAATAATTTGTATATTAACTGATGATGTAAAGAGAGTTATGAAAGATGGTGGAGTATTTATAACATCAGGAATAATTCATGATAGAGTTGATATGGTTTGCGAAAAATTAGAAGCAACAGGCTTTGAAGTAATAGAAAAGAACAGAGATGGTGAATGGAACTGTATAGTTGCTAAATTAAAATAGTTTTAGAGGAGAACAAAATAATGCATAAGTTTTTTACTCCAAAAGAATTAATTAATGGAGATGTAGCCAAGATTCTAGGAGATGATGTAAAACACATATATAAGGTTCTTAGAATTGCAGAAGGTGAAAAGGTAGTATTAAATAACTGTGAAGGTTTAGAATACTTAGCTAAAGTTACTGATGTAAATAAGCAAGAAGTTTCTCTTAAAATAATAGAAAAGCTAGATTTAAATAATGAAAGTGAAATAAAAATATTTTTATTTCAAGGACTTCCAAAAGCTCAAAAGATGGATTTAATAGTTCAAAAAGGTACAGAACTTGGAATAACAGAATTTATACCAACAATTACACATAGAGTTGATGTTAAATTAAAGGGTGAATTTAAAAAGTTAGATAGATTAAATAGAATTGCTTTAGAGGCTGCAAAACAAAGTAAGAGAAGTATTGTTCCAAAAGTAACAGAGCCAATAGGATTTGAAGAAGTATTACAAAAAGTTGATGAATTAGATTTGTTTTTAGTTCCATATGAAAATGCGAATAATTTTGGAATTAAAACATTAATTAATAAGTTAAGAAATGAAGAAAAAATCAATAATATAAAAAATATTGGTATATTTGTAGGGCCAGAAGGCGGAATAGAAGAAGAGGAAATAGAACAATTAAAGGAAAAAGGTGCTCATATAGTAACACTTGGAAAGAGAATATTAAGGACTGAAACAGCTGGATTTGTTGCTACGTCATTAATACAATATGAGCTTAGTGATTTAGGAGGAAATGATTAATGAAGGTTGCATTTGCTACATTAGGATGTAGAGTTAATGTGTATGAATCAGAAGCAATGGCTGAAAAATTCATTAGAGAAGGATATGAAGTTGTAGATTTTAATGAATTTTCTGATGTATATGTAATAAATACATGTACTGTTACTAATATGGGAGATAAGAAGTCTAGACAAATAATAAGCAGAGCAAGAAGAACAAATCCAAATGCAATAATAGCAGCAGTTGGTTGTTATTCTCAAATGGCACCAAAAGAGGTTTCGGAAATACCTGGAGTAGATGTAGTTTTAGGTACAAGAAATAAAGGTGATGTAGTTTATTATGTTAATAAGGCAAAAGATGAAGGAAAAGCACAAGTTCATGTACAGCCAGTTCTTCAAAATAAGAAATTTGAAGATTTAAAAATAGAAGATTATCAAGATAAAACTAGAGCATTTTTAAAAATTCAAGATGGATGTAATAGATTTTGTACATATTGTACAATACCTTATGCAAGGGGATCAGTTTGCTCAAAGGAGCCAGAAAAGGTATTAGCGGAAGTTAAGGAGCTTGCTGCTCATGGCTTTAAGGAAGTTATACTTTCAGGTATACATACAGCTTCTTATGGATTAGATTTAGAAGGAAATGTGAATTTAATTAATATAATAGAGGAAATAGAAAAAATTGATGGAATAGAAAGAATAAGAATAGGGTCTATTGAGCCAGCATTCTTTACTAGTGAAGTTATTGAAAAAATAAAAGGATTTAAAAAACTATGCCCTCATTTCCATTTATCTCTTCAAAGTGGATGTGATGCTACATTAAAGAGAATGAATAGAAGATATACGGCTAAAGAATATGAGGCAGCAGTTAACTTATTAAGAGAAACATTACCTGATGTATCTATTTCTACAGATGTAATTGTTGGATTCCCAGGAGAAACAGAAGGGGAATTTAATGAAACATATGAATATTTAAAGAAAATTCATTTAACAAAAACTCATGTATTTAAATATAGTCCTAGAAAAGGAACAAAGGCAGCTGATATGCCTAATCAATTAGATGGAACTGTTAAGGATGAAAGAAGTAAGGCTTTAATAGAATTAAATGATATTAATGAGCATACATTTACTGAAAAATTTATTGGAAGAGTAATGGATGTATTAATAGAAAAGGAAATTAAAGATAAGCCAGATTATTATGAGGGATATACAAGAAACTATATTAAAGTAATAGTACATTGTATGTCTGCAGATATAACTGGTAAAATAGTAGATGTTGAAATAAAAGAAGCTGTAAAAGATTATGCTATAGCAAATATGGCATAATATAGTGACAAGTTAAGGAAGGGGCTGTCGCACTAAAATTTTTATACACAATATATTGTTTTAAAAAATAAAAATTAATACAATATATTGTAGT
>OGJQ01001471.1_pt1 | contig 11416 bp, 9 predicted proteins | sample 1572261 | NCBI WGS metagenome assembly OGJQ01 (sample SAMEA2582138, study PRJEB24529) | metagenome | biome: Human gut stool | place: China | collected 2011
TGGACGGCTGGGATGATCCCAGACTGGTATCCATCGCAGCACTGCGCAGAAGAGGCTTCACACCGGAATCTATCAAGAAGTTCGTAGAGCTGTGTGGTATCTCCAAGGCACAGTCTTCCGCAGATTATGCGATGTTAGAGTACTGTATCCGTGAGGATCTGAAGACAAAGGCGCCCCGTATGATGGCGATCCTGGATCCCGTAAAACTGGTCATTGACAATTATCCCGAAGGACAGACCGAGATGCTGCCTGTAGTCAACAATCCGGAGAATGAAGAACTGGGAAGCCGTGAGGTTCCTTTCGGTAAGGAGTTATATATCGAGAGAGACGATTTCATGGAAGAGCCTCCCAAGAAGTATTTCCGTATGTTTCCGGGCAACGAAGTGCGCCTGATGAACGCTTATTTCGTAAAGTGCACCGGCTGTGTCAAGGATGAAAACGGTAAGGTTGTGGAAGTACATGGTACCTACGATCCGGAGAGCCGCGGCGGCAACAGCCCGGACGGCCGTAAGGTTAAGGGAACGATCCACTGGGTAAGTGCAGCTGAATCTGTGAAAGCACAGGTACGTCTGTATGAGAATATTATTGATGAGGAGAAGGGGGTATACAACGAGGACGGAAGTCTGAATCTGAACCCGAATTCCCTGACCACTCTGACAGAGTGCCGCTTAGAGCCTGCATTTGCAAAGGCACAGGCGTACGACCGCTTCCAGTTCGTGAGACAGGGCTTCTTCTGCGTGGACTGCAAAGACACCAAACCCGGAGAACCGGTATTTAACCGTATCGTATCTCTGAAGAGCTCTTATGTACTGCCTAAGTAAGTTTGGAAAGGAAGAGACAAAAGAATGTCAGACAAATTGTGTGGGCTGGCCGGACTGGGCCTGGATAACCTGGAGGATATGGATATCTTCGGACAGGAGAAAAAGGAAGAACAGGCAGCGGCCGAGGCACCTAAGATAGAAGAAAAGGACCTGATCTACGACAAGAATTTCACCTGCCCGGTATGCGGAGAAGATTTTCCCGCCAAGATCATGAAGACCGGCAAGGCGAGACTTTTAGGCACGGATCAGGATCTTCGTGCAAAATACGAAGGAATCGATGCGGTAAAATATGATGTGATCCTGTGTCCCCATTGCGGATATGCGGCGTTGAACAGATATTTCAACAACATTACCAAGGTATATGCCAAACTGATCAAAGAGAATATCAGCAGCAAAGTACAGCTGCACACCTATGATGACGATATCTATACCTATGAAGAGGCGATCGAACGCTATAAGCTGTGCCTCGCAAATGCGGTTGTAAAACGTGCCCATGCCAGCGAGAAGGCTTATATCTGCTTAAAGAGCGGATGGCTCATGAGAGGATATCAGGAATATCTGGAAGAATCCGGAGATACGGACATGGCCCGTCTCCGTGAAGTGAAAAACATGGAAGAGGCCTATCTGAAGAATGCTTATACCGGCTTCACGGAAGCACTTCAGACCGAAGGATTTCCCATGTGCGGTATGGATGAAATTACGGTGGAGTTCCTGATCGGAGTATTGGCCACCAGATTTCAGAAATACGATGTGGCGAGCCGTATGGTGGCTTCAATCCTCACATCTCCATCGGCCAATGCCCGTACCAAGGACAAGGCAAGAGAGTTGAAAGACCAGATCCTGGAGGAACTGAAGAGTCAGAAAAAGTAGGACAACATTATGTATGATATGACGATCCGGCTGCGTACAGACAGTGACAAATGTCTGTATCAGCAGATATATGAGCATATACGACAGGAAATCAGGGAAGGGAAGCTTCTGGCAGGAGAGAGGCTTCCCTCCACGCGTTCTTTGGCAGAATATCTGCAGGTGGCCAGGAGTACGGTGGATTATGCTTATGACCAGCTGTTAAGTGAAGGATATATCGAGGCGAGACCCTATAAGGGATACTTTGTATGCAAATTGGAGGGAATCTTCACTCTGGAGCAGGAAACTGGCAGGGTGCTGGAACCGGAGGCATGGGATCCACAGGCAGAAGACCGGGACGAGGAAAAAAGGATTGACTTTTCCCCCTATGGAATCGATATGAACGGTTTCCCTTTCGGTGTCTGGAAACGGATTACGAAAAATATCCTGAATGACAGCAACAGTGAACTGTTTGCCCAGGGAGAGGCGCAGGGGGATTATGATCTGAGACTGACGATCAGCCGTTACCTGCATTCTTCCCGAGGGGTGAACTGCCGTCCGGAGCAGATCATTGTGGGCGCGGGAAATGATTATCTGCTGTTACTGTTGGAGAAAATATTGGGGAGACATGTGGGAATTGCCATGGAGAATCCTACGTATAAACGTGCGTACCGTATCTTCCGGTCATTCGCCTATCATATTGTGACGGTGGATATGGATGATAAGGGAATGCGTGCGGACAGACTGGAACAGGAACCGGTCAGGGTGGCCTATGTCATGCCCTCCCATCAGTACCCTACCGGAGCGGTGATGACGATCGGCCGGCGGGCGGAGCTGTTGCGCTGGGCGGAGAAAAAGCCGGACCGCTATCTGATCGAAGATGATTACGACAGTGAATTCCGGTATCGCGGCAAACCGATTCCGTCCCTGCAGTCCTCGGACGATAGGGGAAAAGTGATCTACATCGGTACTTTTTCCAAGGCGATCGCACCGGCGATCCGTGTCAGCTATATGGTGTTGCCGGAGACACTGTTGGAGGTGTACCGCAGGGATTGTTCTTTCTATTCCTGTACGGTATCCAGAATCGACCAGCGAATCCTGAATGAGTTTATCCGGGACGGTTATTTCGAAAGGCATCTGAACAAGATGCGGATGCGTTATCGTGCCAAACACGACCAGCTGTTAGAGGGACTGGAGCCTTTTCAAAAAAAATTCCGGATCTCCGGGGAAGATGCTGGGCTGCATCTGCTGTTGACGGCGAAAGGAAATGTGACGGAAAAAGAGCTTCTGGATGCCGCTGCGGCGGAAAATGTGAAGGTTTATGGGATGTCAGAGAATATGGTGGCATCCGCTGCGGACAAAGCAACAGTGCTGCTGGGATTCGGAAGTATGGATGAGGCAGACATGAAAGAAGGCCTCCGCCGGTTGCAAAATGCATGGCTGTGAGACCTTCTCAGGATACTGCTATTATTCTTCGGTTACGGGAGGCTCTTCGTCCTCGGCGTCCTCTTCATCGAAAAATTCTTCCACATCTTCGACGGTTTCGCCTTCTTCGCCGGACAGATCGGCTGCCTGACCGGAGAGCGGTGTGAAATCAGAGGAGGAAGAGGAAGCTTCGGTTTCAGCGGTTTCTTCCGTGGGAGCGGAAGCCGGAACGGAAGCATTCAGAGGAACGTAATTGCGGGAGAACTCCGTGCTCTCGTCCAGATCCTCGTGGAAATCATCGTAATCGTCATCTGCGTCGGTGGATTCCATCAGCAGAGAGTTTTTTTGTTGCATATAGTAGTAAGCAGCTGCGGCTGCGGTACCTACTGCTGCAGTGAACAGCAGAAATTTGCCAAATTTTTTAGCCATAGGGTTGCTCCTTCCATGTTGTAGTGTATGTAACGGTTCGGAATTTTATACATTTGTCCATACAGTTATATGATAAACCTTATTGCGTAAAATGAAAAGGGATATGTTGCGATATGAATGAGAAATTTTTTGATTTAAAAAAAGAAAAGCAGGATCGTATGATCAATGCCGCACTGAAAGTATTTGCACTGCACGGTTACCGCCATGCCTGTACGGATGATATTGTGAAGGAGGCGGCTATCAGCAAGGGTTTGTTATTCCATTATTTCGGAAGCAAACTGGGTGTATATGCATTTGTCTATGATTACAGCGTCCGTTACCTGTTGCTGGAGTTGTCTACGGCGGTGGATGCGAAGGAGACGGATCTGTTTGCTCTGCTACAGCAGGTGGAATGTGGAAAAATGCATGCCATGTGCGGTTATCCTTATCTGCAGCCTTTTCTGAACCGGGCGCAGACGGAAAATGTCAGTGAAGCATTGCTGGCGGTAGAAGAGAGAAAACAGCAGCTGGAAGATTATCTGGAGTCTGTTTTCGCAAGAGCGGATCTGGGTAAATATGCTTCCGCAGAGGATGCCGTGAAACTTCGTAAAATGCTGGAACTGACCATTAAGGGACTGATGAACGAGAGGATTTTAGAGGATGCTTTTCAGCCAGAGATGTTGTATGAAGAGATCACAGAGTATCTGAACTTAAGCAGAAGGCTGGCGGAACGTTCCACACAGCCCTCTGACGAAGCGTTTTCAGAAAAATAGCATCCTATTTGCATCATAATTTTGAAGAAAATGATAACTATTTAGACATCTTATAGGCGGGATCTGCTGGATATCCGCCTTTTAATTTCTGCATGCCGCGCTGGATGGCATCTTTGGAGTTCTTCCAGTCGGCGTCCTTATTTCGGTAATCGAATTTTTCCACCAGCCAGGATACATCCTCAGAGATCCGCTGCATATTCGCTTCCATGACGGGCAGGAGGCAGTCGTAGAATTCCTGCTTTTCTTTATCGGAGAGCTTGCGGCCGGCGGCTTCACAGAGGTCTCCGAAGTGAGGCAGGCAGAAGCCTTTTCCGTTTATGATCTTATTCCGGAAACTTTCGTCATTTTTCCACAGATAGAAAAAGGTGTCCAGGTATCTTTCATAAGTATCCTTGTACTGGGAACAGATATAACAGGAGTCCTCTTTTGCGCGGATCCACATACCGATGGTATTTTCACTGCCCTCGGCTTTTTTGAATTTTCCCAGAAGAGAACTTTTTCCGGGACGGAAGGAAGCAAATTCCTGCTGCATTTCCCGGATCATACGCTGGTAGTGCGTTTTCAGGATCCAGGCGTTGCCGAGAGTATTGCCGTAGTCGAACATCTTCTGAAAATGATAGCGGCAGAAGCCTGCCTTGTCGGTCTGTTCTCTAATATCCGCTTCCATGTAGGAGGAACCGGAGCCTAAGACGAAGTCTAACAGATCCTGTTCGATACTTCTGTGGATGAAGCAGAAAGGACATTCGTCCTGGGCGTTTACGGCATCATTTAAGGGAATTGTGTATAACTGTTCTTTCATAGAAAACGATCCTTTCCTGACGATATTCTGTCTGTATGAAAACTATTGTAAACGATGTTTGAAATAATTGCAAAAAGATTACTGATTTGTAAAATAATGTCATTTAAAATTAAGAATTGTTTTGTTGTAATACATTTCATTTCAAGCTACTATGATAGTACAAGTGTAAAGCGAAAATAGAAAGATGTGATTTATTTGATATTCAGCAGTATTGAATTTCTGCTGTGGTTCCTGCCGATTTTCCTGATTGTCTATGGAATCACACCGCATAAATACAGAAACCTGACACTGCTTATAGGTAGCATTGTCTTTTATGCAATGGGAGATGCAGGAAATCTTGCACCTTTGATGATTTCCGTCTTATGTAATTATTTTATCGGGCTGCATCTGGCAAAACGCAGCCCCAGGACGTTATGGCGCAAGAGGCTGTTGTTCGTGACAGCATTGAGTATTAACATTGGCATTCTAATCTGGTTTAAGTGCCGGGGAGGTTCTGCAGGACTTCCTCTGGGGATCAGTTTTTATACCTTTCAGATATTGTCTTATCTGATCGATGTATATCGCGGAGATGCAGACAGGGAGTATTCTTTTTTAAAATTTGCAACTTATGTGGTCATGTTTCCGAAGCTGATCTCCGGCCCCATTTCCCGTTATGGTGAGGTGAAAGACAGCCTGTACAACAGGACTTTTACTATGCAGGGACTGGAGGACGGCATGAAGCTGTTCGTCTTAGGACTGGCAGCCAAAGTGCTGTTGGCGGACCGCGTAGGGATCCTGTGGCATGAAGTGCAGGTAACCGGATTCGAGAGTATCTCCACTCCGCTGGCATGGCTGGCAGCCATTGCTTATTCCATGGAGATCTATTTTGATTTCTGGGGATATTCGTTGATGGCAATGGGGCTTGGCAGGATGCTGGGAATCGAACTGCCCAGAAATTTCCGCAGACCTTATATGGCCCGGGGGGTCAGGGATTTTTACCGCAGATGGCATATGACACTGGGGCAATGGTTCTGCCGGTATGTCTATATTCCGCTGGGAGGCAGCAGACGAGGGGAACTTTGCACGATTTTTAATCTGTTGGTGGTATGGATGCTGACAGCTTTCTGGCATGGCGCCGGCTGGAACTTTTTCTGCTGGGGCGGATTGCTCTGGATCTGCATTGTACTGGAACGACAGTTGGGAAGATTAAAATTCGTACATAAAATGAAAGTACTGCCGCACATTTATCTGTGGCTGATCATTCCCGTAAGCTGGATGTGCTTTGCCATTACGGATCTGTCACAGCTGAAGGTCTATCTGGATAAAATGATGTGGCTGGTACCGGGGATCAGCGGCGGCTATGAGGATGCGTGGAAAGCATTGTCTACCTATGGTGGGCTGTTAGTCGTATCCGGGCTGGCATGTACGCCGGCAATCGAGAAGTTGTACGATTACGGCAAGGATAAGATCCTAATGAAAATATTGCTGGCAGCGGTATTCTGGTATTGCGTCTGGAGACTTATATTAGAGGGAAATAACCCATTTATGTACTTTAGTTTTTAGAAAATCTGGATAGGATAGGAAATATGTTACAGAAACTACGACAATGGATAAGAAAATTATCCTTTCCCATCAGTCTGCTGCTTATGGGAGTCCTGTTTTTTACATGGACGGACAACTGGCAGGTGTATACGGATCCCCTTCGGGAATTGTATAACAGGGGTGTGCAGCTGGCAGGCGGTGCCCGGATGGGTCATACATCGGAACCCGGACAACAGGACGGAACCGTATCGGGGGATACGGTCCCGGAAGGCACAGAAGATCCCACAGGGGAAAGTCAGACACCGGCAGCCGGAGAGACATCGGCAGACACGCAGACAGAGACAATGACAACGGAGGAACCACAACCGACAGAGCCTTCGGAAGAACTGCCAAAAGAAGTGGTCTACCATACGGTGGATGACAGCTATTTTGATGATGCTGTGTTCATCGGGGATTCCCGGACAGTGGGAATGTATGAATACGGTGGACTGGAAGAGACCTCCACATTTTATGCCTCTACCGGACTTACGATTTATAAGATGTTCGATTCGAAAATAGTAGCGGTGCCGGGGCAGAAGAAAAAGATCACGGTGGAAGAGGCACTATCCGAGAAACAGTTTGCCAAGATCTATCTGATGATCGGTATTAACGAGATGGGAACCGGTACGGTGGAATCTTTCATGAAGGCTTACGGGGAGGCAGTACAGCATTTGCAACAGCTGCAGCCCGATGCGGTGATCTACCTGCAGGCGATCATGAAGGTGACCACGGAGCGCTCCGGGCAGGGAGACTATATTACCAATGAGGGCATCGAAGCCAGGAATGAAGAAATCGCGAAGCTGGCGGATGATGAGAAGATATATTACCTGGATGTGAATCCGCTGATCTGTGATGAGACCGGAGGAATGGTGGCATCCTATACTTATGACGGAGTGCACCTGAAGGCCCAGTATATTCCCATCTGGCTGGACTTTTTGAAAGAACATGCAGTGGAATAAATTTTTTCTTGACTGTGGAACGATGAAAAGCTATCATGTAACTAATAAGGTCACATAGGTGTGGGCAGGTAGATGACTATCTGCCTATCTCTATGCGACAAATATTACAAGTTCACATGTCTATGACACAGGAGGAGAAAAATGAGCGAGAAGACTACACTCGGCGAAAATGGCATTTACGATGCCAGATCCTTGGGCGTGCCCAAGATGCTTCTGCTGGGACTTCAGCACATGTTCGCAATGTTCGGTGCCACGATTCTGGTACCCATGCTGACAGGTCTGGATGTTTCCACAACACTGTTATTTGCAGGTCTGGGAACTTTATTGTTCCATCTGCTGACCAAGAGAAAGGTACCCGCATTCCTGGGTTCTTCCTTTGCATTCTTAGGCGGTTATGCCGCAATCGCACCTATGGCAGACGGTGCGGACAATTCCGCATTGCTTCCTTATGCCTGCTTCGGCGTGGCCTGCTCAGGTCTGCTGTATCTGGTATTATCCCTGTTGATCAAGATCTTCGGTACCGGCAAGGTAATGCGTTTCTTCCCGCCCATCGTAACCGGCCCCATCATCATTGCCATCGGTCTGACCCTGTCCCAGTCCGCTATCAACAACTGTTCCGCAGACTGGCTGATCGCAGTGGTCGCTATTGCACTGGTAGTGATCTGCAATATCTGGGGTAAGGGAATGGTGAAGATCGTTCCGATCATCATCGGCGTTGTTGGTTCTTATGTGTTGGCAGCTATCTTAGGCCGCGTGGATTTCACACCCGTTGCGGAAGCTGCATGGATCGGACTTCCTATCCACTGGAATGAGACCGCTTTCTGGGCACTGTCCGACGGCAACACTTCTCTGTTAATTACTTCCGTGATCACTATTATGCCGATCGCACTGGCTACCATGGTAGAGCATATCGGAGATATCTCCGCTATTTCTTCCACCGTTGGTATCAACTATATCAAGGAACCCGGATTGCATCGTACGTTGTTAGGTGATGGTCTGGCTACCATTATTGCATCCCTGTTCGGTGCTCCTGCGAATACCACTTACGGTGAGAACACCGGTGTACTGTCTCTGACCAAGGTATTCGACCCCAGAGTTATCCGTATTGCAGCAGGCTTCGCTGTACTGTTTTCCTTCTCTCCGAAGGTAGCAGCATTGATCGGCTGTATGCCTACCGCTACCTGCGGTGGTGTATCCCTGGTACTGTACGGTATGATCTCTGCAGTCGGTGTCCGTAACATCGTAGAGACTCAGGTAGACTTTACCAAGAGCCGTAACGTTATCATTGCAGCTCTGATCCTGGTACTGTCCATCGGTATCAACTACAGTGCAGCAGGCGCTATCGCATTCCACATCGGCGAGATCACCATCAGACTGTCCGGACTGGCAGTAGGTGCGCTGGCCGGTATTATCCTGAATGCAGTACTGCCCGGCAAGGACTATACGTTCGATGAGGACAAGCCCGATGACACCGGCGTATGCTTCGCGGTAAAGGGTCAGGAGAACTAAGACATTTTTGCTGAAAACAGCATAAACTGAACAAAGAAAGTAAGAGAGAGCATCCATGGCAGAAATATAGAGCCATGGATGCTCTCTTTTTCAGTTATATGCCTAACCCTCTGATATCCCCGTGATCACCTGGTCAAGTACTTCAAAATAATTCTCGAAGGTCTTGCGGCAGCATCCGGGATCGTCGATCACGATGCCCTCTGCACGCAGACCGGTGAGGGCAAACCCCATAGCCATGCGGTGGTCGTCGTAGGTGGCTACGGTACAAGGCTTTGGCGTCCCCGGATAGATGGTGATGCTGTCCTGCGTCTCTTCGCAGTGGATGCCCATACGGGTCAGTTCTGTACAGATGGCATGGATACGGTCACTCTCCTGGAAACGGATGTGCCCGATGCCTGTGATACAGGTGGGGCTGTCGGCAAACGGTGCGATGGCTGCCAGTGTGATCGCCTGATCGGAACAGGAGGACATGTCCACCGTGATACCATGGAAAGCTGGAGTCTGCGTTCCGGCGTCCGATAAAGCTGAAGGAGGCAGCAGGAGGACTCCCTTTTCCGTATCCTGTGCGGTACATCCCATTTTCTCTAAGATACGCAGGAATTCCACATCTCCCTGCAGACTTTCAAAATGCACATGCTCTACACAGACCGGGATTCCCAGTAACGGTACCATCGCATAGAAATAACAGGCGGCAGAGACATCCGGCTCAATCTGATAATCTAATGCTTTATAATGCTGACCGGCGGGAATACGGAACTGATCCGGCGTGGGACGCTCCACGCAGACTCCGAACTGCTCCATCATCTTCTGCGTCATTTCGATATACGCCATCCCATGGGTACCCTCTACCTGAATCGCAAAATCCTCCGAAGACAAAGTCGAAGCAATCAGCAGCGCACTCAGAAACTGACTGCTGTGCCCGATATCGATGGAGATATGATCCTGTCCGAACCCATGAGCGGTCAGCGTAAAAGGAAAATGCCCATCTTCTCCTTCGCAGCGGACCTCACACCCCAATTCTGCCAGAGAGGACAGAAGCGGATCCATGGGGCGCCTCTTCATCTGCTCCGAAGAATCCATGTGAAAAACACCTTCCGAGACACCTAACGTAGCCGTCAGAAAACGCGCAGCCGTTCCCGCACTTCCCACATTTAACACAGCCTCTTCACAGGGAAGCTTTCCTCCCAGTCCTTCTACTGTGACGATACAACTCTCCTCATCCACCGTCGTCTCAAATCCCAGATCCTGTACACACTGCAGAAAATGCCTCGAATCATCCGAGAACAACACCCCACGCAGCGTGGACTTTCCCTCCGCCAGCATCGCCAGAAGAAGACTGCGGTTCGTGATACTCTTAGAACCCGGTACCCGGACTGTCAGTGGGTCAGCGGTTTTTCTTATTTTATGATATATGGTAGGAACGCGGTAAATCTTATCTGCCATGTAGTTGAGTGGCTCCTTCTGATTTAATATATTTTATATTACAATATTTCCCTAAAATATGATAATAACCCAGTAGTCACGACAGCAAGTAAGAATAAGCAGGCCGTAAGCAGACGTCGGTACTTAGCGTGAGTACTTTTCACGCTTATGTACCGCTACGCTCTGCGACAGAGCGAGAGCGTGCCGCGTTTCTTACTTGCTGTTGGGGCTACGGACTCACTATCTAAATCATACCATTTTCCGTTCCACGGCACAACTCTCAAAAAGTTTAAAAAATAATAGTTGACATTCCTAGCGGAATAGTATAGTATAAATTCATAAAATCCATATCAGATAAGTAGGAAATAAAAACAAACATAATTTTCAAGTTTAAGGAGGATTCTATTATGAGCAAGATTTACACATCCGCAACCCAGCTGATCGGACATACACCCCTTTTAAAGGTGACAAACTACCTGAAGGACCAGAACATCGAGGGAGTAGAACTGTTAGCAAAGCTGGAGTACTTCAATCCCGCAGGAAGCGTTAAGGACAGAATCGCACTGGCAATGATCGAAGATGCCGAGAAGAAGGGTATTTTAAAAGAAGGCTCCACCATCATCGAACCCACCTCCGGCAACACCGGTATCGGCCTGGCAAGTGTGGCTGCAGCCAAGGGTTACAGAACCATTCTTACCCTTCCCGAGACCATGAGTGTGGAGCGTCGGAACCTCCTGAAGGCATACGGTGCAGAGCTGGTACTGACCGAAGGCGCCAAGGGCATGAAGGGTGCCATCGCCAAGGCAGAAGAGCTGGAGAAGTCCATCCCGGGAGCCGTGATCCTCGGACAGTTTGATAACCCCGCGAACCCCGCCGCACATGCAGCTACCACCG
>OGJQ01001481.1_pt1 | contig 11370 bp, 8 predicted proteins | sample 1572261 | NCBI WGS metagenome assembly OGJQ01 (sample SAMEA2582138, study PRJEB24529) | metagenome | biome: Human gut stool | place: China | collected 2011
AAGAATTACCATATAACCTTCATTTTTTAATTTTTTAATCATATTTACAGCATCTTCATAAAGTATCGTACTTAATCTTTCATCATAAAATGATTTTGTTAATATTGCTAATTCCTTTTCATCTATATTTTCTATAAACTTTAAAAAACATTCTTTAACTCTTTTTTCATCATATACCTTTATTCCATACATAAGTCCTGAGTACAAAGCCCTAGGTAAAAATTTTATGTTTTTTATATCTTTTGATACAAGATACTTAAAAAATTCCATTAATGTTTCTTTTCTTGTTATTGTATAATCTATATCAAATATAGCTAGTTTCTCCATCTTTCTCCTCCATTATGTTTTAAGGGCTGAGCATTTAATTTTGCTTCAGCCCCATATTTTAATTTAATTTTTTTATAAAACTTTCAATTCTATTAAGTCCTTCTTTAATTGCTTCCATTGAAGTTGCATAAGAAACTCTTATATAATTGTTTAACCCAAATGCCTTTCCTGGAATCACTGCTAACTTTTCATTTTCTAATAAACTAGCACAAAACTCCATTGAATCATTTAATATTTTTCCATTTATTTCTTTACCTAAGCAATTTTCTATATTAATCATAATATAAAATGCTCCCTTAGGTTTGACTATACTTAAATTATCAATACTTTCAATTCTATTTATCATGTAATTTCTTCTTTTTTCAAACTCATTAATCATTTTTGTTATTTCATCTTGTGGCCCATTTAATGCTTCTAAAGCCGCATATTGAGTTATTGAACAAACATTTGAAGTTACATGACTTTGAATACTTATCATTAATTTTGCTATTTTTTCACTTGCAGCACAATATCCTATTCTCCAACCTGTCATTGCATATGACTTAGATAACCCATTGATAACAATAGTTCTTTCATATGCATCTTTTGAAAGACTTGCAATACTTATATGATTTTCATTATCATATATAAGCTTTTCATACATCTCATCTGAAATAATAATAATATCATATTTTTTAGCAAAATCAGCTATTACCTCTAATTCTTCTTTATTATATATAGTTCCTGTTGGATTGTTAGGTGTGTTTAATACAATAGCTTTTGTTTTTGCAGTAACTGCCTTTTCTAAATTTTCCTTAGTAAATTTATAATTTGATTTTTCATCACCTTCTACAAATACAGGTTTTCCATCAGCTAATTTAATAAGTTCAGGATAGCTTACCCAATAAGGCGTTGATACTATTACCTCATCTCCAGGATTTAGTATTGCTAAAAATGTATTTGCTAAACTTTGCTTTGCTCCTGTAGAAACTACTATTTGTGATGGATTATACTCTAGGCCATTATCATCTTTGAATTTTTTACAAATTGCTTCTCTTAATTGAAGAATTCCATTAACACTTGTATATTTTGTATTTCCATCTTCCATTGCCTTAATCGCTGCATTAATTATATTTTTAGGTGTATTAAAATCTGGTTCTCCTGCACTAAAACTAATAACATCTATTCCCTTTTCCTTCATTTCTTTAGCCTTTGCTGTTATTGCTAAAGTTAATGATGGTTCAATTGCTTGTGCTTTTCTTGATAATTCCATTTATATGCCCCCATTATTTTCTTTTATCAAAATTAATAAATTTATTTAAACATTCTTCATTTAGTCCATAGCTACCAATGGATAAATTATCACTACCAATATGCCTTCCATGATAATCACTTCCACCACTTACACAAAGCTTATATTTTCTAGATAAATTAAAAAATTTATTAATATCTCCTTGTGAATGACTTGGATGATAAACTTCTATTCCCTTCAATCCAAAGCACCTTAATTCTCTTAATATATTTTCAACTTCAATTTTTCTGTATATTTGCCCCGGATGTGCTAAAATTGGTACTCCTCCACAATTATTAATAACATCTATACATTCTCTATAATTTAATCTAAAACCCTTCACATATCCAGGCTTTCCTTGTACTAAATAACTTCTAAATGCACTTTTATAGTTATCAAAATATCCTTTTTTAACCATTGCATTAGCAATATGACTTCTTCCAACTGTAGATGTATGATCTATATCTAAATCATCTAACTTTAAATTTATATTATAATTTTTTAAATTATATAATATCTTTTCTACTCTTTTTATTCTTTGTACATTCAATTCATTAACAAGTGATTTTAAATCATCATTTTCAATATCTATAAAATATCCAAGTATATGAAGTTCCATATCATTATATTCAGTACTTAATTCAATGCCTGGAATTATGACTAAATCATCATAGCTATTTCTAGTTACATATTGAGATGATATAGAATCATGATCTGTTATTGAAATATATTTAATTTTATTTTTTATTGCTGAATCAATTATTTCTTCTGGAGTTTTACATCCATCAGAATAACTAGAATGAATATGTAAATCTGCATACTTCATTTTATTCACCTTTTCTCTTTAAGTGACAATTTACCTTATTATTATAAATACACTTTTATTTAGTTTAGGTTACTAAGTAAATTGCTATTCCTTTATTAATAAAATTTTAATTTTACTTTATTCACTTACCCTATAATAAACTTTTTCTCATATTAAATAAATAATTACTTATTTATATTTTAAGTAATATTTACCATAATAAAAATATATCATCTTAGCAATAAAATGTAAATTGGAAACACTGAATTTACTTCTCAATTAGCTTTAAAAAAATGGAATGTTGCACTAAAACTTTTATACATAATATATTGTTTAAAAAAATAAAAATCAACACAATATATTGTAGTATTTATTCTTAATGCGACATCCCCTTTAAAATATTAGTCGTTAACTAAAACGTTTGTGTAATATTCAGTTACTTTATCAAATTCAGCTTCTTCTGGAACTATAAGTTCTCCTTCTTCAGTTGATCTGAATAAATATACTGATTCATCTTCTGGATTTTGAGCTAATACATATTCATTTTCTTCAAATTCAAATGCATCAACTATTGGGCAAGATAAAACATTTCCGTTATCATCTTCTAAATCAACAACAAAATGTTCATGTTCGTGTTCTCCACATCCACAGTTATCTCCACATCCATGTTCTTCATGATTATGTCCGCATCCGCAACCTTCATGTTTATTTAATTCATTTTCCATTTTACATTCCTCCTTAATAGCAAATTAAACATTTTAAAGTAAAAATACACTTATAAAAAATTGTATTATTACTTAAGCTTAACTTATGTAGTCTTTATCATTGTACTCTTATTTTTCAGAAAATAAAAGAAAAATATTATTTTTTAAATAATATTCTAAATTTTATTAAAATTAATTTTTTTATTATACAAAAAGGAACTGCATTCAAATTAAATTTATTAATCTAATTTGATTCAGCTCCTTCTTAACTATAAATTATTCTTCAGTTGCAAGTTTCTTATAGTTTTCTAATCTTTCCATTGCATCAGCCTTAGTCTTTTCAAATAAAGCATCTGCAGCTTCTGGGAATGACTTAGCTAGTGAAGCATATCTCAATTCCCCACTTAAGCATTCCTTAAAGTCTCCCTTCGGTTCTTTTGAATCTAAAGTAAATGGATTCTTAACTCCTCTTAATGCAGGATTATATCTATATAAAGCCCAATATCCACAATCTACAGCTTTTTTAGCTTCTGCTTGTGAATTAGTCATTCCAGCTTTAATACCATGATTTATACATGGTGAATAAGCTATTATTAATGATGGTCCATTATAAGCTTCCGCTTCAGCCATTGCTTTAAGAACTTGATTTTTATCTGCACCCATGCAAACCTGAGCAACATATACATAACCATAGCTCATTGCCATCATTCCTAAATCTTTTTTCTTAGTTCTCTTACCAGAAGCAGCAAATTTTGCAATTGCAGCTGTTGGTGTAGCCTTAGAAGATTGTCCACCAGTATTAGAATAAACTTCTGTATCAAATACTAATACATTTACATTGTCTCCTGATGCAAGTACATGGTCAAGTCCACCATATCCTATATCATATGCCCAACCATCTCCACCAAAGATCCATTGAGATCTCTTAACAAAGAATTCCTTATCCTTTAAAATAGTTTTAGCTATTTCATTATCAGAATTTTCTAATGCAGCAACTAAAGCATTTGCTCTTTCTCTAGTTCCTGTACCTTCATCTTTATTATCTAACCAATCTTTTAACGCAACCTTAGTTTCATCTGATAAATTGCTTTCTAATGCAACTTTAACATTTTCAGCAACTCTATCCCTTATAGCTTGAACTCCTAAGAACATACCTAATCCATATTCGGCATTATCTTCAAATAATGAATTTGCCCATGCAGGTCCATGTCCATTATGATTAACTGTATATGGAGTTGCCGGAGCAGATCCTCCCCAAATTGAAGAGCAACCAGTAGCATTTGCTACCATCATTCTATCACCAAATAATTGAGTTGCAAGCTTAGCATATGGAGTTTCTCCACATCCTGCACAAGCTCCTGAAAACTCTAACAATGGTTGTTCAAATTGGCTTCCCTTTACAGTGTTTTTATTCATAGGGTTTTTCTTAGGTGAAACTTCTGTAGTAACATAATCCCAAACTTCCATTTGATCATGTTGACTATCTTGTGGTTTCATAACTAAAGCCTTATTCTTTGATGGACATACTTGAGCACAGTTTCCACAACCTGTACAATCAAGAGGTGTAATACCAATTGAGAACTTATAAGGTACTTCTGTCTTTATTCCCTTAGCATCAGTAGTCTTCATTGCATCTGGAGCTTTTTCAGCTTCCTCACTTATTAATAAGAAAGGTCTTATTGCTGCATGAGGACATACTATAGAACATTGGTTACATTGAATACAATTTTCTGGAATCCATTCAGGAACATTAATTGCAATTCCTCTTTTTTCATATGCAGCAGTACCTGCCATAAATGTACCATCTTCCATACCATGCTTAACAAATGTTGAAACTGGTAAATCAAAACCTTCTTGTCTATTCATAGGTTCTACTATGTCTTTTATAAATGATGGTACTTCTTTAGTAACGCTAGCTTCTTCTTCAACTGCATTTGCCCATTCTGCAGGAACTTCTATTTTAACAATAGCATCAATACCTGCATCAATAGCAGCATTATTCATATTAACAACTTTTTCACCTTTTTTACCATATGAAGTAACAACAGCTTCTTTTAAATATGCTACTGCTTCATCTACTGGAATTATATTAGCTAATTTAAAGAATGCAGCTTGCATTATCATATTTATTCTTCCACCAAGTCCTATTTCTTGTGCTATCTTAACAGCATTTAATGTATAGAATTCTATATTTTTATTAGCTATAGTTCTCTTCATTTCAGCTGGTAATTTTTCATTAATTTCTTCTGGTGTCCAAATTGTATTTAATAAGAACTTTCCATTAATTTTTAAGCCATCTAATACATTATATTTATAAACATATGATTGATTGTGACATGCTACAAAATCAGCCTTATCAATTAAATATGGTGATTTAATTGGTTTCTTACCAAATCTTAAATGAGAAACTGTAATACCACCTGATTTTTTAGAATCATATGAAAAATAACCTTGAGCATACATGTCTGTATGATCTCCAATTATCTTAATAGCACTCTTATTAGCACCAACTGTACCATCTGAACCTAATCCCCAGAACTTACATGCTTTAGTTCCCTCTGGAGTAGCATCGATGTCTTCTACTGTTTCTAATGATGTATTAGTAACATCATCAACAATACTAATTGTAAATCCATTTTTAGGCTCGTCCTTTGCTAAATTAGCATAAACTGCAGCTATATCTGATGGATTTGGATCTTTAGAACCTAATCCATATCTACCACCAACTATTAATGGAGCATTTTCTTTTCCAGCAAATGCACTTACTACATCTAAGTATAATGGCTCCCCAATTGATCCTGGTTCCTTAGTTCTATCTAATACTGCAATTTTAGTAACTGTTTTAGGAATTGTAGCTAATAATTTTTCAATTGAAAATGGTCTATAAAGTCTAACCTTTACAACACCAACTTTTTCTCCTCTTCCATTTAAGTAATCTACTGTTTCTTCTGCAACATCAGTTCCTGATCCCATAGCAATTATTATTCTGTCGGCATCTGATGCTCCATAATAATCAAAGCAATTATATTCTCTTCCAGTTAACTTAGTTATTTCAGCCATATATTCTTCAACAACTTCTGGAATGTCTTCATAAAATCTATTTACAGCTTCTCTTGTTTGGAAGTAAATATCCGGATTTTGAGCTGTACCTCTAGTTACTGGATGATCAGGATTTAAAGCACTTTCTCTAAATTCCTTAACAGCATCCCAGTCAACTAATTTAGCTAGTTCATCATATTCTAAAACTTCAATTTTTTGAATTTCATGAGATGTTCTAAATCCATCAAAGGAAATTAACAAATGGAATTCTAGTTTTTATTGCTGCTAAATGTGCAACGGCAGATAAGTCCATTACTTCTTGAACTGACCCTTCAGCAAGCATAGCAAAACCTGTTTGCCTAGTTGCCATAACGTCTTGATGATCTCCAAATATATTTAATGAAGATGTTGCTAATGCTCTAGCTGACACATGTATAACACCTGGAAGTCTTTCTCCAGCTATTTTATACATGTTTGGAATCATTAATAATAAACCTTGTGAAGCTGTATATGTAGTTGTATAAGCTCCAGCTTGTAATGATCCATGAACAGCTCCTGCTGCCCCTGCTTCTGATTGCATTTCCATAACTTTTACTGGTTGTCCAAAAATATTTTTTCTACCTTGTGCAACCCATTCATCAACGTGTTCTGCCATTGGTGATGATGGAGTGATTGGATAAATAGCAGTAACTTCTGTAAACGCATATGATACGTGTGCAGCAGCTGTGTTACCATCCATAGTTTTCATTTTTCTCATCTTGTCTACCTCGCTTCCACTTTTTAAAAATTTAAGCATATAAATCATGATATATTAAATATCATTGTTGCTTGCTAATAATTAATAATCTAAGCTTAATAGATAAAATCTAACATCTGCTCTTTATCCTTTGTTTTTCTTGTTAAATTAATCACATATCCTAACAGCATTTAGTAAAAATCATTATAAACTTTCTAATTCCATAAGATTTAATTATATTTTTAATTTATTAAATTATTACTTACTTAATAACTCACCAATTTCTTTAGCATATTTTAAATCACTCTTTTCAACAGAATCTTTAACAGTAAATTTTTCTAAAACATTAAATCCATAGTTCTCCATTAAATCTCCCCATTTATCAATAAACTTTGTATCACGCCATCCACATGATCCAAATAAAACTAATGGCTTATTATTAATTTCTAACTCACTTAAGCTATTAATAAAAGGTTTCATATCCACTTCTTCTATTTCATCATTTAACATAGCTGGACTTCCTAATGCAACTGCATCAGCTTCTAATATATCTTCGATAGTAGCATCAGCAACATACTTTATATCGACTTTTGCTTCACTTTCAATTACACCTTCACTTATAGCATTTGCTAAAACTTCTACATTTCCACCATTACTCCAATATATTATTGAAACTTTTTTCATTTTAAGCACCTCTTACATTTTTGTTTTATTTCCCCTGTTAAATTTTCCATTAATTTCATTATATAACAGCAAAAATTTTTTTCAAGTTTTTTTAAAATTATTGGTAATTTTTTACATCAAATTAATAATTTTAAATTTTTCTAATAAAATTTATTTTTTATTTATACTTTTCATAATAACATTTAGTATTGCATCAACACCATTTTTCATTTCACTATTTGTCATATTTTTTATAAGTTCATCTTTTTTATTTCTTAATTGTGATAGCTTTTCTGGCAAATTGTGTTTTTCCTTCATTTCATCTTCATCTAAAATTAATGAATATCCTTCTTTTAAGAAAGAATTAGCATTTAAAATTTGATCCCCTCTACTGCTCTTTTTTGATAAAGGTATTAATAAAGTTGGTTTTCTTAGTGCTAATAATTCAAATATTACATTTGCACCGGCTCTTGATATTACAAAATCAGCATATTGAAGTAAATGTGGTAAATCTTCTTTTACATATTCAAATTGTTTATAACCATTTAATCCCTCTAATGATTTTTCTAAATTTCCCTTTCCACAAATGTGAATAACATTAAAATCTTTTAATATTTCATTAATATGATATCTAACTTCATCATTTATACTTTTAGCCCCTAAGCTTCCCCCTATAACTAAAATAACTTCTTTTTCATTATTAAAATTACAGATATCTTTTCCTCTAATTCTACTTCCCTTTAATATTTCTCCTCTTATTGGTGTACCTGTTAATTCACCTTTTCCATCTTTAATGTAATTTAAGCTTTCTCTAAATGTAACACATAATTTATCACAAAATGGAGATGATAACTTATTAGCAAGTCCAGGTGTTAAATCAGATTCATGTGATACTACAGGTATCTTTCTCATTGATGCAGCTATAACAACAGGAACTGCCACAAATCCACCTTTTGAAAAAATAACATCTGGTTTTTCTTTTGCTAATATTTTATTTGCTTGAGCTATACCTTTTATAACCTTAAATGGATCTGTAAAGTTCTTCATATCAAAGTATCTTCTTAATTTTCCTGATGAAATTGCAAAGTATGGTATTCCTGCATCTACGATTATTTCCTTTTCAATTCCTTCATAACTTCCAATATACTTTATATCAAATCCCTTTTCTTTTAGCTTTGGTACCAATGCTAAATTTGGAGTTACATGCCCTGCAGTTCCCCCACCAGTCATGATAATTTTGTAATTACTCATTAAAAACACCTCATTAATTATTTATGTATTTTATAACTTTAAACTTAACTGCTAAAAACATTTAACTTATATAAATCAATCACCAAAATAATACAAAAAATAAATTATAATTCCTTAATTAAAATTGTAACCAAATTATATATCTTAAATTCGCACTAACTAATTAAAATTTTAAATCTTTTACTTATCAATATATATTCTACCACTAACCCAGCATTTTTCCACCATTTCCTCTAATTAAATATAATACAAACCTTCTAATTGGATAAGCTATTAACATAAAGATATAAGGAGGTGAATTTAATTGGCACAATTAGTTCCAGATTCTAAAGAAAAATTAGCAAAATTCAAAAATCAAGTTTCTAGTGAAATGGGAGTTCCTTTTTCTGATTACAATGGAAACTTAACTTCAAAGCAATGTGGAAGCGTTGGTGGAGAAATGGTTAAACGTATGGTTGAGCAATATGAAAAAGGAATGAAATAATATAAAAAAATAATAATAGGATACTTAATCATGAGCATCCTATTATTATTTAATTCTAACTCTATCCGAATCTTCATTTTCTCTCACCCTCCATAGTTAAATTATAAGATTATAATAATTCCCTGTAAATGAACCTTAAGTAAGTAGTTATTTTTTTACATCAAGAGGTTAAAATATATAACAATAAGGGAGACATTTCTGCCTCCCTTATTAAAATAAATTATTTTGCAATTCTATAATTACTTATAACAAGCTGTACTTTTTTATTTCCATTAAATTCATTAACTTCTGGGATACAAATTAAATCTAAATAAAGATTATTTTGTAATCCATTAAACACCTTATTATACTCACTTTCTCCAAGCTCATCTTTTATAGCATTTTCAAATCCTTCAATATCTCCAAAATATATTCCTTCAATATATAGTCTTCCATCACTTAATTTAAGCTTAAGTACATTTTTATTTTTCCCTAATACTTTAGCTTCAACTACCTTAAGCTTTTTCATCCCAAAAGAAGGCTTTGAATTTCCTTTTCCATATGGTTCTAATAATGATATTTCTTCTATTAATTCATAATTTATGTTATTAAGAGTTAATCCCATATCAATTGAAACCTTAGGAATAATATCTTCATTTGTTAATGTTGTAACTTCATTTAATTTTTTTCTAAATGTATTTATATTTTCAATAGGTATAGACATACCTGCTGCCATTGGGTGTCCACCAAAATTACCTAATAATTCTTTACACTTAAGCAACTCTTCAAACATATTATATTCTTCAATTGATCTTCCTGAACCCTTTGCCACTTCATGTGCCTTAGTTAAAATAATCGTTGGCAAATTATATCTTTCTCTAATTCTTCCTGCAATTATCCCTGCAATACTTTCATGAACATCCTCTAAATAAATAACAAGAACCTTATCTTTTGTCATATCATTTTCTTCAATAATTCTAATTGCTTCTTCTAATCCTGCTTGAGTAAGCTCTTGTCTTTCTTTATTCAAATCATTTAACTTCTTAGCTAATTCACTTGCTAACCCTTCATCCTTTGTTAATAATAATTTTAATGCCCATTCAGCTTGCTCTAATCTTCCAGATGCATTTACACATGGCCCAATAATAAATCCAAGAGAATATACTGTTATTGCATTTCCTTCTAATCCAGTTTCTTTAAATAATGCCTTTAATCCAATATTGCTAGTATTATTAATTCTCTTAAGACCTTCTTTAACTATTATTCTATTTTCAGAAACTAAATCTACAACATCACAAACTGTTGCAATTGCAACATATTGAAGTAAATCATATAGTTCTTCCTTTGATATATTAAATTCCCTATAAAGACATTGTATAAATTTATATGCTACACCAGCCCCACAAATTTTATCAAATTCATATTTACAATTTTCTTGTTTAGGATTTATTACATAATCTGCTTCAGGTACAACATAAACTCTTTTATCATCTTCATCAACAAAGGGAACATCATGATGGTCTGTGATTATTACTTTTATTCCTAATTCTTTTGCTAATTTCACTTGTTCAATAGCAGCTATTCCATTATCACAAGTAATTATAATATCAATGTTATCTTCACTTGCTTTTCTAATTATACTTTCATTAATTCCATACCCTTCTTTTATTCTATCTGGAATATGGAAACTTACATTTCCCCCACAATTACTTATTGCTCTATAAAGAACATATGTACTTATAACACCATCTACATCATAGTCTCCAACTATAAGTATTTTTTTCCCACTTTTTATACTATTTTTCATTAATTCAACTGCACCAGTCATTCCAAGCATATTTCCTGGTTCATAAAGATCATTAATAGATGAATTTAAAAAGCTTTTTGCATTATCCAAATTATAAATTCCCCTATTAACAAGTAGCTTTGCCACTATATTGCTTATACCCATTGCTTGAGCAAACTTATCAGTATCAAATCTTATATTTCTAACCATCCACTTTTCCAAAAAAACACCCCCTTTTAGTAGTGACAAGTGACAAGTTTCAAGTGACAAGTTAATGTTGAAATTCCTTAGGGAATTTCTTAATTCATTTTTCAAAATTCAACCTA
>OGJQ01001482.1_pt1 | contig 11357 bp, 6 predicted proteins | sample 1572261 | NCBI WGS metagenome assembly OGJQ01 (sample SAMEA2582138, study PRJEB24529) | metagenome | biome: Human gut stool | place: China | collected 2011
GTGCCGTCATGGCGCTCGGGATGCCGCAGTTCCGCTACCCGAATTATATCGACCGCACGCCTTCCCCTTTGGAACGGAGATAGGCTTGCGGGGCTTCCCGGAGCTGTGCCCGGGATATTTCAGTTGCTTTTTTCGAGTTTTTTTGCGGTTCGCGTCATCTGTCCGCTCCACCCGGTTGTCGCCGGGATACAAGGAGAAGTGGCCTCTGCTGTGCAGGGGCCGCTTCTCCTTTGCGGCTCGGTGTCAGTTGCCCGAAAGGCCCCACTCCCCCGGGGAGTAGCTGCTTTTCGGAGCGTTCGGCACGTTGACGAAGAATTCGAACCCGCATTTGGCTTCGATCTCCGTCACGGGTACCGCACAACCGTCCGGTGTCTGGGTCTTGTCTGTGGTTTGTTCATACCAGAATCCGATGCATTGCAGTTCGTCGGCCGCAAGGGTGGTTACGGATTGTCCCGTGGTGCCCTGCTTGGTGCGCAGCAATACCTTGTAATAATGCGTCGGTACGGGGCATGGGTTACCGCCGTTGTCGGTCGTCGTACCCTCTGTCCCATCGAAATAACATCCCGTTACCACATAGAGCGTATCGTCGCACATCCATCCGCGGACTCTGGTTTCCAGGGTGCCCCATGCACCGCTGTTGAATGTAGCGAGCTGGGGCGTCATATTCGAATAGTAGGAAATCTGCTTGTTCGCCAGGTTGCTCACTTTCCGGTCGGCGTTGGGGACTTGGTGTCCCTTGTTGTAAGGTGCTCCCACGCCGCCCACCATCTGCTCGGTCTTTCCCAGCGACAGGTCGGCCGAGTAGGCCCTTTCTTTCGAAGCGTTCGGGGCCGTGTAATAGGCGTGCAGCGGATATGCCGCCCACAGGGCCGCCTTTTTCGCCTTGTCATAACCCATTGCGAAATTGCGCGGGTAGGAACCGTTACCCGTCGCCGCCACGTCGGTGATGTAGTGGCATATCTCGGTCACCGAAGTGTTCGCTGCGGGCAGTTCCGCCCACGATTTTCCCAATGCCGCTGTTCCTGTTCCCGGGGTAGGGTCTGGGGAAGGATCGCCTCCTTCCCCGCCCGGAGTTCAATTCGCCGGTTGCCAGGTTATGTCGCCTATCGTCGTTCTGTTCTGATTATTTTGTTTTATGGTAATAGTGGCGTCATAACCTTGACAGTCGATTGTCGGTATTTCGAATGCGCTTTTACTGTTTCCCGGAATAGTGATACTTGCTACCGTGGCACCATTGGCTGTTATGGTGACTGTTGCCGAACCCTTGCTTGAGGTCAACGCATTGAATTTAAGGGCTGTAATGCCTCCTGGGATCGTTACGGACATTGAGCCGTTTTTACCGATGGCTGCATATTTGTCGTTTATTACCACGACTCCGGCATTGGCAAGCGCCGTTTTGTCTGTGTTGGCCTGATTAGGATTACCACAGCCACTATAACTCCATTGCGGGGTTCCAGTGGTTACTCCGTTGAATGTGCCGCTGGAACCATAACTGGTAGTGCTGGGCACGGTGTAATTTTCGAAAGTCTCGGTTTCCCACATTACAGCCCCCGGTTTTGTCTGGGTGACGCTTATGGTTTGCGCTTCGGCGCCTTCGTACGACAATGTGATGGTGCCGGAACGTTCCTCGCCCTGATTTGCGTCTATTGTGAAAGAAACGCCGTCGACGTTGTAAACGAATGAATTGAGCCAGGAAACGTCTGACGATGCGACGACCGACACCCCGTTTGTGGGATTTTCAACCGTGTAGTTGATGGTTTTGATAGTGCTTTCCGCAGGAACGGACAAGGTCGTTTCCGATGTGATTTTCAGTACCGGCGGCAGGGTGACGTCATGTCCGGAAACGATCTGTATGCTTTCGATAATTATTCTTTCGTTTGTGGCGGAGGGCTCGATCCTGATTTTCGTTTTCGAATTTTGCGCGTCGAATTTCAGCAGGTAGGATTTGAACTCCTCGGTCAGGTCTGCGGTCGTGATTGCCGCGGATTCTCCGGCGGTTACTTTGATCCCGGAAGTATCTTTCGGCCAGACTTTGGCCGAAATCAGTACCGAGAACGGTGCGGAGAGATCCAGTTCGCTGGTGACGATATACCCGGAGTTGTCGCTCGAACTCATGCGTAGGCCATGCGGGGAGTTGTATTGATAAACATAGGAGTTCGCCACATACAAGTTGTTTCCGTTTTTGTCTTTGCGGGACAAGATGTTTGCTGCGGATCCGTTCCCTGTCAGGTCACTGAAATCGTCGGTAAACGGCAGGCTCAGACCGGTTGCCGCGGCTGTGATGTGTTCGTCTGAAAGATTGACATTCAAAGTAGTGATCTTTCCTGTTTCCAGATCGATTTCATTGGACAGGACAATCTCTTTTTTGATGACATACCCTTCTGTCGCTGCTTCGACGACCAATTTCGACCCCGCAGCCAGCAATCGCGGATATACGCTTAAATAGGTGCCGCTGACACCGTTGATAACGTATTCCGTATTTGTCGTATAGGTCGCCGTTACGGTGTTGGAGCCGTTATAATAGGGTGCATACATCGTGTAGTTCAAGAGGTCTACAACAACCCGGCCTGCCAGTGTGTTGTCGCCATCGGTCGTAATGGACAATGACGATACGTGCTGGTCGGCCAGTTTTGCGCCTGTGGATTGGTCTTTGAGTACGACTTTGACGATGGCGCTCAATCGTCTGAATTCCAGATTGGCGACTTGCTGTCCCTCGGAATCGAGTGTAAGCGGTTTGCTGACCAGGATGTCGGCTTTGCCGTCGAACGAACTGGCTGTCGGGGTTTGGTTTGCCGGGAGATCGACTTTTGCACCCGTATTATCTCCTACTTTGTCGATTCCGTTGGCCGTGAATGGATAATAAGCGTAAATCCTTGATGAAATGTTCGCGTTCCCGGAAAAAGTCGTTGTTGCGGCGCGCTCCGTCGCATCGTTCGTGAAGGGGTAGTTGGACTTCGTTCCGTCGGTACTGATGCCTATCTGATCGCCGACAGACCAATAAGGAGTCAATCCGTCGATCTCGGTGCGGACTTCCGGTTTGAACTCAGGGTTTCCGGCCGTAAAAGTCATCTTGACGAGTTTGCCGGAAGAGGTGTCGATGCTGCTGTCTTCCTTTTGGCAGGCTGTGGCTGTTACAGCGGTGAGAGCTGCAAACAGTGTGATTTTAGAGAGACTTTTCATAGGGCTGCGGTATTAGAGTTCGTGTTCGCTCCCCGATCCGATCCCTCCTGCACCGCCGCCGCTGCCCCAATCGTCATAGACGTCGGGTGGGGTGGGCGATGTTGCAAACCCTTTTTCAGTCTCGATGTCGATCGTCTCAATTACGGGCGGAAGATAGGTCGAATTTCCCCCCCCCTTGCTGGTGGACAGATTGTAATTCATAAGGCTAAATTTTTTTGGTTGAAACACTTTCGTATCAAATATAGCAAAAAAATAGTCTATTCCCGTTAAAAAATTGTGAAATTCCGGTTCCCGGTCAAAATATATACACAAACGTCTGTTTTCCTGCCGGGTTTTGTCTGTTTGGCGTATTATTGCCGGTGCCGACGGCGGGAAACGGCGTCCGTGCCGCATTGTGCAGCGGCAATGCGGATCGTCCGGGATGGAAGAGGGCGGGGGATAAGCCGGGGTGGGGATTTAGTACATATTGTCGTACATCGACTGGCTCTTGTCGTATTTGAGGTCTGAGAGTGATGCCGCCTTTACGCCGATGTTGAAGCTCCAACTGCGGTGGAACCCGAAGGGTATCCACGAGAACGACATCTGCCAGCAGTGCAGGTCGCGCGAGATGGAGATCGACGAGGTGGTGAGTTTGTTCGCCTTGATGTCGTAACCGCCCTGGAAGGTGATGCCGGTCTTGGGCGTTATGGTAAGGCTGCCGTTGAAGCTGACGGTCTGCGTGACGTTCTTCTTGTAGCCTTTGGGCGGGTAGTTGCCTGTCGATATGTTGTAGTTGATGGCATAGTTGAACCCGAAGTTCCACGGCAGCGAGAAATCGTAGTACATCTGCGACATGTATTGCCGCCGCAGTACGGGATCCATGTTGCCGTAGGGGTCGTAGTAGGGGTTCATGTATTCGGGCGGAATGCTCGTAATGTCGTTGATGGCCGATTGCGAGCGGTCGTCGCGCGATTTGAACGTATAACCGAACGACCAGCCCGTCGAGACGATACGCCCCGGGAAGAAGAGCTTGTTGTAGCGCTTGCCGTCGGGTGTCAGCCGGTAGGGGTCGAGCGTCATCGAGAGGTTGATGCCGAAATTCTGGAAGAGCGTCGTACGGAACGAGATCGGGATGGTCGAGAGCCTCATCGAGTCGGCCAGGAAATTGTACGACCCGCTGATGCGCAGCTCGTCGATCAGCTTGATCTTCTTCACGCCCGAGGTGTCGCGTTTCGACAGCACCTTCATTTCGAGGTTCTGCGACAACGAGAAGTTCATCGACATCGACCGTCCGGAACTGGGTACGCCGTATGCGTTGACCGAATAGGGCGAATAGGTGGTGAAGCGTCCCGTCGAGTCGGTCTGCCGGGTTTGGTAGTAGCCGTATTTCGGGTCGCCGAAGTCCGGCGTGTAGGAGAATCCGATCGAGGGGGTGAGCGTGTGGCGGATGGCCTGTATCTTGCGGTCTTTGCGCTTCTTGGTGAAGTCGTACATGCCGTATACGGTCGTCGATGCCGAGACGTTGAAGTTGTAGTTGTAGAGGCGGTAAAACCCGTATTGCGTCGGCAGCGTGTCGACCTTGTTCGTGACGGGGTTCCAGTCGAATTCGACTTTTTTGAAGTACCACTTTTCGTTGTATGTCGCCGACGGCGAGATGTTGATGTAGTTGAACAGGTTGAACGACGCCGAGACGGGGATGTTATGCTCGATGCCGTTCTTCATGTTGTCGAACGTCTCCTTCGAGAAGATCTTGTCTTCGGTCGTGGTCACCGAGTTGGTCATCTTGCCCGTATACTGCATCGAGATCTTTTCGTACCACCGCTCCTTGCCCATGCGTTCCTTGCGTTTGAAGGGGTAGAAACGCGAGACGTTGAAGACCACGGTCGGCAGCGTCACCGAGAGGCTCTTGTTCTGCGAGTTCTGCGAGATGGACATGTTCGCCGAGAGCGAGAAGGGTGTGCCCGCCCAGTTCTTCGAGTAGGCGATCGACGAGTTGGTCTGCGTCGAGAGGATGTCGTTGAGGTTGGTCGCCGAATATTTGCTGTAACCGCTGGTCGCGAAGTTTACCGATGCCGAGAAGGTCGACCCGGGGTTGGCCTTGGGATCCTGGGAGTGTGTCCACTGGATGCGGAAGTTGCTCTGCTTGATATAGTCCGGTTCGCCTTTTTCGCCCGTCTTGATGTTCGAGTACTGCATGTTGAAACTGCCGCTGTACTTGTAACGTTTGATGTAGCGCGATGCGGCCGATGCCTCCCACGAACCGAGCGTGTAGAACCCGCCGCGCACGTCCAGGTCGGCGTAGTCGCCCAGCGTGAAATAGTAACCCATGTCGCGCAGGAAGAACCCCTTGGTGTATTCCTCGCCATAGGTGGGCATCAGCAGACCCGATTTTGGCCCCATGTTGATCGGGAAGAAACCCTCGGGGATGCCGGGAAAGTAGATCGGCACGTCCTCCATGACGAGGTAAGCCGGCCCCGTGACGACTTTCTTGCCAGGGATGACCTTGGCTTTGGTCATCGCCAGGTAGAAGTGCGGGTGGTCGGTCTCGTCGCAGGTCGTGTATTTGCCGTTTTCGATGTTGACCGTGTTGTCGGGCATCTTCTTCACGCTCCCGCCGACCAGCCAGCCGTCGCCCTGCTGCGTTGCCACGCCCTTGATCTTGGCCTTCTTCGAGGTGAGGTTGTAGGTGATCGTATCCATCGTGTACGATGCGTCGCCCTCGGAGAATTCGGGCTTGGTGACGATCGGTTTGCCTTCGAGCGAATCGGGCTTGCCGTATGCATAGACCATCTTGTTGTCCATGTTGATCTGCATGTAGTCGGCCTTGAGGTTGCTGTTCTGATAGGTGATGTCGCCCTCGTTGTAGATATAGACCATCTTGTTGCGCACGTCGTAGACCAGCGAATCCTTGTTCTTGCCCGAGATCGGGTCGTCGAGGAACGCCCCCGGTTTCTGGGGCTTTTTCTCTTTCACCGTGTCGCGGGCGATGGTGTCCGCTCCGCGGCCTTCGAGCGAGTCGCCTTTCTGCGTGATGAGCGAATCGAGCTGCTCCTGCGGCAGGGCTTCGAATGCGGCGCGGCGGCGTGCCTGTTCCCGGGCGGCGCGTGCCTGCTCGCGGCGGTCGCGGCGGCTTTGGGTCGCAGCTTCCGGCACTTCGGCCGCGGCTTCGGAATGGATCCGGAGGGAATCGGACAGGCGTTGGCGGAGGCTGTCTTCGGCTGCCGAGGCAAGCATTCCCCGGGGTACGGACGAGCCGAACACCAACTGGGCGAAGAGGAGGAGTGCCGCCGCCGAAAACAGATATTTTACCCTGATTCTATCCAAAATCCCAATAATTTTTCGTACCTTTGCCGACATGTCGGCAAAAACGCCTGGATCGGGGCCTCGATGCACTCCCGCCGGGTTTTTTAGGCGCGACAAAGATAGGTAAAAAATTACAGAAAGCTCACATTTGACTCCATTAAATATGCGCACACGACTGTTCCTGTTATTCGCGTTTGCGGCCGTTACCGTTCTAATGAACGGTGCCACGGCCGGGAATATTGCGCACGGGGTCGAAGTTGTGGTCATCGATGCCGGACACGGCGGGAAATTCCCCGGGGCGCACTACGGCAATGTCTACGAGAAAGACCTCACGCTGAAGGTGGCGCTCAAACTCGGGAAGCTCATCGAGGAGGGGATGCCGGGCGTGAAGGTGGTCTATACCCGCAAGACGGACAAGGCGCTGGGCACCGATCTGGCAACCGACCTCCAGGCGCGTGCCGACATCGCCAACAAGGCCGGCGGCGACCTCTTCGTTTCGATCCACGTCAATGCTGCGAAATCCTCGGCGGCACGGGGTGTCGAGACGCTCATCATGGGCGAAAGCCCCAAGGAGCAGCGTTACAATGAGAACGCCCTGTTCGAGAACAACCGCGAAGACCTGATCGACATGTCGGACGAGCGGACGGCGGCCATCGTGCGGGCCTATATCCAGAACCTGCAATTCACCTACGGCGAGTACAGCATGGCGCTGGCGCGCTGTATTCAGAATAATTACCTGAAGGCTGGGCGCCATTCGCGGGGCATCAAGCCCCAGCTGCTGGGCGTGCTCTATGCCACCGACATGCCGGGCGTGCTGACCGAGATCGGTTTCATGTCCAACGCCCAGGAGATGGCCTATATGAAATCGGAAAAGGGGCAGGACGAGATCGCCCGCTCGATTTACGAAGGCGTGAGGGATTATTCGGCCTATGTGCTCGAAACGCGCCGCGCCGAAGAGGAGGCCGCAGCAGCCCCGAAGCCCGGTAAAGAGCCCGAAACGCAGGTCGTCATCGGGAAGGAGCCCGTGCGCCCTGCGAAGCAGGACAAGGCATCCGATGCGCCTGCCGCGAAGGCCGCCACCCCGGAAAAAGGGGAGCCGGAGAAGGCTGCGGGCAAGTCCGGGGCGCAGAAACCGGCCAAGGCCGGGGATGCCCCCAAACAAGCCGCCCGGCCGCTGCGTTATACCGTGCAGGTGCTGGCTAGCGCGCAGACCGTGCCGACCTCGTCCGCACGTTTCAAATCCTACCGCAACAAAGTGAAACAGTATACCGCCGAGGGGCGGTTCCGTTATAAATATTGCGTCGGCGAGTACGATACCCGTGCCGCCGCCCAGAAACGGCTGGCCGAAGTGCGCAAGGTTTTCCCCGACGCCTTCGTCGTGAGCTGCCGGGGTACGCAAATTGTGAAATAAAAACAAGCGAAATATGAAAAGGGAAGTTAAGATCGGAATATTCGCCGTGGCGATGATCGGCGTTGCCTGGGCCGGAATCCGGTTTCTGAAAGGTTTCGACATTTTCAGCCGGAACGTCGAGTATTATGCCGCCTACGACCAGATCAACGGCGTGCAGAACGCGTCGCCGATCATGATGAAGGGCGTGAAGATCGGCTCCGTGACACGGCTTTCGTTCGACCCCGCGCGCAGCGACAAGGTCGTGTTGCAGTTCACCATCAAGCGCCAGTACCGCATTCCGACCGATTCCGAGGCCAAGATCTTCAGCAACGGACTGATGGGCGCCAAGGCGATCGAAATCACCTACGGCACGGCCGACACCTACCTCCAGAAGGGCGATACGCTGCGTTCGAGCCGCGACCGCGACCTGATGGACATGGCCGGCTCCGAGCTGGATTTCTTCAAGCAGAAGGTTTCGCAGCTCACCACCGACCTTTCGCGCACGCTCGAAAACCTGAACGGCCTGATGGAAACCAATGCGGACAACATCGCCGGGACGCTCGGCAACCTGAACTCCGTGACGGGCGACATGGCCGAGATACTCTCTGCGGAGAAAAACAGCCTGAAGAGCGCGCTGGACAACCTTTCGAAATTCTCCGACATGCTCGGCGAGAATGCTGGGCGCGTGGACAGCATCATCGGCGACGTGGATCGTTTCACCTCGCAGCTCACCGAGGAGCAGTTCGCCCGCAAACTTTCGCAAGCCGTGGAGCACCTCGACGACCTCGTGGCGCGTATCGCGCAGGGCGAAGGCACGATCGGCAAGCTCATCAGCGACCCCGAACTGTACGATTCGCTCGAAAAGGCCAGCGACAACCTCGCGGCGCTGCTGGCCGATGTCAAACAATACCCCGGCCGTTACGTCCACCTCTCGCTTTTCGGGCGCAACCCCGAAAAGATGAAGGAGCGTGCCGACAAGAAGGCCGCCAAGGCTGCTGCCAAGGCTGAGCGCGATTCGCTCAGGCGGCTGCAGTAGCCGTTCAATCCGACATAAAGATGATTTATCCTGCAAACTTCGAGCAGAAGATCGGCTTCGACCGGCTTCGGGAACAGGTTGCAGCGCTTTGCACCATGCGTGCCGCCCGCGGGAAGCTCGCCGAAGAGACTTTCTCGACCTCGGCGCGCGAGATCGGGCGGAGGCTGGAACTTGCCGACCAGATGCGCCTGCTGCTCGACATGGAGCACGATTTTCCCGGCGGGGAATATCCCGACGTCGACCATGTCGTTGCCAAACTGCGTGTCGAAGGGACGTTCCTCGACGTGGGGGAGGTGGTGACCCTGCACCGGGCGCTGAGCCTCGTCGGCAGCGTCGTTGCGTTCATCCTCGCCCGCGAAGGGCAATATCCGGCGCTGTATGCCCGCAGCCGCGGCGTCGAGGCATTCCCCGGGATCGTGCAGCGGATCGACGCCATCGTCGATCGTTTCGGCAATATCCGGGACAATGCTTCGCCGGCCCTGCTGGAGATTCGGCGCGCCATCCGCGAACGCGAAGGGCAGGCCGCCAAGCGGTTGCAGGCGGTGCTCGCCGCCGCCAAAGGGGCCGGTATCGTCGATGCCGACGCCCAGATATCGATCCGCGAAGGGAAGGCCGTGATCCCGGTTGCCGCGGCCAATAAACGCAAGCTGCAGGGCTTCATCCACGACGAATCGGCCACGGGGCGTACGTTCTACGTCGAACCGGTCGAGGTCGTGGAGATCAACAACGAGCTGCGCGAACTGGAATATGCCGAGCGGCGCGAGATCGTCCGCATCCTCTCGGAGTTCACCGATTCGGTGCGCCCCGATGCCGGGCTGATCGCCGCGTCGGGCGACTACCTGGCCGAGATCGACATGCTGCGTGCCAAGGGACGCTGGGCATCGCAGAACGGCTGCGTGAAACCGATCATCTCGGACGACGACCGGCTGGTGCTGAAGAATGCCCGCCACCCGCTCCTGCAGCAAACCCTGCGGGCGCAGGGGCGCGAGGTCGTACCGCTCGACATGCAGCTCGACCGCCGCAAGCATATCCTTGTCATTTCGGGGCCCAATGCAGGTGGCAAGTCGGTCTGCCTCAAGACCACCGGCCTCGTGCAGTATATGTTCCAGTGCGGGTTCCCCGTTCCGGCATCGGAGGTTTCGGAACTGCCCGTGTTCCGTTCGATCTTCATCGACATCGGCGACGAGCAGTCGATCGACGACGACCTGTCTACCTATTCGTCGCACCTGCTCAACATGAAGAACATGCTCGCGGGGGCTTCGTCGTCGACGCTGGTGCTGATCGACGAGTTCGGGTCGGGTACCGAGCCGGTCATCGGCGGCGCCATCGCCGAGGCCATCCTCGAACGCCTGCTGACCAAAGGGTGCTACGGCGTCATCACGACCCACTATGCCAATATCAAATACTATGCGTCGAATACCGAGGGCATCGCCAATGGCGCCATGATGTTCGACGTGCAGAATATCCGCCCGCTGTTCCGCCTCGAAACGGGCAAGCCGGGCAGTTCGTTCGCCGTGGAGATCGCCCGCAAGATCGGGCTCCCGGAGGATATTATCCGCGCGGCGGGCGAGAAGGCCGGCAGCGACCATATCAACATCGAGAAGCAGCTGCGTGAGATCGCCCGCGACAAGCATTACTGGGAACAGAAGCGCGACCGCATCCGCTTGACCGACCGCAAGGTCGAGGAGTTGGAGCAGACCTATGCCGGGCAGCTGTCGAAGATCAGGGCCGAGCGGCAGGAGATACTCAAAAAGGCCAAGCTGGAGGCGCAGCAGCTGATCGCCGATGCCAACCGGCAGATCGAGAATACGATCAGGACGATCCGCGAGGCGCAGGCCGAAAAGGAGCTGAGGCGCCGAATTTCCTATTCCGACGCCTCGGATTGGCTGGGCTACTGCCTCTCGTCACATTTATTCCAAAAGAAAATCACGGTCGACGAGTCGGCGCTCGCATCTCTGAGCGTTTCCGTAAAAGCCGTCTGTGACGCCGATGAGGGCTTGAGCGCAGAACTCGCTGTTCACGTGCGGGACACGGCAGGAAAAGCGCGGCGTCTCACCCTCACCGACTCCTCCGACATTTTCGAAGTCCTGTTGACGATGCCCGTCGTGTACGCTCAGGAGTCGGCGCCGGAAGTCGAATGTTGGCGCGAGATCACACAGCTTGCCGCTCGACTGCTGATGAACTCGGCCGTAGTGCCTGCTCTGGTCGTCCCGCAAAACAACCCGCAGGCTGTACCGTTTTTCATGTGGACTCCTGCCGTTCGCAACCGTCACGTCGCGCAGCTTGTTGAGCAACTGACCCGAGCCTGCCAGCCGTACGCAAACCGATTGTTCAGCTCCACCGTCGTTCCAAGCGGTGAGGGATTTTCCCGTCAGACCGTTTTCCTGGCGCTTACCGCTGCGCTTTGCGCTCTGATGAAGCTTGTCGCAGGCGACATTAAGGCTCTAGCCGACACCCGTTCGCTACTGC
>OGJQ01001485.1_pt1 | contig 11335 bp, 10 predicted proteins | sample 1572261 | NCBI WGS metagenome assembly OGJQ01 (sample SAMEA2582138, study PRJEB24529) | metagenome | biome: Human gut stool | place: China | collected 2011
GCAAAATTAGGAAATAAATCCCGGATTATGGAATAAAAAATTTCTTTTGTATATTGTTCGCTTTCGTAATGACCGATTTCTGCCATCAGGATATCTCCTTCGTGACCAAAATAATCATGATACTTAATCTCACCTGTAATAAAAACATCGGCTCCCGACCGGATTGCCTGCGGAAGCAAAAATGCTCCGGCACCTCCGCACAATGCCACTGTCTGTATTTCTCTCCCTGTCAGTTTGTTATGACGCAGACACTCTACTTCAAACGTTTTCTTTATACGTTTCAAGAATTCCATCTCCGTTTCCGGCTCTTCCAGTTCGCCAACGATTCCCGATCCTGCCTGTGCCCACTCATTTTGTAGCGGATACAAGTCGAATGCAGGTTCCTCATAAGGATGAACAGACAATAGTGCCCTGACTACTTCCGACTTTTTGAATGCAGGAAGAATTGTTTCAATTCTCACCTCTCCTTCCCGGTGGAGTTCTCCAATCACTCCACAGAAAGGATGTGTTCCTTCTTTGGCACGGAATGTCCCTTCCCCTTCCAGATTGTAACTACATGAATCATAGTTACCAATATTACCGCAACCGGCAGCAAAAAGTGCGTTCCTTACAATATCCGCCTGAGCAATGGGGACAAAAGTCACCAGCTTCATCAGGCTATTTTCTTTTGGTTCAAGCACTTTCAGATGTTTTAATCCGATTTTTTCGGCTATCTTATAATTTACCCCTCCCTGTGCATTATCAAGATTAGTGTGTGCTGAATAGATCACAATATCATTTTTTATTGCTTTCAGCATACAGCGTTCCACATAATCTTTGCCAGTAATGGATTTATAACCTTTAAATATCAAAGGATGATGCGATATGACGAGGTTATACCCCAACGCGATAGCTTCATCTAAGATAGCTTCAGTAACGTCAAGACACAACAAAGCCCCTGTTGCTTCCGCATCTGTCAATCCGATTTGCAGGCCGGCATTATCAAAACCGTCTTGCAATGGCAGAGGCGCGAATCGTTCAAGGGCGCTTACTATTTCCTTAATTTTCATTATTTAGAGAAAATTTGGTTGCAAATATAGCAAATAAAATAGGAATAAGCTCCCATCTTATCGTTTTTTTAGTAAATTTGTCGTATATCCTTAAAATTAGAACACGATGAAAACAATTCTATCCTGCTGTTTAGTAATTATTCTGGCTGTTTCCTGCCAAATGAAACAGAATCAGAATTCCGATGAGTCAATCGATGAAAACATGAGCGTTGATAATACAGAAACTTGTATGGTAGATACTGTAAAAGCTACAGCTATCTTTTGGATAGATAAAGCAGAAGCCAAACATTGCAAAGATTCGGGGCTCCGTACGATTAAAGCGAAAGTATTTATTCACGAAAATGGAAAGGTTGACTTCCTGTCTTTCACCAAAAAGCAATCATCAGGTGTGGAAAAGTACATACTCCATCATCTTGATAAATTCCAAATTTCAAAACGAATGTTGGAAGGCGGGTATATACAAACAGGAGAACAATTCGTTCAGCTTCGCTGTATGAGGGAGAAACTGCAAGCTATGCAATAACTCACCGGATCTCTTTCCTGAATGGAAGAAATATTTATTTGTGAAACTTCATCTGCACCTTATTCTTTAGTGCATACCGTTCATCTACCACTTTGTCTGTAGGAAAGAAAGTGAAAAAAAGACGCCACCCTCCTTCTGTATAGACAAATTTGCGTCCGTTTGCACCATGAAGAATAGCTTGATATTTTTCCAAAACGAAAGATTCGATATGTTCCGGCATTTCATTTCCCATTACCGAGAACTCTACAGTAATGAAAAAATTCGGAACAGACAGTTCCGCCACATTTTGGAATATCCGGTCGGTAACAGTCATTTCTTCGTTTCTTTCGTTACTTCCAATAACTTCCCGTATGCATCAAATGATCTTCGGGAAGCCAGTGAAATAGTAATCATCAGTGACAGCATGGAAGCCGTGAAGGTAATAACCATAATCATCATCTGATATTTGATTGCCACATTCGGACTGCTTCCTCCCAAAATTTGTCCGATCATCGTACCCGGCAGAGCCACCAATCCCATCACTGCAATATTCGCAATCAAAGGACTGAATGACTTGATGATGGCCTGTTTTATAAATGGTGCCTGAGCTTCCTGGCGTGTAGCTCCATTTCCTAATAAATAACGGTATAATTGTTGTTCCCGCTTCAGTCCGCTATAATAAGTATTCAATGCAATCACATTACTTGAAAGCATATTCCCCATTAAAATACCGAATATTGGAATAAAATACTGAGCACTGAAAATGTTATCTAACTGGAGGACAACACCGATAAAGTACAATCCAACCACTACTACACTGCACAAAAAACCTATAGAAATCGGTATCAGCAAGATGCTCCGTTTCAGTTGAGTACGTACCAACGCTGTTTGTCCGGCAACAAATATCATGATAATCACCCAAAGGAAATTAATCCAGGGATTATTCCACAAGAAAAGATACTTCAGATATATACCGATAAAAAATAGCTGGATAATCATTCGAAGCGTACCTATCACGGCAGGTTTCAGCAACCCCGTCTTGAACTTCCAAAGATAAAAGAACGGAATGGCAAGCAATAGCAAGCCAATAAATAAATTATAATATGAAATATCGATGGTTCCCAAAATAAATTCCCTTTATGCTAGTATTAAATATCGTTTATAGTTCTATTAAATAATGACAGCCCGAAGCAAAGTCTTTATCATGTGATACAGCTAACACAGCCGCCCCTTTCTCTGCCTGCCGCCTGAAGAAAGCCAGCACTTTGTCTGTTGACCCGGCATCCAACGCTGATGTCGGTTCATCAATAATGATCAAAGGTTTGTTGAGCATCGCAGCCACTGCCAGCATGATACGCTGACGTTGTCCGCCTGAGACTTCATTCACCCTTTTAGTATACAAATCATGTTCCAGCCCCAGATCATCAAAATATTCATAGAGCCTTTCTTCCGAAAAAGGAACGGAACGATTTACTTTCAGATCAAACGGAAGAGCCACCATTTCCTTTACCCATTCAAAAGGCAAGGCCAGTTCTTGTGGAATCCATGCAATTTGCCGCCGGATTATATCTATAGTTGATTTATCCAACAAGGTATCTCCTACTTTTATGGTCCCCTCCTTTAACGGCACAAAGCCCATCACCGCATTTAGCAATGAGGTCTTTCCACAGCCGGACTGCCCTACAATACAGGCGGTTTTCCCCCTCTCCAGATTCAGATTTAATCCGGAAAAAAGTACTTCTGTCCCAAAAGCGATACAAGCATTGTTGATATGTAGCATGGCGTTTTCAATTCTTTCTTTCCGGCAAAGGTAGTATTTTCTTGAAAAACGTTATCTTTGCCTCACTAATTAATTCGAGAAAAGTTATGATACTGAACGAAAGAGATGCCCGTCATGAGCATATATTACAGGTAGCACGCCAAATGATGACCGCCGCACGCACTGCTCCGAAAGGAAAAGGGATTGATATCATTGAAGTGGCCTTGATTACCGATGAAGATATTAAACTGTTGTCGGACAAAATGATAGCTATGGTAGAAGAACACGGAATGAAGTTTTTCCTTCGGGATGCCGACAACATCTTGAGTGCCGAATGTGTTGTATTGATAGGAACACGCGAACAGGCACAAGGTTTGAATTGCGGACATTGCGGATTTGCGACATGTGCCGGACGCACGGAAGACGTCCCCTGTGCATTGAACAGTATTGACGTTGGCATCGCCATCGGCTCCGCTTGTGCCACAGCAGCCGATATGCGTGTAGATACCCGTGTCATGTTCTCTGCCGGATTGGCAGCACAACGCCTCAATTGGCTGAAAGACTGCAAAATGGTTATGGCTATTCCGGTGAGCGCCTCTTCAAAGAATCCATTCTTTGACCGGAAGCCGAAACAGGAAACCAAAGCATAAGGTATGTGTCAAAAGACTGGTACCTGCTCATTTTATAAACTGATTTTATAACTAAATATAATATAATCTGATGGGAATCATGGTTGGACTTCCCAGCCCCAGTGGCTCGGAAAAAGATTTGCAATTGAACTTTGGAAAGAATATGACTGTACAGGTAGAAATGAGAGCTCCTCACCTGCCTGCCGAATGGCATCTGCAAAGCGGCATACAGTTGACATGGCCGCATGCCGGTACAGATTGGGCATATATGCTGAAAGAAGTACAAGAATGTTTTGTCAATATAGCCAGAGAAATAGCCAAACGTGAGTTATTATTAATCGTGACTCCCGAGCCCGAAGAAGTAAAGAAACAGATAGTGGCTACCGTAAACATGGACAATGTCCGCTTTCTGAGATGTGAGACAAACGATACATGGGCACGCGACCACGGAGCTATCACCATGATAGATACCGGCAACCCTTCCCTGCTCGACTTCACATTCAACGGCTGGGGATTGAAGTTCGCCTCCGAACTGGATAATCTGATTACCGGACAGGCTGTAAAAGCCGGAGCGCTGAAAGGCCAGTATATAGACTGTCTTGACTTCGTTCTCGAAGGAGGTTCCATCGAAAGCGACGGTATGGGGACACTGCTTACCACCACCGAATGCCTGCTCTCCCCCCACCGGAACGGGAAACTGAATCAAGTAGAAATAGAAGAATATCTCAAATCAACTTTCCACCTGCAGAAAGTCCTCTGGCTGGATCACGGTTATCTGGCCGGCGATGATACCGACAGTCATATCGACACCTTGGCACGCTTCTGTTCCACCGACACCATTGCCTACGTGAAATGCGACAATACCGAAGACGAACATTATGAAGCACTGCATGCCATGGAGGAACAATTAAAAACATTCCGCACATTGACAGGAGAGCCCTATCGCCTGCTGGCTTTGCCAATGGCAGACAAGGTAGAAGAAGACGGTGAACGACTGCCTGCTACCTATGCCAATTTTCTGATTATGAATGATGCAATTCTTTACCCCACCTATCAACAGCCAGATAATGACCGGAAAGCGGGAGAAGTATTGCAACAAGCATTTCCTAAACATCAGGTCATCGGTATTGATTGCCGGGCATTAATCAAGCAACACGGTTCTCTGCATTGCGTCACCATGCAGTATCCGTCAGGTGTTATCCAATAACGGACATTTCAGTAGCATATTAAATAATTATTCATCATGAAAAAGATAAAAGTAGGATTAATCCAACAATCCAATACCGCAGATATTCGGGTCAACCTGATGAACCTCGCTAAAAGCATTGAAGCCTGTGCTGCTCACGGAGCACAACTGATCGTGCTGCAGGAGTTGCACAATTCACTTTATTTCTGCCAGACAGAAAATACGAATCTGTTTGACCTTGCTGAGCCTATCCCCGGCCCATCTACAGGTTTCTACTCCGAACTGGCAGCGGCTAATAAGGTAGTGCTTGTTGCTTCACTCTTTGAAAAACGCGCACCGGGCCTATATCATAACACAGCTATCGTTTTCGACCGCGACGGAAGTATTGCCGGAAAATATCGGAAAATGCACATTCCCGATGATCCTGCCTATTACGAAAAGTTTTATTTCACCCCCGGAGATATCGGTTTCGAACCGATCCAGACATCCTTAGGCAAACTAGGAGTACTGGTATGCTGGGATCAATGGTACCCGGAAGCTGCCCGTCTGATGGCACTAAAAGGGGCTGAACTTCTAATTTATCCTACCGCCATCGGCTGGGAAAGCAACGATACGGACGATGAAAAAGCCCGTCAGCTCAATGCGTGGATAATCTCCCAGCGTGCTCATGCAGTGGCAAACGGTCTTCCGGTTATCTCTGTCAACCGTGTAGGGCACGAGCCCGACCCTTCCGGTCAAACGAACGGCATACAGTTTTGGGGAAATAGTTTCGTAGCCGGACCGCAAGGAGAGTTTTTGGCACAGGCAAGCAACGATCATCCTGAAAACATGGTAGTTGAAATAGACATGGAACGTTCGGAGAACGTCCGCCGCTGGTGGCCCTTTCTCCGTGACCGTCGAATTGATGAATATGACGGACTCACCAAACGTTTTTTGGATTAGCGAGCAGAATCACAATTAATCACCGATAGAAATAATACAAGAGGTCCACAAGAGAAAAGCCTGAATAGCAACTCTTGTGAATCTCCGTATTATATCCTTTTTTTATTGGAAAGTAATCTTCTTATTAGCAATAAAGTTGGCAGCTCCGTAAATAAACAATCCAAGGAACTGGGCCAGATATTCATTAACATCCAGACCTTCTACCAACAAAATAAGGAATAAAAACTGCGCAGTGTAAGCAACCCCGAAAGCAGAACAGAAGAATAGTATCTGTTTCCAGACATTGTTCTTTCTTTTTTCTACGGGGAATATCCAATACTTGCACCAGATAAAGTTATGAATCTGGGCTATAATATACGCAGTTACATTAGCCACCATATAGTCACCTTCGAATGACATTTCTCTCATCATCAGCCACACAACAAGGGCCATGATCAAAGCATTCATCGTTCCGATTACTATAAAGCGAAATATGCGCACTGATTCTTTCATTTCACAACAAGTTCGTCGTTATTCATTCGTATCATGTACTGCTGAATGATTGCTTTCAGTTCATCTTCCATCGACTGTTGTACATCAATCTGACCCAGAAGATTATGTTCCAGCAATTTATCCGTTTTAAACGCATACATGGCTACGGCGTTCCGGCCATCAAACTGCAATAAATAGTCACCTTTAAAGAATTGATATATTCCATTGATATAATTTACGGCATACGTATCCTCAGCAGGCGTATTCAATAAATCACACCCAAAGGAAACAAATGGTTTATCATACCCTAAATACCCCAATACAGTAGGCATAATATCAATTTGTTGTGCTATCACATCTTTACGGAAACCTTTCAAATTACTTCCCGGCTGATAAAACACTACAGGAACAGAGAACAACCCGCTTTCCGTCTCATACTCCGGACGTTCCGGCGAGTTGGTATGATCTGCTGTAAATACGAACAGCGTATTTTTATACCACGGTTCTTTCGAAACCTTTTCAAAGAACAACTTCAAAGCATGATCCGTGTATCCGATGCACTGACGAATAGCTTTATTCCCTTTCGGAAAAACGCCTTCGTATTCTGCTGGAACTGCAAACGGATGGTGGGAAGAAAGGCTGAACAACGCAGCTGCAAAAGGCTGCTGAAAACCGGATAAAGTATTGCCAAAGAACTGGAAGAATTTCTCATCCCAAATTCCCCAATGCCCATCAAAATCCTTGTTACCCGGATTAGCCTCATTATATTCCGTACGACCAAAGTAATTGGTGTACCCTGCCGTACGTGCAAAAGCTTCAAATCCCATAGAGCCATTGTCCGCCCCGTGGAAGAAAGCGGTGTAATATCCTTTTTTGCCCAACTCCCCGCCTATACTGGATACCGTGTTCAAAGAAGATGGTGTCAGAAAGAACGGTTCTATAAACATCGGGATACCCGACAATACGGAAGGCATTCCGTCGATACTCTTCATACCATTAGAGAATGAATATTTAAAAGTCAGACCTTCAGCCATCAACGAATCAAGGAAAGGCATATATCCCTTATAGGTTCCATTGTCCAGTTCTTCATTCAGAAAGCCGCTATTCTCTTTGCTAAAGCTCTCCAGAATAAAAACAACCACATTCAACGGCCTGAATTGCACACTATCCGCAGGCATATGCACCGGCGTGTACAAAGCTTCCATCTTCTCTTTATCGAAATACTGAGGTATGGCAAATGAGGTCTTTCCAAACGTGCGGAAGATAGAAAAAGGGGTATTCAGTACGATCCCCGTCTCCATCGGCCGGTCTACATACTTATTGGCGTTGCTGATTGTGATTGGACGCACCATGCCGGTAAATCCGCCACGCATTCCGCCGATACACAAGTACACTCCAAGCCCCAAAGTAAGCAAATGAACCGTATAATAAACTGGCATACGCTCTACCTTTACCGGCTTCGGCTTACGATACAACTTAAATAAAGCATAACCAAAAGCAATGGCAAACAACGTCAGATACCAGTGATTCAATAATTCTGTCCCTATAATACCTCCCAGATTCCCTTCATTCTTAAATTCGCTGAATACGGACGCAGTCGTTCTTCGATGGGTATATTGGAAATAAACCGTATCCATCAGGTTCATAATAATGACAATCAGGTTGGTTGTCACAAAAATCCCCTTTGTAATCTTCTGATATATTACATTTTCCTTATAATGAAGCGGAATCAGCATTAGGAAAATATACAGAAGATTCGTATAAAGAATGGCAGAAGTATCAAAAAGGAATCCTCCCTCGAACATTCTCCAGATTCGTCCGGCTGAAAGATCGGAAAAAGCCTTCAAATTTTCTATCAGAAAGATGACACGACAGAGAATAAAGCACCCCATCACTAATAATAAATTAATTATGAGTGACAGGGTGGTATTATAAAGAGAACAATATTTGTTCATCGTTTACTTATTTTCTTTGATATCAACGATCAGGTTGAGTTCGTCAAGTTGAGTCTGATCAATTTCAGACGGTGCATCCAACATTACATCGCGCCCTGAGTTATTTTTGGGAAATGCGATACAGTCACGGATAGAATCCAGACCGGCGAAAAGAGACACCCAACGGTCAAGACCGTATGCCAAACCACCGTGAGGAGGTGCACCATACTTGAAGGCATTCATCAGGAAGCCAAACTGAGCCTGTGCCTTCTCCGGTGTGAAACCAAGGATTTCGAACATTCTGGCTTGCAACTGGGCATCGTGAATACGGATAGATCCTCCACCGACTTCCACGCCGTTGACAACCATATCATAAGCATCAGCACGCACAGCAGCCGGGTCAGTATCCAGCAATGGAATATCTTCTTCTTTCGGATGTGTAAACGGATGGTGCATAGCCATCAGACGGCCTTCTTCCTCACTCCATTCGAACATTGGGAAGTCAATCACCCAAAGGCAAACAAACTTATTCTTATCACGCAATCCCAATTGGGAACCCATTTCCAAACGGAGTTCACAAAGTTGCTTACGTGTTTTCATCACGTCGTCGCCGGAAAGAATCAGAATCAAATCACCCGGTTTAGCGCCAAATGCTTCCTTCATCTGTTGCAGCACTTCCTGTGTATAGAATTTGTCTACACTTGATTTCACCGTACCGTCTGCTTCTACACGAGCATACACCATACCTTTCGCACCAATCTGCGGTTTCTTGACGAATTCAGTCAAGGCATCGAGTTGTTTACGGGTATAAGTTGCAGCCCCTTCCGCACAGATACCGCCAACGTATGCGGCATTATCGAATACAGAGAAACCATGACCTTTCATGATGTCCATCAGTTCAACGAACTTCATGCCGAAACGCAAATCCGGTTTGTCGCTGCCATAATATTTCATGGCATCGCTCCAAGGCATGCGTATAAACGGCTCTGTTAGTTCCACTCCACGAAGTGTTTTGAACAGATGTTTTGCCATGCCTTCGAATGTAGCGATAATGTCTTCTTGTTCAACGAAGCTCATCTCGCAGTCTATCTGGGTAAATTCCGGTTGACGGTCGGCACGAAGGTCTTCGTCACGGAAACATTTTGCAATCTGGAAATAACGGTCGAACCCGGAAACCATCAGTAACTGTTTCAATGTCTGCGGAGATTGCGGAAGTGCATAGAATTGTCCCGGATTCATGCGTGAAGGTACCACGAAGTCACGTGCACCTTCCGGAGTAGAACCGATCAGTACAGGAGTTTCTACCTCTATAAAGCCCAGGCTATCAAGATACTTGCGTACTTCGATTGTCATCTTATGACGTAATTCCAAATTAGAGCGTACGGCATTACGACGCAAATCCAGATAACGGTATTTCATACGGATATCATCACCACCATCCGTATTATCCTCAATTGTAAACGGAGGAGTCATGGCGGTGTTCAGAACGTTCAGTTCGGAAACGATAATTTCAATATCTCCGGTAGGGATGTTTGCATTCTTGCTGAAACGCTCATTCACTGTTCCTGTGATCTGAATCACGAATTCACGACCCAGTTTATTGGCACGGTCGCAAAGTTCAGCATTAATTTCTTCATTAAAAACCAACTGGGTAATACCGTAACGGTCGCGAAGGTCAATGAAAGTCATACCTCCCATTTTACGGCTGCGCTGTACCCATCCAGACAGCGTGATTTGTTTATTAACATCGGAGATTCTCAGTTCTCCACATGTGTGCGTTCTGAACATATTTTCTAATATTTATGATATTTTTCGTTAAGTAGCTTGCAAAAGTACACAATAAATCAGAAATCGGCATTTATTTCAGACTTTCTTTGTCAGCTTTTTCAATATTTTCTTGTTTTTATCTGTTATATTGTCCACAATCGCCTCATTAATCAGTTTTATTCCGTTCACATATTCCTGTGCTCTTTGAAGAACGTTGGCCGCATCTTTTTCTTCTGTCTTCGGCACAACTACGCGTAATCCGCTTTTAATAAGTTCGATATTTACATCCGCCTCCGTCTCCATCGGGTCACCATCAAAATGCACGACTCCCGGCACAGCCCGTCGAATACACAACTTCTTACAACGGAATGTCTTGATCCGGCTGTTCTGATCAATAGTTTTATTAAATAACTGGAAAGCAAGAGAGGGTACATCCAAAACGGTAAAAGGCTCGAGGATGGTCACATCCAGCAAACCATCCGTCAATGTGGCTTGTGGAGCTATATATGCATTGTTTCCATATTGCGACGCATTTCCGCAGGCAATAAGGAAAGCTTTATACTTGCTGACTCCGTTTTCCGTTTCCAGTTCATATGTTTCGGGCTGATATTTAAGACTTTCCTGCAACGTCTTTTCGAGATAAGTCAATAGTCCGCGCTTTCCGGCATGAGCAAATTTCAAACTGACAAATGCATCAAACCCTACTCCACAGGTACAGAAAAAGTCCGTACCATTAATCTTACCATAATCTATGGTATCCAAGCATCCCTCATTGAGCACTTCCAGTGCCTTCTTAGGTTCCATAGGTATGTGCAGATGCCGCGCCAGTCCATTCCCCGATCCGCAGGGAATAATTCCCAATGCGGTATCAGTATGTACCAGCGAACGAGCTATTTCATTAATTGTTCCGTCCCCCCCGATAGCCACAACGACGTCAGCTTTCTCTTCCGCAGCTTTGGCAGCTATCTCTACTGCATGACCGGCTCTTTCCGTATACACTACTTCCCAAGTGTATCTCGCCTTATCAATTTTTTCATCCAGCAAGTTAAGAATCAATTCTTTACTTTGTGTTCCCGAAATAGGATTGACGACGAAT
>OGJQ01001498.1_pt1 | contig 11192 bp, 8 predicted proteins | sample 1572261 | NCBI WGS metagenome assembly OGJQ01 (sample SAMEA2582138, study PRJEB24529) | metagenome | biome: Human gut stool | place: China | collected 2011
GTATGTGTCCGATAAGATCCCGGCAATGCTCTGTTTTTACCCAGAATTTGCACTTCACATTACAAGGGGTGTGCGCTGGGATTCCGACCATGTGCTGATTTTGGATGATGAGACAAAAGAGATGGCAAAAGAGATCGTAAGAGATCACGCATTAGACCGTGTTTACATGGCATTAGATTACTTTGATGCAAGCATTAACCGTGTGTCAGCACTTGCAACCGGTTTCCGCAGCTGGCAGAAAGCACTTCTGATGGCTCTGTGCACACCGAATGAGATGTTAAAGGAACTTCAGGATACCAATCAGATGGGGAAACTCATGGTGATGAATGAGGCTGTGAAAATGCTCCCGATCGGAGAAGTCTGGGAAGAATACTGCCGTAGGGAAGGCGTGTGTGATGATCTTCATTTCTATGATGAGATTGAAAAATATGAGCGCGAAGTGTTAGTAAAGAGAGCATAGCTGAAAAAATAGCATATAGCAAATTAGACGGGGATTTGTGAATACCTGAAAATTACAGAGAAGAGGGAAACGAACATGAAATTTATAGATGCAGAATTTGTAAAAGGATTTATCCGTATGGCGAACGACGGATGGGAGCAGGGATGGCATGAGAGAAATGGCGGAAATCTGTCCTATCGTGTCAAACCGGAGGAAATAGAATCCGTAAAAGAAAACTTTGAGGCAAAGAAGTGGCAGCCGATCGGGACATCCGTTCCAAATCTGGCGGGAGAATATTTTCTTGTGACCGGAAGCGGCAAATATTTCCGCAACGTCATCATTAAACCGGAAGATTCCATCTGTATGATCGAACTGGATGAAAAAGGCGAAAATTACCGCATCGTATGGGGACTGGTAAACGGAGGCAGACCGACATCAGAACTGCCAAGCCATCTGATGAATCTGGAAGTGAAGAAGATACAGAACCCGAAGTACCGTGTCGTATACCATGCGCACACCACGAACATCATTGCGCTGACGTTTGTTCTGCCGCTGGAAGATAAAGTGTTTACGAGAGAACTCTGGGAGATGGCAACCGAATGTCCGGTCGTATTCCCGGCAGGCATTGGCGTAGTTCCGTGGATGGTACCGGGCGGCAGGGAGATCGCAGTTGCAACCAGTGAACTGATGAAAAAATATGATCTTGCGGTCTGGGCACATCATGGTATGTTTGCGGCCGGGGAAGATTTTGACCTGACGTTTGGTCTGATGCACACCGCAGAAAAATCCGCGGAGATTCTGGTAAAAATGCTTTCCATGAGACCGGATAAGCTGCAGACCATCACACCGGATAATTTCCGTCATCTTGCGAAAGACTTTCATGTTACACTGCCAGAAGAATTTTTATATGAAAAATAAAAGCTAGTACGAGCGATATGCGGATGGTGTCATCCCATATCGCTTTTTAAATACTTTCACGAAGTAATTGCTGTCAGGATATCCTACATACATTGCAATTTCCGCAACAGAAAGCATGGAGGTCTTTAAGAGTTCGGCAGCTTTTTTTGTGCGTAAATCTGCTATATATGCGGTCAGGGTGATACCCATTTCTTTTTTAAACAGACGGGACAGGTGTTCTTCGCTTACATGATTTGTATCCGATAATTCGTGCAGGGAAATGTCCTGTGAATAGTTGATGGAGATGTAGTTTAGTACATTTCGGATAACGGGAGAGTATTGTGACATATGCTTTGTATCATGAACAGCCTGGGTCAGTCTGATCAGCATATCTTTTTGAATCTTATCCAGTTCAGATCCGGTTCTTGCGGAGGCAAATTTCTGGATACTTTCTTGTGCTATTTCATCTATTTTTACCACAGGGCAGCCACCGGCCTCAGCGGCTTTTCTGGCAAGAGTTCTAAGGATGGCAAAACCATTCCAGTCGGTAGAATATAGAGAACGCTGTGATTGGGAGGTGTTGGCATAGTAATTGCTTGCTATACTCTCAAAAGCCATACGGACACCGTCTATATCCCCATCTGATATTTTTCTGAGAAAATAATTCTCCGTTTCATATCTGTCTATGATTTGATAATAGGTATTATTGGATTCTAAAATCAGCTTATCTGTCTTGAGATCCTCATGGAATCCGGTCAGCTTTCTGTAAGAAAATTCAGGTGTATTTGGGATAAAGGTACGCATGGCAGCAAGTACGGTACCGTGGATCATGGAATAGCTGAGCTGTGGAAACTGATCATAGTATAGCTTCAGTGGCAGCAGAATGCTTGCAGGTAGTTTGTGGGATGCTAATAATTCCTGCATTTCCAGTGATGAAAAAGTATTTTTTACATAGGGACCCAGCAGGTAACAGGTATTATCAAAACAAAATAGAATCAGATTTGTATTCAGATAGTCTGTAATCTCATAAAATACTTCTTTTTTTGCATTTTCCAGCAGATAATGCAGATATTCTGCGGTGTACATCGGCTGAAGCGTTTTTTCAAAGCAATTTTGCTGTTCAAATGAATCAAGAGAGGCATTATCATTTGCAATACTGCAGATTCTGATGCCCAGTATATTTGCTACAAATCCCATGAAAATTTTCTCATTCATTAGATATCCCCCGTCATGTATATGTTATCAGATACCGCTGCGGGCGGCAGACTGTGATTTTTATACAAATATCAAAATAATACTATTTATATCAAATTTACTCTAACTATATCATGGATCATATGTTAATGTAAATACAGATCAAAACATATTTAACAAAAAGATACCAGGGAGGTTTTTTTATGAGGAAGGAAAAGAAATTAACGCAAAGTGAAATTGACGGTGTGCAATACCGTCGTGCAAAATTATGGCAGATTATTTTGTACTCATGTAATGCAATGGTTGGAATGACGGTTTATTCTTTAATTGGTATGGCAAGCTATAGTGCAAGTGTTGGATATGGAATTTCAACAGCTGTCATAGGAATTATTCTGACATGTACACGTATTTTTGATGGTGTGACAGACCCTGTTTTAGCAATTATATATGACAAGGTGGACACGAAATTTGGAAGATTAAGGGTACTGCTTTTGGGAGGATTTGTTATTGAAGCAATTGCACTTCTTGCCATGTTTGATGTGTTCTCATCAAAGGGCCATGGAATCGTTGTGTTTACGTTGTTATATGTAATTTACGTTATTGGTTATACAATTACAAATATGACAGCGCAGACATTACCGGCAATTATGACAAATGATCCGAAACAGCGTCCTACAATCGGAGTATGGCAGACAGCATTTAACTATCTTGTTCCTATGATAATGACGGTTATACTTAACATGGTATTACTTCCGAAATTTGGAGGGACATATAATCAGGAGTTCTTGTCAGCTGCAGTGAGAGTAAGCATGATTGTGGCAGCAGCAGGCATTGTGCTTGTATGCATAGGAATTTCAGAATATGACAAGCCGGAATATTATCTGGGAATTAAGAAACAGGAGCCACTTAAAGTAAAGGATATGCTTGATGTATTAAAGGAAAATAAACCATTACAGGCATACATTGTCGCTCAGGCATCTGATAAAATTGCACAGCAGACAGCATCACAGGCAGTGATTACAACAATGCTTTTTGGTATTATTATTGGAAATATGAGTCTTGCCACAATGCTTTCTGTGATAAGCATGCTTCCTTCAATCGTATTTGCCGGCTTTGGAGCCAGATATGCAGGAAAATATGGCAGCAAAAATGCGATTGTGACATGGACAAAGATATGTATGGCAGTTGCAGTAATATCACTTGTATTCTTTATCGTAATTGATCCGGGCACAATCTCAACATTTGGATTTACAATGATAGCTTATGTCATACTCACTCTTGTGCTGAACGGAGCGAAAATGTGTGTTACCACAGCGGATGTATCATTTATGGCAGATATCATTGACTATGAGCTTGACAGAAGTGGAAGATATGTACCAGCCGTTGTTACAGGTACTTACAGTTTCATTGATAAACTGATCTCTTCCTTAGCAGCACTCATTGCAACCGGTGCCGTGGCGATTATCGGATATACAAATACTATGCCACAGCCGAACGAGCCGCTTACAACCCCTATTTTTGTGGTGACAATGATAATATACTTTGGGATGCCAATTCTTGGATGGATTGTGACACTTATAGCTATGAAAAACTGTAAACTTACAAAAGAGGAAATGGTTCAGGTACAAAAGAGGATAGAGGCAAAGAAGAATGAGATGAAAGAAAAAGTAATAAAGGAGTATGTGTAAGTATGAGAAAAATAAATTTATTTAATGATAATTATATATTTGAAAAGGAGGGAGTCACCGAAAAAGTGACTCTTCCGCATACCTGGAATGCAGCAGATGGACAGAGCGCATCCGATTATTACAGAGGAGAGTGCATTTACACAAAGAAATTTGCAAAACCGGAACTTAAGGATGGAGAGCAGTTATATCTTGAAATAACCGGAGCAAATTCATCATCAAAGGTAAGCCTGAATGGGAAGGAGCTTGCGTCACATGACGGAGGCTATTCTACATATCATGTAAATCTGACAGATGGACTTATGGATGAAAATGAGCTTGAAATCAAGGTGGATAATTCCCCAAATGACCACGTATATCCACAGAAAGCAGATTTTACATTTTATGGCGGCTTATACAGGGATGTGAGGCTTATCACTGTGCCAAAGAACCATTTTGACCTTGATTATTATGGTGGAAAAGGTTTTTATGTGACACCAGAAGTGAAAGAGGATGGCAGCGCAGAGGTCAGATTTGATGCATATGTATGTGGTGATGCAGATGAGATCAGTGTTTTGGTAAATGGAGATTCTGGTTCGCAGAGTGTAACACTTTATATCCCGGAAGATGACACACAGACAATTTATGATGAGGACGCACTTTGTGGAATCAGACATTATACAGGAACGCTTATCATTGATAATCCTCATCTGTGGAATGGATTAAAAGATCCATTTTTATATACAGCGGCAGCAGAACTTAAGAAAAACGGTGATATAATTGATGAAGTTACCACAAAATTTGGATGCCGGAGCTATTACTTTGACCCTGAAAAAGGATTTTTCCTGAATGGAGAGAGCTATCCGCTCAGGGGAGTATCACGCCATCAGGACAGGATGGGCGTTGGAAATGCACTTACAAAAGAGATGCATGAGGAAGATATGGAGCTGATATTGTCAGTGGGAGCTAATTCAATCCGGCTTGCACATTATCAGCATGACCAGTATTTTTATGATCTGTGCGATGAAAAAGGAATTGTGGCATGGGCTGAGATACCGTATATCACAGTACATATGGATGGTGGAAGAGAAAACACGATCTCACAGATGAAAGAACTGATTGTCCAGAACTATAATCATGCGTCTATTATTTGCTGGGCTATCTCAAATGAAATATCTTTACAGGGGGTAACGGAGGATCTGTTAGAAAATCATAGAATATTAAACGATATGATTCACAGAATGGATCAGAGCCGCGTATCTGCAATGGCAAATCTGTTTATGCTTGAGACAGACAGTCCGCTTGTAAGTCTCCCGGATATCAGAGGCTATAATCTCTACTATGGATGGTATGTGGGGGAGATGGAAGACAATGATGCATTTTTTGACCAGTTCCACAAAGAACATCCGGATACAGTGATCGGACTGACAGAGTATGGTGCTGATTCGGTAATTAAATTGCAGTCACCAAAGCCGCAAAAAGGTGATTATACAGAAAGCTATATGGCAGTGTACCATGAGCATATGCTTGAGATGATTTCCCAAAGACCATACCTGTGGGGCACCTATGTATGGAATATGTTTGAATTTGCTGCTGCAGGACGAGATGAGGCGGGCGACCCTGGTAAAAATCACAAGGGACTTATCACCTTTGACAGAAAAGAGAAAAAGGATGCTTACTATATTTACAAGGCATGGTGGAGCGATGAACCGTTCGTTCATCTTTGCGGAAGAAGATATGCAGACCGTATAGAAACGGTCACAGAGATTAAGGTTTACTCTAACCAGAAAAGGATAGCCCTCTATGTGGATGGAAAACTCTTTGGGGAGCAGGAAGGTGAGCATATATTTAAATTTGAGGTTCCAATCTGTGGAGAGCATACGATAAAAGCTGTCTGTACAGATCATGAGGCATTAAGCGATGAAATGACGATCCAAAAGGTCAGTGAACCAAATCCGGCGTATTTTATGGATGCCACAAAGGTTTGTAACTGGTTTGAAGAACCACAGGAAGAGTCTGAAAAGGAAGAAGGCGGATATCTCTCGTTAAACAGCACGATGGCAGAGATTCAGGCTGTACCGGCGGGAGAGGCACTTCTTGCGCGGATGATGAAGCAGATGCAGGGTTCGGTGGCTGGAGGTATGGGTAAGAATGTAAAGATACCAGAGACAATGATGGCTATGATTGCAAGACAGCCGTTAAAGAAACTTCTGGTCCAGGGAGGAATCGATGCAGATGGAGAGCAGGCGAAGATGCTTGCAGCAGCACTTGGAAAGATTCCAAAGAAATAAGGTTCTTTAAATGGAAAATTATGGTAGTTAATTGAGAGAGCAGTGAAGTGAGGTCAGATGAAATGAGCAGATTTCCAGACAAATTTATGATTGGTGCGTCAACTGCGGCGCACCAGGTAGAGGGCAGCAATACAAACAGTGATTACTGGGCAATGGAGCACTTAAAGCATACGAACTTTAATGAGCCATCTTTAAACGCAGTTGACCATTATAACCGTTATGAGGAGGATATCCGTCTGATGGCAGAGGCTGGGCTGAATACTTATCGGTTTTCCATAGAGTGGGCACGTATAGAGCCGGAAGAGGGAAAATTTGATGAAGCAGAAACAGAGCACTACAGAAAGGTGCTCAAATGCTGCAGGAATCATGGAATAGAACCGGTTGTTACCATGATGCATTTTACATCACCAGTATGGCTGATACAAAAAGGCGGATGGGAAAGTGAGTCAACCGTAAAGTATTTTGTAAGATACTGTGCATATCTGGCAGAAAAACTTGGAGACCTCATGCATTATGTCATCACAATCAATGAAGCAAATATGGGACTTCAGGTAGCTGCGATCGCAGAGCGTTATAAGCGTCAGATGATGGCGAAGCGCAGGGAAGGAAAAAAGAGTAAAAAAGATAAGAACATGGAAGGCACCGCTCAGGTTGGCATGAATTTTAATAAAATGCTGAAAAATATGTTCTGGCAGGGATTTGAAAACAAAAAAGTTTTTGGAACAAAAAAACCGCAGATCTTTGTCAGTGCAAGAACACCAGAAGGAGATATCCTTGTAATGCGTGCGCATCAGGCTGCAAGAGATGCGATGAAAAAGGTTCATCCAGAACTTTTGATAGGATTGTCATTGTCACTTCATGATATTCAGGCTGTTGATGGTGGAGATGCAGCTGCAAAGCATGAGTGGGAGGAGGAATTTACACATTATCTTCCCTATATAAAGGATGATGATTTTTTTGGACTTCAGAATTATACCAGAAGCCTTATTGGACCAGATGGAATATGTCCTGTGCCTGAGGGGGCAGAGATTACACAGATGGAGTATGAATTTTATCCACAGGCATTGGAACATGTGATCAGAAGAGTGCATGAGGAGTATACAAAAGCTGGGAAGAAAAATATGCCGATCATGGTCACAGAGAATGGCATAGCAACAGAGGACGATACCAGAAGGGTTGCATTTATTGATGAGGCAGCAAAGGGAGTGGAAGCATGTATTGCGGATCATATACCGGTGATAGGCTATTGCCACTGGTCGCTGCTGGACAATTTTGAGTGGCAAAAGGGCTTTTCAATGAAATTCGGACTGATAGCAGTAGACAGATCCACCATGAAGCGTATGCCGAAAAAGAGTCTCTATTTTCTGGGACAACTATAACTTGGAAAATATATGGAGTGAAAATAAATGAAGTATTATTGTAATCCGGTAAATATAAATTACAGATATCAGTTCAATGCGGATCAGAGGAAAAACGGAATTGCTGTCTGCCGCGAAGCAGCAGACCCATCCATGATAACGTTTAAAGGCAGATATTACATATTTGCATCCATGACTCTTGGTGTATGGGTTTCGGATGATCTGGTAAAATGGGAAAATCATAAACTGCCATCAGAACTTCCGTTGTATGATTATGCGCCGGATGTGCGTGTGATGGGGGAATATGTATATTTCTGTGCCTCAAAAAAAGGGGAAAAATGCGACAGGTACCGCACAAAAGATATCTTAAACGGACCATATGAGAAGATAGAGGGAACCTTTGATTTCTGGGATCCGAATCTGTTTGTGGATGATGATGGAAAGGTTTATTTTTACTGGGGCTGTTCAAATGAGACCCCTATGTGGGGAGTGGAGTTAGACCCACAGACCATGAATCCAAAGGGAGAGAAAAAAGAACTGATATATGCCGATCCTTATAAATATGGATATGAGCGGATTGGTGATGATAACGGTAAGCTGCCACGCTCAAAGGAAGAGGTGGACGCCTGTTTTGACAATTTCATGAAATCCCAGGGGACACCTGTGGAGCAGATCCCGCAAATGTATATCCCGATGATCAGGGGAATGTTCACAGATAAACCTTATATTGAGGGTGCCTGGATGGATAAACATGACGGCAGATATTATCTGCAGTATGCCTTTGCAGGTACACAATATAATACATACGGAGATGGAGTATATGTCTCAGACAAGCCATTAGGACCATTCACACCGGCAAAAAACAATCCATATTCCTATCATCCAGGTGGATTTATGCCAGGGGCTGGTCATGGCTCGACAATGGAGGATTATAAGGGGAATCTGTGGCACACTGCAACAATGCGAATCAGCGTAAACCATGATTTTGAGAGAAGAGTTGGTATTTGGAAGGCTGCATATGATGAGGAAGGTGAACTGTGCTGTAATCAGAGGTATGGGGACTGGCCGGTTCATGTATCAGATAATAAAGAAAATGATATATGGGAAAACCCAGAGTGGATGCTGTTATCTTATGGTAAGAAAATGACAGCGTCATCCTATACAGAAGGAAAATCGCCAGAACTTGCCTGCAATGAAAATGTGCAGAACTGGTGGCAAGCTTCATCGTCCGATAGAAAAGAATGGCTGATGATGGATTTGGGAAAAGCTATGGATGTGCATGCGATTCAGATTAATTTTGCAGATGATGAAATAAATATTCCTGTTCCTGGTCAGATTAGAGGAACAACGCAGGCAAGATATATTGAGGAAGCAGATATTGCTACCCAGTACCTTTTAGAGGGTTCTGTGGATGGGGAAAAATTCTTTGTATTAGAAGATAAGACAAAAGCAGATACGGATTTAAGCCATGACTTTTTAGTATATGAGAACGGCATCGAGGTTCGCTACATAAGGTTGTCTGATATGAAAGTACCTTACGGTCAAAAGCCATGTGTCAGTGGTTTGAGAGTGTTTGGTAAAGGTAAAGGCAGCTTACCGGAACAAGTCTCATACGAAGTCGAAAGAATTTCCGGAATAGACATGGAGATTGTGATTGATTCACAGGAGAAGGATGAAGCGGATGGGACGACAGGATACAATATTCTCTGGGGACTTAAACCAGATAAGCTGTATCACAGCTATCTCACATATGACACGAAAAAGAGAATAGGAGCTCTTGTTGACGGAGAATCTTACTATGTAAGAGTGGATACATTTAATGAAAATGGAATTACGGAAGGAAAAACTTCAGTTTGTAGAAAATTTGTAAGATAAGAAAAACAGGGAGAAAATTCATGGCAATCAAAGCAGTACAACAGATTATGCTTGGAACAGTGACAGGCAATGAAGCAAAGGCAAGAGAGACATTACAGGCAATGGTAGATTCTGGATATAATGGAATCGAACTAAACAGCTTTATGGTTAATCCTACCCCATTTATGGTGCGGATGCTCACGAAAGCTGCGGGCATGCCTACAGGAAAAGGAGGCAATCTTGACTGGGAAAAGCTGGTGAAGGAGGCAGGACTTTCTGTTGTCAGTCTGCATAAGGATTTAGGTGGTATAGAAAAAGAACTTGCCAAGACAGTGAGGGAAGCAGAAAAATACAATACCACCAATGTTGTTATTACAGGAATGTACCGCTTTGATTATCGCGATAAGACGCAGGTTACAGACCTGTGTAAAAGGCTCAATGAAGCTGGAAAAAAACTGAAAGCAGAGGGTATAAATCTCTTATATCACAATCATAATTACGAATTTCAAAAAGTGGATGGCAGACAGAATGCGTATGAATATATTATCTCAAATACAGATCCAGAATATGTAGGTTTTGAGTTTGACTCTTACTGGCCGACAGAGGCTGGTGTGTACGCACTGGATGTTATGAAAATGCTGGGCAGCAGAATGAAGCTGTACCACATTAATGACAGAGGAACAAAGCTTACAAAGCCTGTAATGACACCGATTCTTAAGTCAGACAGCTGTGAACTTGGATATGGTAACATGAATCTTGAAGCCTTATGTGGGCAGGCGTTGTCGTCAGGAGTGGAGGCGGTCGTGCTGGAAAGTCACAAAAACTGGATAGATAAGTCGCCGATAAAATCATTTGAGGCATCTGCAAAATTTTTGAATGAACATATTGGAACTGTTTAAATATACATGAGGAAAAATTATGCGAGCAATTAATTTAAGAACAGAACATATGATAAATCCCATAGGAATTGATATAAAGGAGCCATATCTGTCATGGAATTGTGCAGATGGCAGGAGACAGACCGCATATGAGATCGTGGCTATGGATGAAAATTGTGTGGTTTGGGACAGTAGCCGGGTAAAGTCGGACAGTATGCATACGTATTGTCCGTTGGAGCTGAAAAGCAGACAGCGTATATCCTGGAAAATACGACTATGGGACGAAAGGGATGAAGCTGGTGAGTGGAGTGAGGAAGCCTTTTTTGAAAATAATCGTGTTGCTTCTTTTACCATATTTGATGATGATTTATGTGTAGAATTAACAGACGACATGCAACCACAATATATTGTCTTTGAAAATCCTTTGTTGATAGACAATCTGACTTTCACAATTCAAAGTATTTTCAGTGGTACGAAATGGAATGATACGTGTATCACCAAAATTATTTTTTATGAATAATCTTAAATAACAGTTGCAAATATAAATCTGATACATTAAGCTAAATAAGCGATTAATGTATCAGATTTTTTTATAAAAAATATTTTATTTGTATAAA
>OGJQ01001506.1_pt1 | contig 11135 bp, 4 predicted proteins | sample 1572261 | NCBI WGS metagenome assembly OGJQ01 (sample SAMEA2582138, study PRJEB24529) | metagenome | biome: Human gut stool | place: China | collected 2011
ATTCTGAAATGGTTGCAAACCATGCTGACACCACCTTGAAGGGGGTGTGCATATGAGTGAAGCTATTGTTTATTTAACTTTGGTTTTACTGCTTTGTATAGTGATAATAAAAAAATAGTTACCTATCGACCAAATAGGTAACTATCGGTAGAAAGTATTTCTTTCTACAATTTCTTATCTGCAGCATGGTTTGTTTACCATTTCTTTTATTATATTATCACACACAACTACATTTGTCAAGCAAAAAGAACGGTCATACGACCGTTCTTTTATTACTTTATAAATTATTCAGTTACAGATGTTGTTGCAGGGGCTTTTACCAATACATTATCAATCTTCATTCCTGCATACATTCTCTTTGTATTAAATTGCATACCAGCAAGACCGGCATTACTTATTGTACCTGCAAATTCGCTACTGGCTGTATCTGTATCATTTGCATATGTTACACCGTCAACAACTGCATCACCACCGGCTGTTGGTGCTATTGTAACCTTTACACCTGTTTCAACCTTTTCTATTGTGTAGTGATAGAATACACCCTTTTCAAGTGTAACTTCAGTTGTTCCGTTTACTGTCCATGTTGTAGTATTAGCAGTTTTTAATTGCAATACAAGTGGATACTTTTTTGATGTTTTTGATTTTACAGCAAATGCTGAAGTCTGATTGTTTCCACCTGTTAAAGCCAAGTCAAATTCTAAAACATAATCTTTATCTGCGTCAACTTGAACAGCATTACTACTGATAGTTGTACCATTACTACCACCTGAAATCGCACTTACATCTGTATACTTATCGTCATCACCGGCAATAGATACAGTATATCTACCTGTATTGCCTGATACCCAATCACTTTCTGTTGCATTGTTATAATCATTCTGATAATAGATGCCTGTATACTTAAACACAGCAATAAGTGTTGTATTAGCATTTAAATCAAATGAATATTGAGCATCTGTGCTTACATATGTTGCTGCTATTACATTTTCTAATGATGTTGCCCAGCCTACAAATTCATAAAGAGCTGCAGGAGTAGCTGTTGCAACAATCTTCTTACCCTTATTTAACTGAGTATCTGTACTTGCAACACCGTTTACAGTATATGCAACTGTACCTTGCTCAGCATCTTGAGAAGTAATGCTTAGGTTAAGTTTTTCAGCAGCAATAACTTTCAAATCAGCAGTTGCTGAAACTGTTGTTCCGTTTACTGTAGCTTTAACTTTGTAATCACCTGTTGTTGCTTCTTCTGCAACATTAACTTTACCGTTTGCAACTGTAATATTTTCTGCAGCTACATTCTCACTGTTTACTACAGCCCAATCAACAGTTGCTGTCATAACTCTGCCATCCTGGTCTTTTACAGTAGCTGTATAAGTAGCCTCTTCACCTTGAGCAAGTGTTGTACCTGTTGCAGGGTTAGCAATTTCAACTGTTGTTGCAGCATTAGCTGCCAAAGCAACTTTTTCTGCTACAACTGAATCTGCAACTGTAAGTGTACCGTCTTTCTTAATTGCGTAATCATTGCTTTCAACAGTATATGTATAAGTACCTGCTGATAAAGCTGTTGATGCTACACCTTCATCGTTAGTTGTTATAGTTGCAACAGTTGTATCACCATTCTTAACTACAATCTTTGCACCTGCAACTTTTGTATCTGCATTTGCAGCGGCTGCCACATTAAATGTAACTACTTTACCTTTTGTAATCTTCAAAACAGGAGCTTTATCACCTGATGCTTTACCATACAAATCTGCACCGGCTGCATTGTCTGTAAACATTAGAGTAATTTTACCGCTCTTACCTTGTGCAGCGGCAGTAACATCAGTTGTTAAAGCATTTTCGCCTACAACTGTATTAAATGAAGTAATAAGAGTTCTTGCATCAGCAAATCTGTCAGCAGCAGTACCTGCCATTGTTGACAAGTCAAAATCACCGTTTGTCAAAGCAAAAATCTTAGATGTTCTTGCTGATGAACCGCCTTGTTTTACATTGTAAATCAATTCAGCTTTTGCAACGCCTTCGCCCTCAGCTAATGTCGGCAATGTAAACTGTGCAAATGCTGTTCCTGCCCATGATGTATCAGTATCATTATTGAAATGCTCTAATCCCGATTCAGTATTTACTGTTGTACCTTTGTTACTGCCCCATCCTGAAGTTGCAGTATTTTCAAGAGTTGCAATAGCCACTGTCGGATCAACTGCGTATGCGACTGTTACTGTTACAGGGTATGCAGGCATTGTGAACTTGCCTTCTGTTACAGTTACTGTTGTGTCGGCATCGCCTGTCTTTGTTACTGTAATTGTCGGATCAGCAGCAAGGTAGCCCAAAGCAGGTGTTGTAGCTGTTATTGTAAGTTCTGTACCTTCTGCAACGCTTGTCAAATCTGTTGCGCCTGTTACTGTAGCAGTACCGCCTGTTACTGTAGTAGTTACAGCACTCTTAACTTTAGCAGTTGTTGTTACTGTGAATACACCTGCTAGATTGCCGCTAACTGTAATTTCTTGAGGAGTTACTGTTAAATCTTTGTAATCATCTTTAGCCACAGCTGATACTGTATATGTACCGGCTTTAACACCTGTAAATGTTACAGCTGTATCTTCGATTGTACCTGCAATTGTATTTTCAGCTTCTGCTTTATCTGTAAGAGTTACAGATTTAACACCTGCGTCTACAGTACCTGATACTGCATAAGTAGGAACAGGTGTAGCTGTCGGAGCCGGTGTATCTGTCGGAGCAACTGTTTCTGCAGGAGCTTCTGTCGGCTCAGCTGTCGGAGCAACTGTTTCTGCCGGAGCTTCTGTCGGTTCAACTGTCGGAGCCGGTTTAGCTGTAGCTTGAGCGGCACCGTTCTTTATTGTATAAGCACTTGCAAGCGGTGTCATAGTCTTTAGACTATCCCAAACCATTATCTTATCATTTGTTGTGAATGCATCTAAATCTTTTGCAGGAACTGTATAAGCTGTACCTGCTGTTAGAGCAACATTAACAACTTTCTTAACTGAATCCAATGTATTATCAGTTCTGTATGATGCTTGAACAAGAACTGCATCTGTATCCTTATCTGATGTCAATGTAACTGTGTTAGCAGTTTCATCAACGCTCATTGTAACCTTTGCAGGTATCGGAGCAGGTGTCGGAGCTGCTTGTGTTGTTGGAAGAAGTTTTCTTGGTTGATCAGCTGTTCCTGAATATGTTAGCATATTATCAATTCTTGCAACTGAACCTGTGTAAGAACCACCTTTTTCAGATGTTACTGCTAACAATGGAAGTTCTGTAACTGATGTTGCTGTATTGCCTGTTCCAACGTGGTCGCAATCAACTTGTGGTTTTTCTGTGAAATCTTCATCAGCTTTTGCAACCCAAATTCTAAATTTATCGCTTGAAACTATAATTGCAACTTTGTACCATTGATAAGCCTCAACTTGTTGACCGATTGTTATAACATTGCTACCGCTACCGATTGTGTAGCTTGAGGCTGTGTCATCAGTTGTAAGTACACCCATAACATTGTTGTATGCACCGTTCTTGTCAGTACCAGCTTGGCTGTTATCCTTTAGAATATAAAGTCTACCGGCACCGCCTGCCTTGTTTGAGCCAAGATTAACAGCGAATGTCATTACAGATGATTTTCCGTCTGCTAATGCCAAAGTATTTGCAGCAGAAACTACAGGACCTCTACCGGCACCTGAATAAGGACCACCTGCAAGTGTAAGAACTTTATCGCCAGCTGCCCAATCTTCTACTGAAACAGTTGTTGCTGTATCGCCGCCTGTTCTATTACCCATAGCAATAGATAGACCGTCTACATCTGTAATTGTTGTAGCAGTTTCGCCCATTGCTGTTGATGCAAGTGCTTTGCTGAAAGTATTATTAACTACCGGTGTAACTCCATCTGGAGCTGAAAGGCCAGGAGCCTGTGTCTTAACGTCCGGAACCGGCATAACTGTTGGAACTACAACAGTTGCATCACCTCTAAGACCATCTGTTGTAAGTGTTTCCGGAGCACCTTGGTAAATATGTAAGTTGTCAAGTGCAACTATACCACTACCACCATCACCTCTGTTTGAGCAAACATATATTGAATTAATTTCATTTGTTGAGTTTGTATATTCTACACCGTCAACAAGTTTATTACCTGACTTATCGATTACTGTTACAGTAGTCTTATCATTATTAACTGCAGCTTGTACTCTTACCCATTTAGTATCTGCAACCTCGACTGCACTTTCAGGATAAGCTACTAATTCTGATGTTGAATCATCATTAATTACCCATTTATCTGTAAGATATGGTCTAAGGTCAGTTTTCATAGCAGCGTTAGCTACTGACGCACCTGAACCTGAATTATACTTTGTACCTTGTTGTGCATTTACTGTATCTATAATACCTGCACCATCTCTTGTATCCTTAGTGTTTGTATCATTTGTAAATGCAAGTTGGTTTGAGTGCATGATTCTGCTCATACCATTACCACGAGTCATCATTGTATCATATTCAATAGTATATTGACCTGAAATAGTTTGACCCAAAGAATATGTCGACTTACGGTTACCGCCGCCGCTACCTTGGAATTTTAAATATTGGTCAGTTTCACCGTCATCAATGGTAACTGTCGGAACAATGTCACCTTTATCTGTTCCATCCGGAGCAACCCAACCATCTGCTGTTGAGCCATCAAGAGTGACTAAATCTGTTGCCGCGCTTGCTGTTACTGTCAAGCCTGCGAAAGCAGATGCTGACATAGCAGCGGCGCAAAGTAATGAAATTAGTTTTTTACTTTTCATTTCTTCTCTCCCTTTCTTTCCTTAACTTGTTTCCAAGTCTTGTTTAATTTAGCAGGTACAGGATGTTGATTTGAGTAAATCTGCACAATCCTAACCCATCTATATGGTATATATTGTATCATATTTTTTTTGTATGTGCAATATTATTAAGAAACTTTGAATGAAAATATTGCACAAAAAAGCACATCATTTTTTATTCAAAATGCAAAATTCAAGTTGTACATTTTTTATTTTTGTAGATTATTTTTACCAAAAAAAGACCGCTTTCGCGGTCTTTTTTTTGATTTATTCAACTGATGATGCTGATGATGACGTAGCTGTTCTTACTTTAATATTATCTGTCAAAACGTGGATTGTACCGTTATTTTCTGCATGAGATACACCCAACATTGAAAATGCCGTTGCAGTAGCATTTTTTATATCCAAATTAAGTGTAACTGCGTTTTCAGTATCCATATCACCGTTTACGTAAGGTGTTATAACGACTTTTTCAGTCTTAGCTTTGAAATCAACCGCAGTTTGAACATGATACAATGATGAATATGTCTTATTATCTTTTGATGATGTCAAACCTGTTTCCTTGTATGAAGAATCGGCATAATCATAGTACATCAATTTACCGTCTTTCGGCTCTAATACAAGGAATGAACCTGTGGCAACATCTTGATTTGTTTGGCAATTATCACCGAACTTTATGAAGCTCTTTTCACCAATTCCCAAATCAAGGTCGATAACAAGTGCGTCACCGCTCATTGAAGTAAACTTCGATGAACCGTTTCTTGTACCGTAGTTTGCGCTCAATGAATGATACGAAGCCTTTCCGCCAAACGGACTGTCAACAATATTATGTGCGCCACGTCCGATAAGACCGATATTCATAACTTGGTTGTTTTCTTTCCACTGTGTATCACTGTTATATAGGTTACCTGTAACTTCACCGTCATCAAAACTCATATCAAGCAAGTAATTGTATGTATGAAGCATTATAGTAATTTCTTTTTCAATTTCGTTACATACGCACTTAACCACAATATCCTTTTGACTTGTTTCAGGCAATGTAAAGTCATGTGATACAGTAAGTATATTACCTACAAGTGTTACATTTTCCACGTCGTTTGTTACAAGAGTCCATGTTACTTCGTCAGTGTTTTCACTGTCAACAGCCACATCAACACCCTCTGCATTTTTCGCGTCTTCTACTGTCAAAGTAATATCCTTTGCTTCTTCAACAGGAACTTTTACCATCGTTTCAGTAGCTTTTATTTTGTAAGTTGTTATACTGTCAAAGCTTGGCTTTAATTCAAATTTAGCAGTAAGAGATACATTGTTTCTTACTCTGAATGAATATTCTGCGTCACTTGAAACAAGATTTGAACCTTCGTACCAACCTGTAAAGCGGTATCCGTCTTTTGCAGCAGCTTTAACTGTTGTAATTGTATTCAAATCAACTGTGGTTGCTGTTTCATCAACGCCATTGATTTCAACTGTACCCATTGTTTGGTCATTCGAAGCAACCGCAACGTTATATTGAGGAAGTGCTTCTTTTTCGAATGTAGCAATCTTTAAGTTTGTAATATCGAAATCAAATGCAGCCGCCTTATTTACATATTCAAATACAATTTGATCCAATGTTGCAGGAGAAACTGTTATTTCTGTTGTTTGATAATTGTCAACAACATGTTTTACAGGAGTACCGCCGTCTATTGACATTGTTTCAATACCTGTGTCTAAATCGAGTTCGTAATGAACATTTGACCATCTCTTAGCACTTATAGTACCTACAACTTGACCGTTCATTGTAACTTCTACCGCATTATTACTATTTAGTGCAACTTTGAACGGATTAATCGCTGCCGGCCACTTCCACGGGTCACCGCTTGTTACAAACAAGATTGACGGTGTACCGCTATTATAACGGAAATCAAAATCCATCATCAATTTACCCGACTGTACAGGCTTATCAAACTTTTTATATACATATGCACTTCCTTGAGCTGATCCGTTTGCTTGTAGACCATTTGAAGAAATATGTGCATATGATTTTGAATCAGCTTCACCATATGTAAACGCAAAGTCAGACGCAGTCTGATTTGAACCGCCCGATGCCCAGCCGCCTTTTCCGTCAAGGCTGCAGCCGCTTTCTACACCGGTATACTTGAATTCTTCATTTAACTCATTTGATTCATTTTTAATTATAGCTTCTTTTACAACGCTTTCAGTATGAGGATATGCGTATGCTTCCATAGTCAATGGACTACCCTCTTTGTCCTCATAACCCCACAACATTACTTTATATGTTTGATTGTCACCAACCGTCAAATCAGTGTCGAATCTAAGATTTTGAACTCCGTCCTGTGTATTATCAACGTGATCTGTTGAAACGGCAAGATTTTCAAGAACACCTGTTTCTTTATTATATACCGCAACATATGCTCTACTGTATGTACTCATCATTGATTTGTCGAGAGGAAGAACATCAACGCTTTTTAGTACGCCGTCAGAGTCAAAATTAACACCCGAAATTCTTGTCGCAAATTCGTATGAAGCCAATGATTGATATGTTGGCCAACAATCATTTGACGGATAACCTGCATTTATAATATCCTTGGATACCGGAACAGGTTGTACATCTGTACTTCCGTTCGTAACTCTTGTCATAAGAGGTGCAAGTGCAGGATATTCAATTACATCTCCTTCTGTAAAGAACTTGTGTGCCAAAGCGTCAGCTCCTGCGTCATTAGGGTGTGTACCGTCAGTTTTCCCCCCTTTAGATGTTTGGAAATAGAAGTTTGACAAAGCTTGTTTGTTTGTAACTTTTTCATCTTTTACAGTAGCCTCTTTTGTCACTGTTCCAAGCCAATCAAGAGTCGGTTGGTTCAAATCCACGAATGCAACATTACTGTCTGCCTTATCCGTCACACCTTCGGCTATAACACTGTCCGCCCAAGCGTATGTTGTGTCAGAAACATCATCACCGCTTGTCTTTTCAGCCGCAGCCTTTTTTACAAATTCAGCCGCTTTTTCAGCACCGGCTGTTTTGATAATATCAACATAATATTTTGCCGCCTTACTGTATTGAGCCAAAGTTGTAGACCATGTATTGGTTGTTTCGTCATATTGACTCGAGTTATGTCTGTCTATCGGACCTACAAGAATAAGTGTTGCACCTACAGCTTTACAAGCGTCGTAATACTTTGACAAGCAACCCAAATATCCTGATGAACCATGCGGATTATCCCCCGCCTTTGCATGGTTGTGACCGTATTCAACATACATAAAGTCGCCTTTTTTGATGTTATTCTTTACAATGCTAAAGTGACCGTTATCTGCGGCATTTAATCCGCCTTCACCTTGGTTTGATACCGCAACGGTTGACGGAACGTACTTTGACAAATATGCACCTACACCCGTATAATTCTGCAAATCAAAGTATGGAAGTCCGGCATTTCCGTCTGTAACTGTCGAGTCACCCAATACCCATAATGTTGTAGGCTTATTTTCGCCTGTTTCGTCTATTTGCTGAATTACAAGCGAAGAAAGTGCCGCATTATCGCCCAAAAGCGACAAGTTAAGCATATCATCTACAAAGTTTCCTTCATTTTTGAAGTTGATTGTTTCAACATCAACAGAAAAATCTACAGAAACAGTCTTTCCTGCTTCTATCTTCTGTTTGTGCATAGCAGGGTGTCTTCTTTCATAATACAAAGAAGCCTCTGCGTCTTTTGTTGAGTCAAGTGTAGTCACTTCTGCGTGCACTCTGTAATATGTACCGTTATTTACATATAAACCAAAGCTTACAGGATAGTATGCGCCTGTCGTATACTCAGGATATGTATGGGCCTGGACTTCACCGACGCCTAAGCCGTTTAACCTTTCATCAAGTTTCACGGTTTGTCCCGATTTATACTCAAAGCTGTCATACTTTGTCGTACTTTCTGTGACACTTTCATCATTGCCTATAAAACCGTAATCTTTCGATTTTATTACATTTCTGTCTGTCGCTACGTCTGTGTATCCGTCTTTTTTGGTTGTTCCGAATGAAAATTTCCACTCTTTCAAAACATTATCGCCTTCAACAAGCGGAGTATATTCTGCCGCACTTGCCGTCATAGGCAATACGATACTTCCCGCAATCATTGCCGTTGACAATGCGGCGCAAAGCAATTTTTTTAGATTGTTTTTCATAAAACCTTCTCCTTTTTTATAAATTTCCTCTCTCAAATTTGCCGTTATAAATTATATTATCATATTCTTTCCAAAAAGAAAAGCAGATTAATAAAAAAAGTAGTTTTTTTATTAAATCTGCTCTGATTTTTTACTTTTTCTTTCTAAGCATTGCACCCTCGCAAACAGGCTGTGCCGTTTTAAACTTAACTATCTGCTCCGCGTGATTTGCAACTTCGATTTCATTACCGTTTTCGTCGCACATACTGTTAACCGTCTGTACAAAAAACGGTTTCATAGGCTGAATTATCTCTATTTCGTCCCCCTTAAAGAAACGGTTTCTCTGTGTAATCGTTGCAATGCCCATTTCCGCGTCATACGACTTGACTATACCGATAAGGTCGTAATCTCTGATATACGAACTTGATGTGTAAACTTGTGAATTTTCATCGGGCTTGCCGAAATAAAAACCTGTTGTATACGGTCTGTGACTGACCTTGCAAAGCTCTTCATATTCCGCTTCATTAAACACATAATTTTCGGGATCGGCACAATATCTGTCAATCTCACGTCTGTATGCTCCGACAACCGTTGCAACATAATAAGAAGTTTTTACTCTGCCCTCGATTTTAAGGCTCGCAATACCGCTTTGCACAAGCTCAGGTATATGACGGATTGTACACAAGTCCTTTGAATTAAATATAAACGTACCTCTTTCGTTTTCAAACACGTCCATATATTCACCCGGTCTTGTTTCCTCGACAAGTTTGTAATTCCATCTGCACGGATGTGCGCAAGCACCCATGTTTGAGTCACGTCCTGTCATATAGTTTGACAAAAGCCATCTGCCCGAATACGATATACACATAGCGCCGTGTATAAATGCTTCAAGCTCCAAATCTTCAGGAATTTTCTTTTGAAATTCCGCAATTTCTTTAAACGACATTTCTCTTGCAAGCACGACACGCGTTGCGCCCATCTTGTACCACTTTATTGCCGAGCGATAATTAATGTTATTCGCCTGTGTACTTACATGAATAGGTATTTCCGGTGCAAGTTCCTGCATCATATCAAACAATCCCAAATCTGCCACAAGCACTGCGTCAAAGCCGTAATTCTTTATATCTTTGACAAACTCCTCAAATTCTTCAATATCATCATTATGCGGAAGAATATTTGCGGTAAGGTACACTTTTTTGCCTCTGTCGTGAGCGTACGTTATACCCTCCTGCATATCTTCCTTTGAAAAATTTTCCGCCGCAACGCGCAGCGAAAACATTTCACCGCCGATATACACCGCGTCCGCACCGTAATCTATCGCTGTTTTCAATTTCTCCAAGCTGCCGCCGGGAGCTAAAAGTTCTGGTTTCTTCATAATATATTCCTACCCTTTATTATTTCTTTACCGATATTGTAACACCGTCACCAAGCGGTAAAAGCGATGTTTCAAGTTCCTTATGCTCCATAAGCATATCAATATATTTTCTAAGACGTTTAACTATTGTGATTTTTCTTCTCACAACGTGGTTATCGTCCGCTGTCATTCCCTTGTAAAGCACATTGTCGGAAATAAGCACACCGCCTTTTTTCAGCAATCTCACGCACTCGTCAAGCATATAAATATAATGTGCTTTCGGACCGTCAAGGAATATCATATCAAAAACTTCATCATCGTCAATATACGAAAGATAATCCTTTGCATCTGCCTCAATAACCGATATTTTTTCCGCATATCCCGAAGTTTTAATATTTTCCCTCGCAATACGCACCATATCTTCGTTACATTCAAGTGTTGCTATTTCGCAGTCATCATCTGTAGCCTGTGCCATTAATATAGAAGAATACCCAATCGCACAACCTACTTCAAGTATTTTTTTCGGTTTAACCGTTCTGCACATCACCGACAAAAACCTTGCCGTTTCAGGCTCTACTATCGGAACACTGTTTTCTTCCGCATATTTTTCAAGCGAGTGCATAAATTCATCGTTATGCACTGTTTTCGCACGCAAATATTCCGTTATATACGGCGGAACAATCGCGTCTTTATCATATTCTATCATTTATCAAACCTCTTTATTGTTTTAAACTGTCTTGATTTTCAATCGCACTGTCATCGACCGAAATATTTTGTTCGGTACTCTGCATTGCCGCAAGGTGTTCTTCATATGTCTTCGAGAAGATATATGA
>OGJQ01001522.1_pt1 | contig 10987 bp, 10 predicted proteins | sample 1572261 | NCBI WGS metagenome assembly OGJQ01 (sample SAMEA2582138, study PRJEB24529) | metagenome | biome: Human gut stool | place: China | collected 2011
ACTTTCCTACAAAACAAAAAAGTTGACAAATCCTTTTTGCTTTGTTAAAATTATGTAAAAGGGAGGCTTTGCTATGAAAAAAATAAACATATTTTTAATAACTATTTTTACTATAGGATGTTTATGCTCATGTGGTGGTAATGACATAAGGTATGACGCTATATATGATACTAAGACAAAAAAGTATATAGAGTGGGGTGATACCCGAGAAACTGTTACAGATGCACTGAGTAATGGGATTGGTAAACTTTCAGGCGAAAACTATACAACATCAAACTATCATATGGATGTTGATTATTATCCATATGATAATGAAGAACTAAATGCTCCTATATGGCGTGTTGATTTTAAGTGTTATTCAAATGGAAGATATAAGGTTTTAGGAATATCATCAGAAGATGAATTTCTAAAAAAATTTTCAAATGCTAAAAGCTGGAACGATGGAACATACAATTTGCATATAGCCATTGATAAAAGCAATGGGAATTACTATCTTCTTGAAAATGACAAAGTGAATTGGCCGAATAATAATTGTGTTCCTGCATACGATATTGATATTGAGTTTGCAGATGATGTGATAGAATATAGATTATCAAACTTTATGTTTCCGGAGGAATACAAATATTACAGTAGCATGGATGACCATACTATAAAGAACGTAAAAATTGTAAAATAATGAATTCAAAAGCGGTTGTAAAACAGCCGTTTTTTTTATTGCAAAAATTCGGAAGAAAGGAGGACACTATGGCAAAGTCGAATATAGAAATCGAAATAACCGCAAATTTAAAAGACAACGCAACGGATAAGGCTAAAACTGTAAATAAGGAATTAGACAAACTTGAAAAAAGAAGTGTTAATGTTGATATTACGGCAACAGATAAAGCCTCAAAAGTTATGGACAGCATAGACAGTAAATTAAGAAAAGTTGATGGCTCAAAAACAGCTACTGACATTGATAGAGTAGTAGATAAGGCTAATGCTGCTGTAGACGGAGTGTCACAGGTAAAATTAACTGCTGATACATCAAATGTTGATAAGGCTATAGATGGTATAAAGAAAAAAGCTAATGATATTAAGGTGTCTGAAGTTAAGTTTGGAAAAGAATCATCTTCACAGATTTATAAAAGAGCTTCTGCTGATTTGGATAAATGGTATAGTTCGGCAAGCTATGCAGATGAACATGGGATAGACAGAGAAAGCATGGGCTTTAATGAACTGATAAGCTATGTTGAGGCTTACAAAGAAGAAGCTGAAGAGTTGGATTACTTAAAAAACGCTGCGAATGAATATGGATTAAAATATTCTAAAAATGCAGACCTTGAATCTATGCGAAATCTTGTCTGGGGTTATGAAGATAAAAACTATAACGGTGTTTCATCGGAAAAAGATATTGATAGGAATACAAAGGCGCTAGAAAAAACGACTAAGCTGCTTGGCGACTATGGAGATGATGACGGAAATCAGACTATAGACAGTATAAAAGCTTTTGGAAAGAGTTTGGCAACAAGATATTTAGGTGTGCAATCAGTCTATTCAGGTGCAACCGAGGCTTTTGGCGATATTGTTGATGCATACAGTAGCGGAAATCGCAATGATATGCAACGCAGTTTAACTCGTGGGTTGACAAAAAGTGGTTTAATGGGAGCTGGAGCAGCAATAGGTTCTTTTATTCCTGGAGTGGGAACGTTGTTTGGAGCCGGAGCAGGTGCATTGATTGGTCAGTTATGGGGTGATGATATTGCTGACGGTATATCTGGAATTCATAAATCGGCTGAAGAATTAAGACAGGATCGACTGGATGAATTATTTGGTGATATAGCAATGTCGGCAAGTGATTTGGGTAAAGTGGCTCAAAACATGGTCGGCTCATGGCAGATACAAGTATCACAAGCACATAAACAAGCATTGACAACAGGATATTCATTACAAGATACTACTAATTCGTCTTATTTGGGCGTTGTTGAAAGTGGAAGTAAACTCGATATAAAAGGAAATTTGGGATTTAATATTCCTAAAAAATATTTTACATCTTATGCAGATGAAGTTAATAGTTATATGGATAACATTGAAGAACAAATGAACCAAGAGATGTATAACGCATTTATGGTTAATGATGATTTGTTTGGTTATGGGCAATGGGATACAACGGCATTAAGTGATAAATGGAAGAATGCTTTTGAAACATTTGCAAAGCAGAAAAAGGAATTAGGTAAGTATTTAGAAATAGCATTGTCTGATGGTAATTTTTCACCGGATGAACGTGATTATGTTTTTGGGACTATACATAGTATGCAACAGTCATCTTCAGAACTTGCTCCGGATGAAGGGCAAACAAAAGCTGATACATATTCATATTTGGCACAAAACGGTATGTTGTCAAAAGATTCTTATGATAGTGTTATAAAAGATATTCAAACAGAATATACAAATGATATGTTTAATTTGGCGGAAAAAAGGTCTGTAGCTATTGCTAATGGACAAAATCCTAATGAGGCTAATAATATATTTTGGAGTTCTGCCAATGATAGAACTGAAAGCCATTTGCAAACGCTTTTAGACAATGCTCAAGATATGTTTGGAAGTGATTACAACTCAGTTTTATCTGATGTATGGAATGGTAAGGTGGACGCATTCGGTCATAATGCGGGATTAAGCAGCCAGTTAAATGATAATAATTCAGCATATCAAAAAGCACTAAAGAAGTCAATGGAATCAAGCGAATTATCCAATAATGCCGTTGACATTCAAGATGCTACCCAACAAACTTTATATAGCAGACAATATTTATCTGATGCTCAAAAAGCACTGTCTACTTCATTTGAATTGGGAGATTCTGCATCAAAAGAAGTAGTAAAAGAAGCATATACAGGAATGCAACCAGCATTGGAACAAGCAGAAAAACAATATCAATCAGCTAAAGAAAATGGCCAAAACCCAAATCAATATTTAGATGAAATGATGGGAATGTATCAAATGGGTGCTATGGGCGGAGATAAAACAGCTCAAGGAAAATATGAAGCAATGCTTATGTCTGGAAATGCTGAATCTGCTAAGGCTATAAATGACGCATTTGGTACTGATTATAATTTAATGAAACAGTATATGGGTGATGATTTTGCAAATATGTGGCAACTGTTAAATGGCGGTAATACAGAAAGTGCCATTGAGCAAACGACAGAAGCTGCAAAAAATGCACTCGAAAAAAATGCAAAAAATACAGTAGATGCAATAAAGGACAATAAAGACCAAAAAATTGATGCTATGAATGAAACTGACGAAAAAGCAGCACAAGCTGTTGAAGATAGCACCAAGGAACAAGAGGCTTTAGAAAGCAAAACCGATGGAACAGAACAGTCCAAAGAAGATACAAAATCAACTGAGTTACCAGACGATTTAGGAGAGAATGTACTCGATGCTGTCAGTAGCAGTATTGAAAATATTAAAGACGGAAAACTAAAGGATTTAGAACTTGGTAAAACGGTTATGGATTCAATCAGTGAAAGTCTTTCAACGGATAATATGGATTTCAAAGAACTTGGTTTTGGCGAAAGTCTTATGGGAGCAATCAGTGAAAGCCTTTCAACCGATAATCTTGATTTTAAAGAATTAGGCTTTGGCGAAAGCTTAATGTCAGCTATAAGTGAGAGCTTATCAGTGGACAATATGGATTTTGGTAAATTGGGTTTTGGCGAGAGTTTAATGTCTGCAATAAGTACAAGTCTATCGGCAGATAATATGGACTTTAGCCAAATTTCGATAGGTGAAAGTGTAATGAATGGCATTAGTTCTTCTTTGGCTGAAACTGATTTTAGCGGGTTAGATATAGGTACAAAGATAACTGATACTATTAATGCAAGTATGGGTGAAAGTGTTGAATTACATCCTAATTTTACGGTTGTTCCGGGGAATATAGATACATCAAGTTTAACATCAGCTATCACGGAAAGTGTATCAGCATTGACAGGAGATACATCTGCACTATCGGTATCAGCAAATGTTGAGGGTATTGTAAACTACGAATTGGGAACATACCCTCAAGAAGTACCGGCTGTTAATGGTATATCAAATTATACACTTGGGACATATCCGACAGAAGCACCTGATATAACAGGCAGTGCAAGTTATACAGGAAGCTTCCCGACATCAGCACCTACATTGTATGGAACGGTTGTATATACAGCATCGTTTGGACATTTTGCACATGGTACTCGTAATGCACCTGAGGGATTGGCATATTTGAATGATGACGGAAGTGCAGATCCTCGCGAATTGGTTGAACACAACGGTCAATTTTTGATGTATGAAGGTCGTAATGTACTTGCTCCGCTGTCAGCGGGAGATAGAGTATTTACATCATCAGAAACAAAGGATATTTTATCAGGACGTGGCATTCCTCATTATGCGACAGGACTTAATAATGATGTCATAGAAAATGAGAAAATACAAGGTGGCGGCTCAACAAGTGGTGCAAATGTGCATTTTGAAAGTGGTTCAATGTCTATAATGTTTACTATTGATGGTTCTAAGGACGGCAATGTTGTTGAACAGATAAAGGCACATGCACCTGAAATAGCACAGTTAATATCAGATGAAATTGACCGACATTTAACTGCCTCATTTGCTAATTCGGGAGGTAATAATGAATGAGAAATTGTGAGAGTATAATTTTTATAATTGAAAAGGGTACACATGACGTTTTATCAATACCGTGGACACCACAAAAAATAAAATTCCGTTCGGGTGGACAAAATTTTGCCGAATATGACATAATGGACCTTGGTACTATTCAAGAGCCTACTGGTACAGGTGTACGTTCGATTCGGTGGGATGATGGTATATTACCCGGTAGAATGCAAGCAAATATGCCTTGGCAAAATGGTGCTTGGCAACCGCCTGTCAATTTTCAAGGTATGTTTTCAATGTGGAAAGCTAATAAAACGGTACTTACGATTTTGATAACAGGTACACCGATTTGTATGGATGTACATCTTTCGGATTATGATATTACATATCAAGACGGATTTGGCAGTTATCATTATTATATAGAATTTACAGACTGCGTTAAACCGACATTCACTGTTACAAATGCCGAACCTGATTCGGCTGACGGAACGGACAGAGATAAAGACCCTACACCTGCAATATATACCATAGTTGAAAATGATACATTATGGGGCATCGCACAATGTTATCTCGGTGACGGGTTGCGTTGGGAAGAAATTTATGAGTTAAACAAAGATGTAATCGAGGACACCGCAAAACAGCATGGTTTTAGTAGCTCGGAAAGAGGTTGGTGGATATTCCCCGGTACCGTTATTAAAATTCCAGGAACATCTTCTGGTGATAACTCTGCCGGTGCAACAGTCGAACTTAACAATGCACCGATATATGTTTCGTCTGATGCGGAAAGTATTGCAGGCAGAGTGACAGGAACATATTATTTGTATGACGGAAAAGAAATTCTCGGCCGATATAGGATAACAGATAAATCTTCTGATGTAGGACGTACACCAGTTGGTGAATATGTCATTGGTTGGCTGCCAAAAGAGTATATATAAGATTAAACAAACAGAATAGCACTATTTTTTATGATAGTGCTTTTTTTGTACGATTTTTAGGAGTGGGGTTAATGGATTATGTAAGAGTGGCTTCAAAGTCTTCACCAATATACAGCATTCATTTTCTTAATTCTGATAAATTAGATGTATTTGTTGACGCAGTGACAACGGATTTAAAACTTACCGAAAATAAAAACGAGCTTGCTCCAAAGGTAACGATAAGCCTTGTAAACTGTATGAACGGCGAGTATTTGTTATCAGAATTAATTAATGTGTGTGATAGGGTGTTTATATATGCCAATGACGGTGAAGAGTGTAGAGAGGTTTTCAGAGGGTATATATGGCGTAAAAATTATCAAAACAAGCAGAAGAAAATAATATCTTTGACATGCTATGATAATTTGATTTATCTGCAAAACAGTGAGGATAGTTATTATTACCCTGCAGGTTGGAAAACAGTAGATATATTCAATGATATATGCTCAAAATGGGGCATTGAAATTGTATACAATTATGAATCTATTGAACATAAGAAACTACCTCTTTCAGGTAAAATTTCAACTATGTTTACTGACCTTTTGGACCGAGTAAAAAAGAAAACGGGTATAAAATACGTTATACGCAGTGCAGAGGATATTATCTACATAGATAGGTATGGAGCCAATGCAAATGAGCGTGTTTACGAAATTAACCGTGGCGAAAATGCAATATCGACCGCAAGTAATATTTCGATGGAAGACGTTGTTACAAAAATAATCTTCACAGGCAAAGCTGATGATGACGGAAAAGTATCTATTACAGGCACTTTGGAGGGGGATACAGCAAAATGGGGAACACTTCAGAAAGTCATTAGAGATGATACAGAAGATGAAAAGTCAAACAAGTCAGATAAAGAAAAGGAAGACTCTTTGTATGAAAATGCTCGTGATGAAGGTCAATATATTCTTGATGAAAAAGGAAAGCCTAAAGAAACATATGAAGTAACAGCTATAAATAATCCATGGATACGAAAAGGCGAGCTTGTTAAAGTAGGTGCAGGCGATATGAATTTTCGATATATTGTCACAAGTATTACACATAATGCAGTAAATCGACAAATGAATATTGATTTTGAACTTGCAGATGAAAGTAAGTTATAGGGAGTGGTTATATGAATGCGTTTGATAGGTTAGGACGAACACTTCAGGCACAGATGAATAACGCTGTAAATGAAGGTAGAAGTGTTTTAATTGAATACGGTACGATTACATCAGATTTTGGACTTAAGGTCGCCCGCTTTGATACCGTTATTCCCAAAGGGGAGTATTTAATTGATAAGAGATTATCAATAGATTATAAGCCTGAGATTGAAGTTGTAACTTCATTATCTGACGGTCATAGTCACACTGTTAAAATTCCTATCACAGAGGGGATAGAACGTATCAAAGCGGGCGACAGAGTATTGGTATGTTGGATAGACGTTGATCCTATTGTTGTTGCTGTTATTGTAAGTAGCAGTTATATAGGAAAGGAGAGTTAATTATGGCAAATCTATTTCCAACAGCAAATAACATTATGACTGTGCCGTTGGATAATCTTAAACAAAATACCCCTGTTGGATATAAACGTAGCTTGAAATTTGATTATGATACAGGTGATTTTGTTCGTGACGGACAACACAGATTAATTTCAGCGTCAGGTGTTGAGGCATTTAAACAATGGTGTGAAAATTGTATCTCAACGGACAGATATGCGTATAGCTCATATTCGACCGATTTTGGTATTAATTTAGATTTGATTATGGCATTGCCTGATAAAGCTGCACAAGAAATTATGATGAAAAAAGAAATAACAGAGGCGATAATGGCTGATGATTATAAAAGGGCAAAGTCAGTAGATGATTTTTCGTTTAATTGGATTGATACCGATGCGGTTGAGGTGGAATGTACGGTAACAGGTATTGATAATGCCGAGATAGATATAAAAGCTACGGTAGGAGGGTGAGAATATGTCGCAATTTATTATTCCTGATTTTATAAAAAATGCGGATGTCAATAAGATACATAAGCGAATGAGAGATAATCTGCCAAATGATATTGACAAGTCGGAAGGTTCGGATGTTTGGAATTTAACATATCCAACGGCATATGAACACGCATATTTTGCACAGTTTTGTATTCTGAATGCACTCAGATTAATATGGCCCGAATTTAGTTATGGTACATATGCAGATTATCACGGAGTTTGCAGAGGCATGGCAAGACGAAAGGCACAGTATGCCACAGGAAGTGTCAAGATTGTAGGTAATATAGGTGTAAATGTCCCAAAAGGTACAGTTTTTTCAACTGTACAAATCTCAGATGAAAGTGTAACAGAGTTTGTTACAACAGAAAATGTGTCAATAGGTGATAATCAAACGGTAACAGTTAATATCATTGCGGCTATAGCTGGAAAATCGGGGAATGTTCCGGCAAATACTATCACTGTGAATAGTGATAAAATTGTCGGTATATCCAGCCTTACAAATGAAACAGCTACAACAGGCGGCTATGATGAGGAAAGTGATGAAAATTTTATTGAGCGTATCAAGGAATATGACCAGTCACAGGATAATTCTTTTATCGGAAATGATAACGATTACAGACGTTGGGCATTGGAAGTTGACGGAGTGGGTGAGGCTGTTGTAATCAGTCCCGAAGATAATCCGAATGTTGAAGATGATAGCGGTGTTGTAAATATTATCATAGTTGATTCAAACGGTGTACCTGCAGATACAACATTATGTGCGGCAGTTTACAATCATATTATGCAACCGGTCCCATTATCAACAGACGGAAAAAAGACGGATGGTCAAACCACCACAATCGAACGGCTTGCACCGCCCGGAGTTATTCTTGAGGTTACAGCACCAACGACTATAGCTATTAGTGTTTCGGGCTTAATTGAATTGGATAATACAGTTGGAATTGAAGATATAAAGAGTAATTTTATTTTGTCAATATCTGAATATCTTGTACAAGCAATAAAAGACGGTGAAGTTCGATATAGTAAAATTGCCTCGATATTATCAAATACCGCAGGTGTAGCTGATTATAAAAATTTGATTGTAAACGGAAATAACACAAATGTACAGTTGATGTCAAATCAAATTCCTACAATATCAGAAACAACAATAAAATTTGATGTTGGACTTGTAGACGGGTAGGTGTAGTATATGTATTCAACAGAATTAATGGAGCAGATATTAACCAGTGAGATAGGACAACAGATAATACAACGAGTTACCAATAAATATGGTAACAGTTATGTCGGACTATGGTTATTTCAGATTATCGGAATGTCTAATGACGAGGTTAAGGCAATGGTTGAAGATTTCAAAAATCAAACGTTGCCACAAACAGCGACATGGTCTTTATCATTATGGGAGCAGTCAATGGGCTTGCCTGTTAATGAAAGTATGAGTGTGGAACAACGTAGGCAGAACATTATAGAAAAACGTCGTAGACGAAATGCTATGAACCCTGCAAGAATAGAAGAAATAATATCAGCAATGACAGGTGCAGCTGTGCGAATGGACGAATATTACAGCAAAAATAGATTTGCAATATATATTTCATCTATTCCGTCAATGGTAGACGAAGTATCTGTTAGAAAAAAACTCAAGCTGATTAAACAATCGCATAAAGTATTTGATATATTTTATGAACAAGCTACTAAAGGAGATATATATGTTGGTGGTGTTATTCAAAAATCAAAAGAAATTACATTAGAGGAGGTATGCTAATATGGAAAAATTCTATCCTACAAAAGCAGGTATTGAATATGCTGCATTAACCGCACAAGGTAAAATAATAGAGTTTACCAAAGGTAAGTTTGGTGATGGAATAAGAAGTACAGAAAATATAGCAGAGCTTACTGATTTGATACATCCTCTTGGCGAATTGCCAATATCAAAAAAGAGTGTAAAAAACAGTACAATAATTACAACAACACAATTTTCAAATAGAGTTGGCAGCAGTATATTGCCAACTTTTTATTTGACCGAAATAGGTTTGGTTGCAAAGCTGGTTAATGTTGATGGTACTGATGACAAAGAACATCCGGCAACTTTAATAGGATATGCGTTTGATGTTCATGGTGATAAGATTTCCGGAACATCATTAAGTGAATTTATCATTAATATTCCATTAACCGTAGCTAATGCGGATAACGTAATAGTTGATATTGATAGCCTTGTATATCCAACATTAAAGCAATTTGAAGATGAGATTAATAAGAGAACAACAGAAGATGAAAAATTACAAGATAATTTGAATGAACATACCAATGATAAATCAATTCATTGGCAGATTTCTATTGGTGATGAGCAGCCAAAGGGGAACAATTCTATATGGTTTGCACCATATACACCACAGGAAAATGACGATGAAATTATATTACAGTCTACCGATTACAACGGTGACGAAAATAAAATGCACGTTGATATGAACGGTGATATGAACACCGTAAGTAATACAGATGTCAACGACGAAAATGTTATATTATTTGAGTAAAAGGGATCATGCACCTTTTATTATAAAAAACAAAAATTAATATATTTTTAGGAGGAAAAAATTATGGCAACAAATATGCAAAAAACAATCGCAAAAATCAAGGTAGAAGGCGTTCTAAAGGAAATCGCATTCAAGACAACAGGTGAACAGGTAGTGATGGCAGATGGAAGAACAGCAGAGGCCGTTATTGCATCCATACTTACAAGTATTGCAAATCTACCTAACGACAGTGCTATTGACGAAAAGGTTAAAAATTCGTGTGATGCATTGTACAACAAGATTATGGGTCTGACTGATTCGGACACGACAATCAATGAGGCATATGACACATTGAAAGAAGTAGCTGATTGGATTGATACACACGGTGAACTTGCGGCACAATTTACAAACGATATTTCAGGGCTAAAGTCTGCCGTACAAGCATTGCAGGCAATCGGAGCAACAAAGGTTGAGAAATCGGAAACAAACGGTAATATCAAGATTGACGGTCAGGAGGTAACAGTTTATACACCGCCTGCAACTGTTTCAGCTGATAAAGTTACTGAAAGCGACAGCAAGCAGTTTGTTACAGCGGCAGAAAAAGCAGATTGGAACGGACGCCCTGTTGTATATTCAGGAACAACAGAACCGTCAAATATGAAAAACGGTGATATTTTTCTTCAAATTGTAACTGAATAATTTATAAGTGCCGGAGATTTCTCTCCGGCACAATCTTTTATAGGAGGATTATAAATGACAGAACAAGATATTATTATACGGCTTAAAGATGATAGCGGTAAAGAATATATATTATACCCTGCAACAAAAGCCGAAAATATAATCGGAACATTCGATAAGTACAAAGTCGGATTGGACAATGTACCAAATGTTGCAACCAACGACCAAACGCCGACATTT
>OGJQ01001540.1_pt1 | contig 10889 bp, 9 predicted proteins | sample 1572261 | NCBI WGS metagenome assembly OGJQ01 (sample SAMEA2582138, study PRJEB24529) | metagenome | biome: Human gut stool | place: China | collected 2011
TGATGGGATCCATGGTGTCGTTCTCCGGCTGGAGACGGATATGTCCCTTCTCCTTGTAGAATGTCTTGACCGTAGCGGAATCATCAATCAAAGCTACGACAATCTCGCCGTTATGTGCTGTGTTCTGAGCATGTACGAAGACACGGTCGCCGTTAAAAATACCGGCATTGATCATGGATTCTCCACGAACATTCAGAATGAAGGATTCTCCCTTGGGTACTACATCGGCGGGAACGGGGAAGTAGTCCTGAACGTTCTCTTCGGCCAGAATAGGCTGCCCGGCAGCAACATTACCGATCACGGGGAGGCTGACCATCTCGGTACGCACCATCTGGAAGCTGTCGTCGCAGATCTCAATGGCACGGGGCTTGGTGGGGTCTCTGCGGATATAGCCGTTCTTCTCCAGAGTCTCTAAATGAGAATGCACGGAAGAAGTAGACTTTAGATTCACCGTCTCACAGATCTCACGGACGGTAGGGGGATAACCTCTCTTCAAAATTTCATCCTTGATATAATCTAATATTTCCTGCTGCTTGGCAGTGATCTTTCCATAACCCATAAATGACCTCCGATAAATGCTGGTTCTTGTTGTTAATTTATATAATGATTATAGCATAGCAAAAATTAAAAAGCAAACATATATTCCAAAAATATGTTCGATTTTTGACTTGACATCAGAATACATGTTCGATATAATACAAACATAAAGAACAAATGTTCCCGAACACGTTTTCTTATATGAGGTGAAATGCGTTATGAGAGTACAGAAGAGTGTATACTATATGACAGACAGAGAGTTAAGAATATATAAGAGACAGCTGAGACGGAGACGTCAGCTGCAGCGCAGAATAGTTACCATGCTTGCTACCATCTGTGTGATTGCATTCTGTGCAGTGTCCTATCACGGAATCCGTTCCCTGGCAAGCTCCGGAGAAGATCAGCTGAAGTTCAAATATTATACACAGGTAACCGTTGCCTACGGAGAGACCTTGTGGGATCTGTCCGATGATTACATCGATTATGATGAATATAAGAATAAGAAAGAATATATTGCAGAAGTACAGAGTATTAATCATCTGGCGGAAGAAGACTCGATCAGAGCCGGACAGACTCTGATCGTACCTTATTATTCCTATGATTTTGTGAAGTAATTAGCGTGAAAAATAAGCATGATAGCTTATTTTTTACACGGCTATTAGTTGTCCGGATGCTCCGAATGTCTGTCAGAGTGTTCCCGCAGATGAAAGGCATTAGCTGCCTGCTTACGGCGTTGTTCTTCCAACGCTGCGTAGTGTTTTCTTGTGGTATTGACATCCTTATGTCCCAGAACATCCGCTACCAGATAGATATCGCCGGTCTCTTTATATAGTTCGGTACCGTATGTACTGCGTAGTTTATGGGGCGTGATTTTCTTCAGGGTGGTAACGCGGGAAGCGTATTTTTTTACCAGATTCTCTACGGAACGGACTGCCATACGACGATTCTGTAAGGACAAAAACAATGCATTTTCATGTCCCTCCGCGGGGATGATATGTTCCCGCTGTTCCAGATAGTCGAGCAGAGCGGTTTCTACTTCATCTCCGAAGTAGACGATTGCCTCATACCCACCTTTTCTCCGGATCTTGATGCCACCGTTATCGAAATCCACATCGTTAATATCCAGTCCCACACATTCCGATACACGAATACCGGTTCCCAATAAAAGGGTCAGAAGCGCTACATCGCGAAGCTTTGTTTTCTTATGATATTCCAGTTCTTTTTTGGTCAGTTTGGTGCCGTCCTCCACCTGGTCCAGCAGAATCGCCACTTCGTTGGGTTCTAACCGGATGATTTCTTTTTCGTGGCGTTTCGGCAGAGGAACCAGTGCCGCGGTATTTTTTTCAATGCGTTCACTCTGAAAATAGTAATTATAGAAACTCCGAAGAGCGGCAAGTTTTCTTGCCTTGCCGCGTTCCTCGTTGGTGATATCTTTTCCGTCCTTCTGATACAGGCTCATATAGTCCAGATATTCTTCGATATCCGTCCGTTGTACCATATCCAGAACGGACAAAGGCAGCTCGGTAATCTCTCTTTTTTTACAAAAGCTGTTCGTCTCATGAAGAAATTCAAAAAAGAGACGAATGTCATAAGCGTAGGCAAGCCTGGTTCTGGTGGATGTATAGGGTTCAATCCCACGAAAGAAATCCCTGCAGAACGGTGGAAGCGTATCCAGTACCTTACGAAGCTTCAGAATATTGTTCTTATTTTGTTCATCGTGGTAATTTTCTTCTTTAATGACTGCCAAAGTAACCGGTCCATCCTTCCATATTTCCTTTTTGAATTGCCGTAAATATACGATCCTTGACACCTGGATTCTCTCTGTTAAGCTTCCCAAGTAGTTCTTTGACATATTCTCGCCTGGTATGTCCGTCGGCGGGACAGGGACTTTTTACGACAGGAATCTGATATTTGTGCACAAAGCCGATGACTTCCGATTCCCTCATGTAGATCAGAGGTCTTATCACGGTCAAGTCTGTTTTATCCAGATGAGTTACCGGAGAGAATGTATGCAGACGACCCTCATAGAAGAGGGACAGCATCATAGTCTCCACCACGTCATCTTCATGGTGTGCGTATGCAATCTTGTTACATCCAGCCGCCTTGATGGCATCGTTCAGAGCACCTTTTCGCATTTTGGCACATAGGGAACAGGGATTGTCTTCCTTACGATCTTCAAATACGATTTGGGCAATAGAAGTATCCACTATGGTATATGGGATGTTTCTGTCAGCACAAAGAGTACGGATTTCATCCAGATTCAGATTGAGAAATCCAAGATCGACTGTTACTGCAATAAGCGTAAAATGCTTCGGATAAAACTTGCTGAGTTCATATAAAGCCAGCAGGAGAGTAAGGCTGTCCTTACCGCCGGAGATCCCCACTGCGATCCGGTCACCTTCTTCGATCATATGATAATCATCCACAGCCTGTCTGACACGGCTCAATACTTTTTGTAATGTCATTGTTATCTCCATTCTTTTACTGGTATCTATTTTATACTGCCGGGAATTCTTTTTCAACAAAAACGACAGATTTCTTCTTGTGGTGAGTGCAAAACCATAGTATATTAAAAGAGATAAGATTTTATGAAGAAAGGTGTAGTTAAATGAAATACGACTTTAAAAACAATAAATATTTTCGTTGGGGTCTGACCGCATTTCTGACCATTGCAGCCAGTATCTGTTTCTATTATCTGTTATTCCATGGGAACAGTATCAAAACAGGATTCCATACGATCACAGGAATTCTTATGCCCGTGTTATATGGTCTGGTGACGGCATATCTGTTGACTCCGGTATTGAATTATATAGAGACAAAGCTGTTATTCCCTTTGTGCCGGAAGCTGAAGGTGAAGGAAAATAAGAAGCGCAATTCCATTGTCCGTGGAATCGGCATTCTGATCACAGCATTTTTGTTTATTGCCCTGATCTACAGTCTGGTTGCCATGATGCTTTCTCAGATTGTTCCCAGTATTGTAAACATTGCATCTAATTTTGATACCTATATCAGCAACTTTACAAAATGGATCAGTAAGATCATGGATGATAATCCGGACTTGGGCCGTCAGATTACTTTACTGATCGATAAATATTCCGTAGAGCTGGAGAATTGGCTAAATGACACAGTACTGACCAAGACCAGTCAGGTGATCATGACAGTATCCTTAAGTGTGATAAATATTCTGAAAGGTCTGTGGGATTTCATTATAGGATTTATTATTTCTATTTATGTTCTGGCAAGTAAAGAAAAGTTTGCCGGACAGGCAAAGAAAATGGCATATGCTTTCTTTGAACAGAAGTCCGCCAACCGACTGATCAAAAGTTTTCGTTTTACTCACAATACCTTTATCGGATTCATTGGCGGTAAAATCGTAGATTCCATTATTATCGGATGTCTATGCTTTATCGGAACCACCTTACTTCAGACTCCTTATGCAGCTCTGGTCAGTGTAATCGTAGGTGTAACGAATATTATTCCTTTCTTTGGTCCTTATCTTGGAGCGATTCCCAGTGCTATTCTGATCCTGGTGGTCGACCCGATGCATCCGCTAAACTGTGTTTATTTTGTACTGTTTATTCTGGTATTACAGCAGTTTGACGGGAATTTCTTAGGCCCCAAGATTCTTGGTGATTCCACAGGACTTACGGGATTTTGGGTTATTTTTGCGATCACGGTATTCGGAGGATTATTTGGAATCCTTGGTATGATCGTCGGTGTGCCCATTTTTGCGGTAATTTATGCGGCGATTAAGGCAGTAGTCAATACCTTCCTTCGAAAAAAGGATCTGCCGGTAGAGACTGTAAAGTACTCTTATCTGAAGAATATTGATGAGGAAGGATTCCATCAGCTGGATTCCAGGCTGCAAAGGGATCATGAGATCAAAGATCAAGCTGATTTCGAGCAGAATAAAAAAGATCAAGAAGAGAAAAACGTAGGAGAGAAGTAGACAGATGCGATTTGTAATACAGCGGGTACAGCATGCAGAGGTAAAGGTAGACGGTGAGGTAACCGGCAGCATCAGCAAAGGCTTTCTGGTGCTGATCGGTGTGGCTGAGACAGACACCAGGGAAATTGCCGATAAAATGATTAAAAAGCTTCTTGGTCTGCGGATCTTTGAAGATGCCCAGGGCAAGACCAATCTGGATCTGCATGCTGTGGGCGGTGAATTGTTGCTGGTATCACAATTTACACTGTACGCAGATTGCAAAAAAGGAAATCGTCCGTCCTTTATCAACGCCGGTAAACCGGATATGGCGAATGAGCTGTATGAATATATCATCAGCAGGTGCCGCGAAAGTATTCCCAAGGTAGAAAAAGGAATCTTTGGTGCTGATATGAAAGTATCCCTGCTAAATGACGGCCCATTCACCATATTGCTTGATTCCGCGGAAATCTGCTAAAGCAGCCAAAACAAGCTTTAAGAATCATTGCAGAGTCTTTTTTTATAGAACTATTCGTTAAACTTGTCTTTTGCGCATAGTTGGTTCGGCGTCTGCTATCGTAGTAAGGGCTGATTTGTTCCTTAACAGACCGGAATGTGTTGGCTCTGCATGGGCGGTACACATGACGGTTGAAAAATGTGCTTGGTGAAGTGTTGCTGTGGCACGGTTGGGGCTGGTCTGTTCTTGGTGTGTGTGGCATCACCTAGCCTTGACAGCATGACCCCGGAGCCGCGCCTTGTCAGTGCCCGGACACGTTCCCGTAGTGCATGGGCACGTGCCGCGGACACAAGGCTAACACGGCTCTTCCTACTGTCAAGGCACACTGGCGCTTACGGTGATGTCATGGGCTATGTGTGCGCGTTTGACACCGGGGCTGTGTTGCGGTATGCTGTTTGTAAGGGTTTCCGGTGGGTCTGCCGTGCGGTCTCATAACTGTGTCCCGTGAGTTTCTGCGCGCGTACCCTGTTCGGAACGCTTCTTGTGCGGTGTTGTCGGTGACGACTGGCAACACTTTTTCTATGCCCTTTTTCGATATTCTTCCTCTGCCGAAAATTAAATTTTTTGCAAGGTGACTCTAAAGTGTTGCTATTGTCGAGTAGCCCTCCGGGCGGTTGGCTGTCGGAGAGGGTGGAAAATTTATTCCTCTCTCCTGCTTTTTTCCTTGGTTCGAACGTCCGAACGTGGCGCCACACGCAACGCTTTCTGTGGCGCCACCGGCATTCCCGGGTGCCCTTTTTCCGTGGTTCTCTGGCGGCGGATACCGTGATTCTTCCTTGTTTCCGTTTCCGAAAGGAAATCCTTGGCTCCGCCGTGGAAGGCACCCCTAAAGGGGTTCAGAAGCGCTACGCCCGGCTTTCCAATCTGCTCTATGGCTTTCATGTCACCAACTATGTTTTAGGTTTTCACCCGCAAAAGACGTATTTTTCGCACAGTTGAACCGCTTGCCGAGGGAATGAATCCCTCTCACGCTCAACTCTGTTCGTCCTTGATAGATCAGATATTTTTATTTATGACTGTCACTCTTTCGATTCCAGAGTTCGGACGGAGTAACAGTCACTACTGGCTGTAATATCTGTCTATCTGCGTCCTCACGACGGCCTGCGCATGGTATCCCATACCAATGCTCAACGTGCGATAAATACTGGCACGTTTTGCGCATAGTTGGTTCTGCATCCTCATCTATTTGACACCTGACCTGGCAACTCCTCGACAAACTTGAATTTATCGAAGAGCATCCCCTAATTGAAACACCTCATAGAGATATTATATTTGAACCAGGAGTTGTATTTACAGTAGAGCCAGGAATATATATCCAAGAAGAGGGTATAGGAATTAGAATTGAAGATGATATATTAGTAACAAATGAAGGGGTTATTAATTTATCTAGTGATATTATAAAGAGTGTGGATGATATTGAAAACTTTATGGATAAGTTTACCAAATAATATATATAAAATTGTATTGAAAATATATTAAATAGATTATATAATATATTTGTAAATAACAAAAGTGAATAAATTAGGGTAGAGGCGCGATAGTTAATAGTATTATTGATGAGGAAAGCACTATGATTCAATAAGAAAGGATCAATCGCCGAAGCATACAACTGATGCTTTAAGGTTGTATAGCTGGGAATACATAAAATATATGTATTACTGTCACAAAAATGTTTTTGTGTTGAGCTATCATTTAAGACTTGTAATATTGTATTTTTTTGCATATGAAAGACCTTGAGTGTTAACTCAAGGTCTTTTTTTGTGTTAAGGTGCTTTTAGTATTCACTTTTATATAAATAGGGGGAAAGAAAATGAAAAAAAGGAGTTATAAAGTATTATTACTTACGATGTTGATATTTATTTTTTCAACATCAATCACATTTGCAGAAGAAGTCGAAGTAGTTGTGGGAAATGCAGATAAGTTTGGATTGTGGACATTGCTTCCACCATTAGTAGCAATTATATTAGCTTTTATGACAAAAAATGTTGTTATTTCATTATTTATAGGAATTTTATCGGGAAGTTTTTTAGTTAGTCTTTCAGGATATAATGTGTTTGAAGCCTTTATACATGCATTTTTAGATTTTGTAAATAGAGCATTAAATTCATTAGCTGATCCATGGAATGCTGGAATAGTTCTTCAAGTATTAGCAATTGGAGGAATAATTAATTTAGTTGCAAAAATGGGTGGAGCAAAGGCTATAGCAGAAGCATTAGCTAAAAAGGCGAAAACTGTAAAAAGCACACAATTAACTACATGGCTTTTAGGATTATGTGTATTTTTTGATGATTATGCAAATTCATTAATTGTTGGGCCAATAATGAGGCCAGTTGCAGATAAAATGAAAATGTCAAGAGAAAGATTAGCGTTCATTATAGATGCTACGGCAGCTCCAGTAGCTGGGCTTGCTATTATTTCTACTTGGATTGGATTAGAAGTAAGTTTAATTGGAGATGCATTTAGTTCTATAGGCATAGATGAAAGTGGATTTGGAGTGTTTCTTCAAACAATACCATATAGGTTTTATAACATATTAATTCTTGCATTTATAGTAATAACAGCATTAACATTAAAAGAATTTGGACCAATGAGAAAAGCTGAAATTGCGGCAAGAAATAAAAGTAAGAATTTAAGTGAAGAAATTGCAGCTGAATCATCATCTCAAATGGATGAATTAGAACCAAAAGAAGGAATTAAGCTTAGTATATGGAATGCAATTATTCCAATAGGAGCATTAATAATTTCTGCATTAATAGCATTTTATTATAGTGGATATAGTACAATAATGGGTGGCGAACCATCAACAGCACAAGAAATTATGATGAATTCACCATTTTCATTTAAGGGAATAATGGAAGCATTTGCTGCTTCGGATTCATCAATAGCATTATTCCAATCTGCATTATTTGCGTCAATAGTTGCTATAGGCATGGGTGTTGCAAAGAAGATATTTACATTAAGTGAAGCTATTGAAGTTTGGGTTGATGGAATGAAAGGATTAATAATAACAGGTGTTATATTAATATTAGCTTGGTCATTAGGATCTGTAATTAAAGAACTTGGAACTGCATATTATTTAGTTGAGGTATTAAAGGGAGCAATACCAGCATTTTTATTACCAAGTTTAATATTTGTTTTAGGAGCAGTAATTTCATTTTCAACAGGAACAGCTTATGGAACAATGAGTATATTAATGCCACTTGCAATTCCATTAGCTTATTCAATAAATCCAGATATGTCATTTGTAGTAGTTTCTACAAGTGCAGTATTAACAGGAGCTATTTTTGGGGATCATTGTTCACCAATATCTGATACAACAATACTTTCTTCAATGGGAGCAGGATGTAATCATATTGAACATGTTAAAACTCAAATATGGTATTCAGTATTTGTTGCTATAATAACTATATTATTTGGATATATTCCAGCAGGATTTGGGGTGCCAGTATATGTAGTATTACCACTTTCCTTAATAGCATTATTTATAGGGGTTCAATTATTTGGTAAAAAGGTTGAAGAAGCTTAAGTAATAAGTAAAATAAAAAAGGGATTTTTCTAGTTAGTAGTTTGTAGTTAGTAGTTGTAGATGGGGCTGTTGCACTAAATAATTAGTGTACAGCCCCTTTTTAGCAAAAAATAAAACATTAATTCCATGAACTTGAGTTTTTGCTGTATATGTATATCTAGAGGAAGTACTTACCTTACTCATTAAAGTTATTATAATAGAAGTTCCAATTGAACTTGCAACTTGCATTAATGTATTATTAGCAGCATTTCCATGAGCATATAAATTTTTATGTAATGAATTTAAACCTGAAGTGATTAATGGCATCATAAGCATTGATATTCCTAACATTATTTTATTCAATGATATTAATAAAAAACTCATCTAATAAAAGATGAGCCAATAATGATATTTTTATTATTTATGGGGTGGTGGAGTTATAAGTTTATTAACTAATATTGAAATTACTATTCCAAGCAATGTTTCTATAATTCTATTAGTTGCATAATATAAAGGGTCACTATATGCATGTGCAGTAGTTACTCCTAAAAATGCTATGCAAGTTATGTTTATAGCTCCAGGTCTTTTTAAAATATTACATAAATAAATCATTAAAATAATTCCAAGAGAAATAATTATGTATATAAGTAGTTTTGAAATAAAATGATTGCTAATATAATTTTCTAGTGTTCTAAAAAAGAATAAGAATATTAAACCAAAACAAGCTCCCAGTATAGTTCCAGCACCTCTGTTTATACCAATATGAATTGAGTTATATACAGTGTCTTGCAAGCATATTCCAGCTGTAAGACACGCAAAGAATGGCTCACTAGGTAATAGTGCTAAGCATAGAAAAACAGCTATACCAGATTTTATTGTTCTAAGTCCAATTTTAGGTAATTTTAAATTTTCCATAATTAAGCCTCCTATCTCCTTAGATATTATAACTAAGAAATTTGTAGATTTCACTAGTTATTAACAATTTTTATAGTATTTTTAATAATTATGAAGATTTTAAAAAGATTAGGAAATAATAAAGTTAAGAATAAAATAAATAGAAATTGGTTTGACAGTTTTTACATTTTAGAATATTATAAATTAATAAAGACATAGAAGAGAAGAGTAATTTTGGAATGTATCTAAAGAGAGTTAGAATAGGTGAAAGCTAGCGGTACTGAACTTGATGAAGATGGTCTTGGAGTTGATTATCTGAGCTTATATAAGTTAGGATAATACGGTAGCAACCGTTATATTGCAAGGTGATAATAGTCACCTAATGAGATATTTATTGTGAGATAAATATAAAATAGAGTGGTAACGCGTATATAACGTCTCTATATGGGCATAAATGCCTATATAGAGACTTTTTTATAGTTAGGAGTTAGTAGTTAAGGAAAAAATTCAGTTTAGGATGAATTTTATAAGAATATATTTTTAAGGGGCTATGGCACTAAAACTTTTATACACAATATATTGTTTTAAAAAATAAAAATTAATACAATATATTGTAGTATTTATTCTTAATGCGACATCCCCATCATTAACTACAAACTACAAACTAACTACAAACTATCTAAAGACTAATTAAAGAGGAGGAAGAAAAATGACAAAGAAACCATATTATATAACTACGCCAATTTATTATCCATCAACTAAATTACACATTGGTAATACTTACACAACAGTAGCTGCCGATGCTTTAGCTAGATTTAAGAGATTAAATGGATATGACGTTATGTTCTTAACAGGAACTGATGAACATGGTCAAAAAATTCAAAGAATAGCTGAGGAAAAGGGAATAACACCAAAGGAACACGTTGATGAAATAGTTGCTGGAATTAAGGAACTATGGAGTATGATGAATATAAGTTATGATAAATTTATAAGAACTACTGATGATTATCATAAGGAAACAGTTCAAAAAATATTTAAAAAATTATATGATCAAGGTGATATATATAAATCTTCTTATGAAGGATTATACTGTACTCCATGTGAATCTTTCTGGACAGAAACTCAATTAGTTAATGGAAATTGTCCTGATTGTGGAAGACCAGTTGAAAAATCAAAGGAAGAAGCTTATTTCTTCAAAATGAGTAAATATGCTGATAGATTAATGAAGTATATTGATGAGCATCCAGAATTTATTCAACCAGAATCAAGAAAAAATGAAATGGTTAATAACTTCTTAAAACCAGGATTACAAGATCTTTGTGTATCAAGAACAAGCTTTAATTGGGGAGTTCCAGTAACTTTTGATGAAAAGCATGTAGTTTATGTTTGGATAGATGCATTATCTAACTATATATCTGCTTTAGGATATGGAACTGAAAATGATGAATTATTTAAAAAGTACTGGCCAGCAGATGTTCATTTAATAGGTAAGGATATTTTAAGATTCCACA
>OGJQ01001562.1_pt1 | contig 10753 bp, 8 predicted proteins | sample 1572261 | NCBI WGS metagenome assembly OGJQ01 (sample SAMEA2582138, study PRJEB24529) | metagenome | biome: Human gut stool | place: China | collected 2011
TAAATTTCAAATATTTCAAAGAACTCTTTTAGATTTTAATGGGACAGCAATGATACTTAATATGACATATTTATATTGAGGTAGAATCTTGGGTAAGATACTTAAGCAGTTCCCTTTTATAAAATGGATAATAACATCCGAATCTAAAACGATCTGAACTTGTTGTGACATTATTCATCTAGTTTTATTTCGGAGAGTAGATCAATTAAATGTCCCTCTGAAATCAGTTCTTTGTTGAATAAAGATTGTGCTTTGGCACTATAGTCTCCTAAAACTATTTTCTCGTTTGTTGGCGTATAAAGACTTGTGCTATATCCATACTCCCTTGCAACAGCGGTTGGTTGGTATAGTAAAAAAGTTTCTTTCTGCTTGTCGGAAATCAGGGTCAAGTTGTTTAGACGATAGATCATTGACTGGAATGAAACTCCGAAATATTGTTGTAGGTAAAGAACGTGAGCTATATTGACATCGGCAGTATATTTCATTCCAAGTTTTTTGAACTCTTCAATCACACCATTTCTAGGCATAAGAAAAAAGGTTGCAAAACAATCTGCTTGCTTTTCAACCGGGTCAGAAGAGGATTGAGGGCAAATCTGCGAAGAAAATTCCTCTTGAATAAATAAATGATATAATTCATGTGCAATAGTAAAATGTTGACGACCAAGTGCGACTTTTGAATTTACAAGCATGAATCTTTTCTCTTTATGTTTCAAGCACATTCCAGAAAAAGTTTCTTGCATAGGCATAAATACACACAAAACACCTAATTGCTGTAATGCTTTTCTTGTGTCAACGGGTGCCGTATCTCCCAATGCAATACGGCGCCTCAATTCGTTAGCCTCAATTTCTAACGTTATTGATAGTGGCCTTGCCATTATTTTAAAAGATTACACATTTTAAGGTAGTTGTTGACAATGCTCTTGAATTTGGCAATTGTATGCATATCTTCAGGGGTAATACCATCTGTACGGAATGCACAAACTAATGATTGTTGAAAATCATCCATATTTTCCTCGAAAAATACAGACATATCTACACCATACAGATTGCTTAATTTATCAAAAACATCAAAAGGAATACTATCTGTATTACTTTCATATTTTCTTAATACAGACCTTGTCACTCCTAAATAAGTGGACACCTGCTCTTCAGAAAAACCTAATTTTTTTCGAATTGCTTGTACGTTTTGGCTGACATTGACCGACATATATTTGGCTGATTAGTGGTACAAAATTATAAATAAAATAGTTTAATGCAAAAAATGTTTAAATTGATTTGCATTTATTATGCTGTTTTATAGTGTTTAATAGTTGTAGTCTGTTATACAAAGATAATGCATAAAACTAAAAATGATTTCTATTTATGTGAAAAAATACATATACAATTCTTGAAATATGGAGGTTTTGCAAATTCCAGTGTAGTTTCTTCTTCTGAACCCTTGATATATTTCATAAACTCCTTTTCGGTCTCGTGGCTTGATATTCTCTTTTGGTCTAATAGAAAGATCTTTTAAAATATTAAGGCTGTGTAAAATATTCTAATTATCAAATTTTTCCTACCTTTGCCCCTGCGAACAATATGTTATAAAATTCTTTTACGTGGTAGCCAGCAAAGCAACCATATTAAAGGTATGCGCAGAGCCGTTGGGGTTTAGCGACCCGCGAACGGCACTTTGCTGAGCTTGTAAAAGAGTGATGTATTGTTCGCAGCTGCGCATATTTTTATCTTTATGCGAACAATGCATCATGTCCGTACTCCGGTACAGGCACGCCGCAAGGCCAGCCGCAGGCGGTTTCCGCCATGCAACCTCTCGATTCGTTTCCATTTCCACCCGCCGGATTAGCAAGTAACTGCTAACCAAATCTCTATTCTCTTTGTTGTGCGATGCCGCACGATAAGGACAGCCCTCATTATGTCAAATTTCTAACAATCAATTAAATGGAAACGAATCAAAACCCCGTGCAGGAACAGTCTGTACAGTACATAACCCCCGAAAACACCCAAGCCGAACAACAGCCCGTACCCTCTCCGGAACAGCCGACCGGGCAACTCGCTCCAAAGCCAGAACCGCAACCCGAACAACCAACGGAAAAACTCTACAATCCCGCCGAAGCCGCCCGGATCGTCCAAAGCCTGACGGAAGATTATTTCAACCCCGAATATATTCTGCTTTTCGGGAAATTGGTCGGCGGTACACACCATAGCGACGCCATGGCCTATGACTTGCTGATGGTCGTGCGGGAAACGCCCGAATACAATTGGATTCAGGCAAAACGCATCCTGCGTTACAAAGTGCCGTACAGCAGGCGCGAGATCACCTATATCAACCTCTACATTATGCCTTTGAGCTATGTCGAGTCGAATAAAACACCATTCCTCTACTTTGCACACTCCGAGGGCGAATTGCTCTATTGCAGCGACCACTGCCATTTCCGCCGCCCGAAACACCCGATCAACTTTGCCGCAGCCTATGCGGACGCCAAATTTCATTTCGATACGTTCCGGATGCTGGGCAACGAATTGATCGAACAGGCGCAGGACGCCTTCAGCGAAAGCCGCAATATGCGTCTGGCGGCTTTGTTCATGGCGCAGGCTGCAGTCTACTTTTATCACACTCTCTATTATGTTTATCACGGGCTGGAGTTCGATATTCACGATCCGGTCGTGATGCACGAACGGATGCGGACGCTCTCGACGCAGCTGATGCTGGTTTTAGACGATAACCATATCGAAAATATCTTCACGCTGCCGCGCCTGAAGAGTTTTCTGGTAAAGGCACGCTACGACATTGGTTTCGATGTTGCGCCGCAGGAATTGGAAATGCACCTGCAACGCGTCGAAAAAATGGGCCATATCATCGAAAACTACTGCGGCTTGCGGCTGGAGCTTTATAAAGAGTTGAGCGAACGGCAATAAGCGGCCAATCATCCGAACGAACAAGGGTTTGCGGGATCACTGACAATCCCGCAAGCCCCTGTTTCGTTTACGAAAACACAACCTTGCCGTTAGGCACACGGTAAATCCTGCGTTCTGCTTTCAGGCACATGCAGCTACCGTTTGGAAAGTTTGGTTGGAACAGTTCGTGCGGCGGATTTCCTTCGGCTGTCAGACATCCGTAAAGAGGTTGAGCTGGTGCAGCATCGTGAAGGCGAAGGAGGCGCCGATGATGATGCACAATACCACCAGCAGTGCGTTCAGTACCCGGGGCGAAGGCTTTGTCGGCCGGCCCTCGTTACTGCGGATATATTCGCGGAAGAAGATGTAGAGTGCCGGCACGATGCTGCATGCCAGGAGGTAGTCCTCGGGGATGCCGAAGAAGTAGACCTTCGAGAGCCCGATCAGCGCCCAGTGGCAGAGGAACATGGCCAGCACGATGTTGATCCGCTCCGAAAAGGCCAGCATCAGCCCGATGGTGAACACGGCGACCGAACACGGCATCACGGGCGTGGTGACCATCGGGAACGTACGTCCCAGCGCCAGCGAAAAGAGCGGGTAGACGAGCGGCATGGCGAACAGCAGCAGCGCGAAGCCTGTATGGTTGTGCGTGCGTTGGAGCGAAGCGTGTTTCACAACCAGGTCGTATACCCAGATGCACCCCATGATCGCCCAGAAGAGCGCCAGCATGTCGTTGTGCTCGCGTTGTTCGCCGTATAAGAGGTAATAGATACCTGCGATCCAGAAATTGAGCATCGCCATAAAGGTCTTCATGGCGATGCGTACCCCGGGCGTCGGGCGCAGGTAGAGCAGCAGCGTCAGTGTGGCCGCAACCAGCGTCAGTAGGATCTGTACGGGCCATGTCGCGGCGTTATAGGAGGCGATGGTGTTCCAGAAGATTTCCATGGATCGTTATTTGTCGGTATGCTTGCGGCGCCGCGTGAGCGAGAATGCCTGGTGGTTGAATACGAAGATGGGCAGCGTAGCCCCCGCTGCCAGCAGTGCGATCACGCTCAGCGATACGGTTGCGTTGAGGAAGAATTGCTGCATGTATTGCAACCCCTCCCCCGGGTCGTTGAGCGATTGCAGGAACATGATGAGCGAAAAGACGGTCTTGTAGGCATAGATGCCGGGAACCATCGGCAGCAGGGCGGGGATGTAGAGGGCCGTCATCGGGCAGCGGATGCCGCGCCCCAGCCACAGGCTGCCGAACCCGATGCTGATCGAGGCGAACAGCGAGGCCGTGGCGATGTCGACTGAAAAGTAGTGCATCAGGCAGAACCGCAGGGCGTGCCCCATGGCCGCCAGCAGGGCGATACGGGGGAAAGCCCGCATCGGCGGGTCGGAAACGGCGCCGAAACCGATGGCCGCGATGGCTGCAAAGAGCCCGTCGAGAAGGATGTCCGCAGCGATCATAGTAATCCGTCTTTAACCATTAACAATGTCGCCGACAGGCCGATGGCGATGCAGATGATAAGCAGCAGGGCGTTGATCAGGCGGCTGCACCCGATCAGAATGTGCCCCTCGACGATGTCGATCACGCCGTTGATGAGCGGTACTCCGGGGACGAGGAACAGGACGCTCGTCGCGAGCGCCGTTTCCGCCGAACAGTCGAACCTCAGGGCTGCCGAGGCGCACAGCGACGCCATGAAAGCCGAAATGATGAAGATCAGGAAGTGGTTCACGCCGTGTGCCTGCATACGCTGTTTGGCGGCGAAACCCACGAGCGTCGAGGTGAAGACGATGCCCATGGCGATCCAGTCGCCCCCGAACAGCCGGCAGAACGAGGCGTTGGCCAGCCCCACGGTCAGCAGGACGAAGATTGGGTCTATGCGCGGTTTTGCAGTCAGTTCGTCGTAGCGCTTCCGGATTTCGGAGAGCGGAAGCCCTTCGTCCAGCGCATCCCAGCTCAGGGCGCTCAGGTCGGAGTTGCGCTCGAAGCTGACCGGCAGCGCCGGGATCTTCACTACGCGGGTGATGGCCTCGCCGCTCTCTTCGTCGTGGGCGGTGATGATCGTGCTTTTCTGGAAACTCGACAACTGGAGGTCGACCCCCTGCGAGGCTCCGATACGCTGCGAGTTGCGGATCACGCGCGAGGTGTGCACGCCCGATCCGAGCAGGTAAGTCGCATATTCCGCAATGAAGTCGAGGACTTCCGTCAGCTCTTGTCTGGTCTTCATAACGAGGGCAAAAATAGTCCATTTCGGGCAAACCGCCATTGTTGGGGCCGAAAAAATTACACCGTGATGCCCGTAGGGTTTCTGCGCCGGGTTTCCCGGGGGGGGGCGGACAACTCCTCCGGGGCGCCCGGAAAAAACCTATGGCCTGCGCCGGAACAGCTCCGTGATGTCTTGCATGGCGCCTTCCTTTCCGACCCTGTAAAGGCGCTGGTTGGTCGTCGGCGACGTCAGCGGCCCCAGCTCCTCGACCCAGCCTCCCAGCTTGATGTAGTCGAACGACTGCGGCCGCAGCCCCTCCGGCAGCCGGGCGCGTCCCGAATACCAGCCTGTGTGCAGCACCGGGAATTTCTGCCGCACGACGTCGGCCAGCGCGGCGATCTCATGCGGTGCGGCGTCTCCGCCCATGAAACAGACGCAGGTCACCGAGCGCCCGTAGCGGGCGAGTATCCCGCACAGCTCCGCCTCGTCGAGCACCCGCCCCATGTCGGCCTGCAAGTGCAGGCTGTGGCACCCGCGGCAGCGGTTGGGGCAGTTGGTGATGTTGATCGCCAGCGTCGTTTCGCAGGGTATTTCCGCGAATACGATGTCGAAATTGTGGTATCTGACCATCGTCCGTTTACTCCGCTTTGGCGTAATAGCGGTGTGCGGCCTCCTTCTGGCGCGCGGCCGAGAAGTTCGACACCCGTTTCATGTAGCCGATCACGCGGGTCAGGTAGTCCAGGTTGTCGCCGTGGCACTCGGGGCACTCCTTCAGGTAGCGCTTGTCGATGTGCCCGCACTCGTTGCATACCGTGTTGGGGATGTTGAACGTGAAATAGTTGCATCCCTCGGCGGCCGCTACGCGCAGCAGGTGGCGGTACTGCTCCTTCGAAAGGTGGTCTTCGAGGTTCATGTGCAACGCCGAACCGCCCGTGAGGTGGTCGATATAACGGCGGCCGTGGAGCCTGAACTTGTCGATCACGTTCAGCGATTCGTCCTCGACGACATAGAAATAGGAGTTGTAACAGTCGCGCGGTACGACGTAGCCGTCCTCGCGATCCCATTTGGCGTGTTTCACGCCCACGTTCTCGGCCGGGATCATCTCGCAGTTGAACATGAGCTCCTTCGAACGGTACTTCTTGTTGTAGCGCTCGATCAGCCCCAGTACGCCCTGTACGAAACCGACGTAGTCGTCGTTGTCGTTGATCGGGATGCCCAGGAACTCGGCCGCCTCGACCAGCCCGTTGACGCCGATCGTGAGGTACTGGCGCGCGAGGTTGATATAGCCCGCGTCGAACAGGGGCAGCATCCCCTTGGCCTGCAAATCCTTGAGGTTCTCGTTGTAGGCCGTCTGCACCTTGTGCACCAGGTCGACGATCTCTTCGAGGTAGGTCAGGTAGTGCATGCCGTTCTTCACGGCATACTGGATGCAGCGGTTGAGGTTGATCGTCAGCACGCTCTTCGAACCGGTCGATACGCCGCCGGCGCCGAGCGTGTAGCTGAACCCGTTGTCCTGTATCTCGTTGCGCAGGCGGCAGCACGACGACAGCGAGTCGGCGTTGTCGCTGATATAGGTGAAGAACGAGTGCCCCTCGGAGTACATCTGCGCCGTGATGTCGCCCCATTCCTTGTCCATCACGTCGCCGTCCCTGGTCAGCAGGGCCATCGTCTCGACCGGGAAGGTCAGCACGGTCTTCGTGCGCTCGCGGTTGAACCACGTCATGAAACGCTTTTGCAGCCACGACAGCGATTCCCAGTGCGGCTTCGTCCCGTCGGGGAATACGAATTCGCCGAACAGGCTTTCGAAATAGTAGCGGTCGTAATAGGCCACGTTCCAGAACACGGCCTGGAAGTTACGCGCCCCCGTGGGCTGGTTGATCGAGTAGACGATCTGTTCGAAACAGTCCGTAATCATCTTGTCGATCGTCCGGTGCTTTTTCGAGAGGTCGACCACCTCGTCCGCCCGCTTGTAGTAATCTTCTCCGTACTCCTGTTCGATGAAATAGTTCATATACATCAGGAACTCCGGCGTGGCGCAGGCGCCCGAGAGCATCGACGATACGATGAAGACCATGTTGACGAAGCCGCCGCAGAACGACTTGAGGTTGGTCGGGCGCGTCGAGTTGCCGCCCACCGAGAGCGTGCCGTTCAGCAGCCACGGGTACATCGTGATCGAAGCGCAGTAGTTGGCCATCGACGTTTCGTCGTTCTTGTAGATGAAGTGGTCTTTCAGCAGGCGGAGGTATTTGTCCGAGAGTTCCTTGCCGTACATCTCCTTGATGCGGTCGGTCAGCAGCCGGCGGTTGAGCCGGATGAAGTTCTGTTTGGGCAGTTCGCCGATCAGCGTGGCGATGTTCTTGTTCTCGACGTTGGCGTTGGCATCGTATTTCGAACCCGTCGCGGGGTTCGAGGCATCGCAGTAGTTGATCAGGAATTCGAGTTTTTCGCGGTCTTCGCGATCCTCGGTGTGCTTCTGGCGGTAGAGCATGTAGCTCTTGGCCACAGCGAAATAGCGTTCGGCCATGAGCGCCACCTCGACCTGGTTCTGTATCTCCTCGACATTCATGCCGTCGGAGATATGTACGCGGCTGAGTACCGACGTGAGGTCGTCGTCGGTGGCGTATCCGCCTACCGAAAGGAATGCCTTGCTGATCGCGCGTTTGATCTTCTCGAGCGAAAAGGGGGCGCGCTTGCCGTCGCGCTTGACGATGTAAATTTCCGAAATGCCCATAATGTATCTGTATTTGTTTGTAAGTCTTGCCGTACGGAGGCGGCATCCCCGCCTGCGCAGTACGCAGGACAGCCATGTCCTTACCCCTGAATTGTCCGGTGTAAATATCTGTTCCGGGCACCGCCCTAAATCCCGAAGGCGGATGTCGCAGCTCGCAAGGCAGGTCTTCTGGCTCGCCCCATCCGCACGCCTTCCCGTCCCGGGGGACAGTGGCTCAAGAGAGTGCGGAACGCAATCGAGGCTTACAGCTACGGGAATAGCCCCTGATTCTCACAGGAGTTCCCTTTTGATCCCGTGCCGGCAGCCGCCGGCGGGGAACCTTGCTCCGGAACAAATGTAGACATACTTTCCCGGATCGCAAATATGCGTGCGGGCAATTAATGAACAAATTGTAAACAAAAAATGCAGGGACATTCCGGCCCTGCATTTCCTTTTCCGGGACGCCCGTCCGCAACCCGGTGAGCGTCAAACCTCCTGCCTGTCCGCGCCCGTTCGCTCCCCGCTTTATTTGCGCATCGAGAGCGAAATCCGCCCGCGGGCGGTGTCGATCCCGGTGACCCGCACCTTGACCTGCTGTCCCAGGTGCACGACCTCCGCCGGCGAGGCGACGTAGCGGTCGGCCATCTGCGAAATGTGCACCAGCCCGTCCTGCTTGATCCCGATGTCGACGAAAGCCCCGAAGGCCGTGATGTTGGTGACGATGCCCGGCAGCGTCATCCCTTCGCGCAGGTCGCCGATCGTACGTACGTTCGGGTCGAACGAAAAGGCCTGCAGCTGTTCGCGCGGGTCGAGGCCGCACTTGTCCAGCGCTTCGACGATGTCCGTCACGGTCGGAATCCCGACCTGTCCGTCCACGTATCTCTCGGGTTTGATGCCCCTGCGCAGCTCCTTGTCGGCGAGCAGCCTGTCGACCGTCACGCCCGCGTCGGCGGCCATCCGCTCGGCTATGTGGTACGATTCGGGATGCACGGCGCTGTTGTCCAGCGGATTCTGCCCGCCGACGATGCGCAGGAAACCCGCGGCCAGTTCGTAGGCCTTGGCGCCCAGCCTCGGCACCCTGAGCAATTCTTTGCGGCTCTTGAAATCGCCGTTCGCGGCGCGGTACGCCACGATGTTCTCCGCCAGCGCCGGCCCCAGTCCGGAAATATAGGTGAGGATGTGTTTCGAGGCGGTGTTGATGTTCACCCCGACCCTGTTTACGCAGCTTTCGACCACCGTATTGAGCCTGGCCTTGAGTTTTCCCTGGTCGACGCTGTGCTGGTATTGCCCGACGCCGATCGACTTGGGGTCGATCTTCACCAGCTCCGAGAGCGGGTCGATCAGCCTCCGGCCGATGCTCACCGAGCCGCGCACCGTCACGTCGTAATCGGGAAACTCCTCGCGCGCCGCGGCCGACGCCGAGTAGACCGATGCGCCGTCCTCGCTGACCATGAATATCTCCACGGCTCCGTCCAGTCCCAGGCCGCGCACCAGCTGCTCGGTTTCGCGCCCCGCCGTACCGTCGCCGATTGCGAAGGCCTCGGCCCTGTATTTCCCCGCCAGCGCCCGCAGCATTTCCGCCGCTTCGGCATAGCGGCCCTGCGGCGGGTGCGGGTAGATGGTCGTATTGTGCACGAGGTTGCCCTGTGAGTCCAGGACGACGACTTTGCAGCCCGTGCGGAATCCGGGGTCGATGGCAATCACGCGCTTCTGCCCCAGCGGCGCCGAAAGGAGCAGCTGCCGCAGGTTTTCGGCGAATACCCCGATCGCCTCGTCGTCGGCCTTCTCTTTGGCGGCCGCGAGCAGCTCGGTCTCTATCGACGGTCGGATGAGCCGCTTGAGCGAGTCGGCCACGGCGGCCTCCATATATGTGCGCGTTGCCGATCCGGGACGTATGAACCGGCGGCAGAGCGCTTCGGTGATGCGCTCCGTGTCGGCGTCGATCGAGATGCGCAGGATCCCCTCGTCTTCGCCGCGACGCATGGCCAGGAACCGGTGCGACGAGATGCTGCGCAGCGGCGACGCGGCGTCGAAGTAGTCCGAATACTTCGCCCCCTCGGCCTCCTTGCCCTTCACGAGCTTCGAGTGCACCGCCCCTTCGCGTCCCATCGTGCGCCGCACGGTGTTGCGGGCCTGTTCGTCCTCGGATATCCTCTCGGCGACGATGTCGCAGGCTCCTGCAATGGCCTCTTCGGGGGTCGGTACCTCGGCCGTGACGAAGCGTTGCGCCTGATGCAGAAGGTCGTGTGCCCGTTGTGCCATGACGATGTCGGCCAGCGGTTCCAGCCCGCGTTCGCGGGCCGCCGTGGCGCGTGTGCGGCGCTTGGGTTTGTAGGGCAGGTAGATGTCCTCCAGCTCCACCGCGTTCCAGCACTCTTCGATCCGTTTGCGGAGCTCCCCGGTCAGTTTGCCCTGCCCCTCGATGGTCGTCAGGACGGTCTGCCTGCGGGCTTCCAGCTCGGTGAGCCTGTCCAGTTGTTCCTTGATCGCCCCGACCTGCAATTCGTCGAGCGAGCCGGTCGCTTCCTTGCGGTAGCGGCTGATGAAGGGGATCGTGGCGCCTTCGCGCAGCAGGCGTACCGTGCCCTGCACCTGCGGGAGGCCGATCCCGAGTCTTTGTGCTATGATTCGTTCCGTCATTCTAATATCCGAATTTCGCCGCCGCCAGCCGCATGTGGCCGATGATATCGACGCCGAACGGGCAGTTCCGTTCGCAGCGGCCGCAGGCGATGCACTCCGAGGCGTGGTGCGGCAGGAGCCTGTAATGTTCGCGCACCGTCTCCGGTATCTCGTGCTGTGCCAGGGTCAGGTTGTAGTATTTGTTCACACCGGCGATGTCGATCCCCACCGAACACGGGGCGCAGTGCCCGCAGTACATGCAGTGCCCTTCCCACGAGAATTTGTCCAGCCCGGCCAGCGCCCCCGTGTAGTCGCGTTCCGAGGCCGTGGC
>OGJQ01001574.1_pt1 | contig 10655 bp, 6 predicted proteins | sample 1572261 | NCBI WGS metagenome assembly OGJQ01 (sample SAMEA2582138, study PRJEB24529) | metagenome | biome: Human gut stool | place: China | collected 2011
CAATGCTTGGAATAACAATAGAAAAGGCATTAGATTTAAATCCGGAGCTTAAAGCAGCATATGAAAATGAAGATAGATTAAAAACATTAATAGATGTTAGTAAAACTCTAGAAGGGTTACCAAGACATTCATCAACTCATGCGGCTGGTGTAGTTATAGCATCAAAGCCATTAGTTGAATATGTGCCACTTCAAAGAAATGAAGATATGATAGTAACCCAATTTGATATGACAACATTAGAGGAGCTTGGTCTTTTAAAGATGGATTTCCTTGGATTAAGAACTTTAACAGTTATGAGTGATACTGTTAAGATGATTAAAGAAAATAGAGGAATAGACATCGATTTAGATAAAATAGATTTTGAAGATAAAAATGTTTATAACATGATTGGTGAAGGAAAAACAGCTGGTGTATTCCAATTAGAATCCCCAGGAATGACATCATTCATGAAGGAACTTAAACCCGACTGCTTGGAAGATATTATAGCCGGAATATCCTTATATAGACCGGGACCAATGTCAGAAATCCCAAGGTATATAGAGGGTAAGAGAAATAAAGACAGTGTGCATTATGAGACGCCAGAACTTGAAAATATACTGGATGTTACATATGGAGTAATGGTATATCAAGGTGCGTTGCGTTCTTCGGCTAAAAAACACAGAAATGTGGGCTAAAACCGAAGGGACAAATTAAAATTAATTTGTCTAACTTATTATTCGAGTAGGTGAGTGAAATCCTCACTAAGAGTTAAAGGAAGGTAACTCTTCCCTAAGACTACGAAGTGCTTTAGTATCTCTAAATACTTACTGTACTAAGCTCGTGGAAGTCGGTGAAAATTCAACTCTATCACATACAGTTGGAGAAGTAATCGGGGGTCTATAAATTCAATATGGTTACGAGAGGAATCCTCGGTTGGGTACGAGTCGTGAACGATATATATAGGGGTGATAGATACCTATATAGGTGTGGTAACACATTATAAGCGTAGTAACAGTATTCTTGGTTGCTGAAACTATATTTATCCAATAAAGGATATTTGCTTTAAGTCCATCCTTCCAGACGGGTGAAAAAGTGCTTATCGGCTTATAGAGGAGACCTAAGTTGAATATGTAAGGATAGAATAATAGGAACGTAAGAACTCATTCAGTAAATGTTAATGGATTAGAGTCCAGATGTTACTAATAGGTAGGAAATGACCTATGAAGAGTGAGGACAGCAGGACGTAGTAGTGTTGATGATTAGCCGTTAGTTACTATGTATGGTAACATACGAAGGAGGATATAAACTAATCGGAGCGAAGGTCCATAGTCGGCTTGAAAAATAAATATCCAAAACACTTAACCAACTAACCGATATTAAGGTAGCCGTAGGCGTAAATGAGTAAACCAGTCTCATAGTTGGGAAGTGATAAAATGGTTCAACAACTTAAAACGGAAAGACAATTTAGAAAATTACAAGATAAGTTATATAAAGATACATTAAAATGTATCGAAAATAATCAACCAGTTAAATATAATAATCTTACTAAATATATGAAACAAGAAGCTGTTATACTTAGTGCTATTAGAAAAGTTAGCAAAAATAGAGGGGCTTATACGGTTGGAATAGATAATAAGGATATAAACTATTATCTAAATATGAAACCAGAAATGGCAATAAAAACATTTCAAGATTTAATAAGTCATTACGAGCCAATAGAAATAAGAAGAAAATATATTCCTAAGAAAAATGGTAAATTAAGACCATTAGGGATACCAACTCTTCAAGATAGAATAATGCAGGAAATTATAAGGTCTATTATAGAACCAATAATGGAAGCACAATTCTACAAATACAGTTTTGGTTTTAGACCTCAAAGAACAACACATAACTCAATAAGTTATTCAAGACAAATAATGCTAACAACACAATACAAATATGTAGTAGAAGGCGATATTAAAGGATACTTTGATAACGTAGACCATAATATATTAATTAAAAAGATTAAGAAAATGGGTATTAAAGATAGGAAGTTGCTAATGATAATAAAATCATCTCTTAAAGCAGGGATAATGAATGAAATTAGTAGAAGTGAAATAGGAACCCCACAAGGAGGAATATTAAGCCCTATCTTAGCAAACATATACCTACACGATTTCGACCTATGGTTATACAACCAATGGAGAAATAAGAAAACTAAGAATGAATATTCAAGAGAAGACGCAAAAATCTACGCATTGAAAAATTCATCAAACCTAATTCCAATATACTATACAAGATACGCCGACGACTGGATAATAGTAACTAATAGTAAAGAAAATGCAGAAAAGCTAAAACAAATGGCTAAAAGATATTTAAAGGAAAATCTTAAATTAGAACTCTCCGAAGAAAAGACACTAATAACAGACATAACAAAAAGGAAAGTAACATATTTAGGAATTGACTTCAAGGCTCATAAAAACAATAAAGGAAAAATAAGTGTAAAAACTAAACCCAATATTGAAAATCTTGAGAAACAGGTCAAACAAATAAATAAAAATATCAAGGACATAAAGAAGTTTGCAAGAAATAAACAGGAAGTCATTTATGAAATAAACAAAGTAAACAGCCAAATTAGAGGAGTTATTAACTACTATGAAGTAGCAACAGATGTAAGTAAATACCTCAAAAAATATGATAGGAAACTATTATTCGCTTGGGGGAATGTAGCAAAGAAATATGGAGGGGTATTTATTCCTGCTAAACAAGTTGATAATTTAAAGTCAATACACGAGAATTATGAGCAGAAAATAAATGCAGTTAAATATCAAGATAAATTAATAGGTATGACAAGTTTGTGTTTCTGCCAATTTATAAAGGCAACACAAAAAGACCCAAAAGAAACTCCATATACACCAGAAGGAAGAGAAATAAGAAACAAAAAACTCAAAAAGAAACCTGTAAAGGTTAGAGCAGATGAGCTATTTAATAATACTATACTGCAATGCAATGAGCTAGGACTTAACAATCCTATATACAATGTGGAATATCAACTTAATAGAGCATATGCCTATAATAGAGATAAAGGAAAATGCAAATGTTGTGGGATAGACTTATATTCACAAGTAAATACGCACCACATTGATAAAACTCTTCCTATGAATAAAATAAACAAGGTGAATAACTTAGCTACACTCTGTTATGATTGTCATAAGAGAATCCATCTAAAAACACCAATAGTAGTTAAAAATAAATCAGATAAAAAGGCAATTAAAATTAATAAATACTGGAAGATTATAAACGGAATTAAATAACAAATTAAAAGTTGGAAGAATTAAGTGCTGGAAGATATTTAGAAGTCGACGGAACGCCGTATGAATTGAAAGATTCACGTACGGTGTGAAGTGGGGGAAAACAAAACCTTACCAAGTAATGTTGGAGGTGGAGTTACCTATCACACCCGAAACGGGTAAGTGCAAACCTCAACTCTTAACGGGTTAAGCCGAAGATAGAGATTGCACTATATAGCAAGTTATGCAAATAGTTAGAGATCTAGGGGGATACTCCTTAGGTAGAAGTGATATGGTTAGAAGAGCCATGTCAAAGAAAAAGCACAGTGTTATGGAACAAGAAAGAAAAAACTTTATATATGGAATAGTAGATAAAGATGGTAATGTAGAAGTGCCAGGTTGTTTGAGAAATGGTATAAGCGAAAAGGCAGCAAATGAAATTTTCGATCAGATGATGGACTTTGCTTCGTATGCATTCAACAAATCTCATGCAGCAGCCTATGCAGTAATAGGCTATCAGACAGCATACTTAATGCATTACTATCCAGTAGAAACTATAGCAGCAATGGTTAATTCTGTTATGGGTATAAGTGAAAAAGTAGCACATTACACTAAGTTTGCAGAAAGCTTAGGAATACAAGTGTTACCACCAAATATAAATGAAAGCTATTCAAAGTTTACGGTTAAAGGAAATAGTATAAGATTTGGTCTGGCAGCAATAAAAAATGTTGGATTAAATGTTGTTGATGGAATAGTTGAAGCAAGAAAAAACAAAGGGAAGTTTGAGTCATTAGTTGATTTTATAAATAAAATAGACTTATCAACAATAAACAAAAGAGCTATAGAAAGCTTAATAAAAGCAGGAGCTTTTGATGAATTTAAAATATTTAGATCAAAATTATTAGCTGTTTATGAAAAATTAATGGATAGTGTAGCTAGTGATAAAAAGAGAAATATTGATGGTCAAATTAGTCTTTTTGGTATGGTAGATGAAAGTATAAGGGAACCAGAGGTAATATATCCTGATATAAAGGAATTTGCTAAAAACAACTTATTATCAATGGAAAAGGAAATGACTGGACTTTATATATCAGGTCATCCATTAGATGAGTATGAAAAGAGCCTAAAGATGATGACATCTACTACAATAGAAACAATATTTCAATCATATGAAGCTATTATGGATGGATTAGGTGAAGATGAACACCTAATTCAAGACAATCAAAGGGTAATATTAGGTGGAATATTAGCAGAAGTAAATCAAAAGGTAACTAGGAATAACTCAATAATGGCATTTTTAAAGTTAGAGGATTTAACAGGTGTTATTGAGGTTGTAGTATTTCCTAAAACATTAGAAAAAACGAGAAATTTAATTAATTTAGACTCAATGGTAATTATTAAAGGTAGAGTAAGTATAAAGGAAGATGAAGAACCAAAATTAATTTGTGAAAGCATAGGACCATTAGAAAAAATAAATAGTGATAAAGTATATATAAGAGTTGATGATTTGCAAATGGCAAAATTTATGAAATCACAATTGGTAAATATAACTTCTCAATATAAGGGGGATTCAGCATTATATGTTTTTACTGCCAATGATAGAAAAAATTATAGAATGCCACGTGATATGTGGGTAAATTTAAATAGTGAAGTTTTATTTGAATTAAAAAAGATTTTTGGAGAGTCAAATGTTAAAATAGTAGAATAAAATTGTTAAAAAATATTATCTTAATGAAATTATTTTCATAAGGATAATATTTTTTTTTTGAAAATTTGTAAAATCTCACAATGATAATTAATTAAAAAAGAAATTTAAATACAATAAATATAAAATAATCATAAAATAGCAATAGAAAAATGTTAAAAAAATAACAAATAACTAAGTGGATATTAAATTTTTAATGGAAAATTCTCAAAAAAAATGTTAATATAAAATATGTAAAAAGATACAAAGAGAAATAATTTTAAAAAAAATAATTATATAATTTACATAAGATAAGGGTAAAACATACATGTAATAGTGTAAATAAACGATAAAATTAGACATAAGTATATTTATTTTAGTTGCAATACTATGCGTTTACAAGTAAAATAAAAAAGGTGGTAAAAAGTTTAACAATAAAAGAATAATAAGGAATATTTCAAAGTGTGTGGACATGCAGAGTCCTTAGTAGTTTCAAGGAGGAATATTTTATGAAAAAAATAGCTGTTTTAACAAGTGGTGGAGATGCTCCAGGAATGAATGCTGCAATAAGAGCAGTAGTAAGAACTGCAATACATAATGGTATTGAAGTTATGGGAGTACAAAGAGGATATGCTGGATTAATAAATGGTGAGTTATTCCCAATGAATAGATCATCTGTTTCAGATATAATTCAAAGAGGCGGTACTATTTTAAGAACTGCTAGATGTTTAGAATTTAAACAAGAAGAAGTAAGAAAAGAAGCTGCCCAAATTCTTGCAGATAATGGTGTAGAAGCTTTAGTAGTTATCGGTGGAGATGGATCTTTCACTGGAGCTAAATTATTATCAAAATTAGGAGTTAAAACTATAGGTTTACCTGGTACAATTGATAATGACTTAACTTATACTGATTATACAATAGGATTTGATACAGCATTAAATACGGTAGTTGATGCCATAGATAAAATAAGAGATACTTCAACTTCTCATGAAAGAGTTTCTATCGTAGAAGTTATGGGTAGAAATTGTGGAGATATAGCTCTTCATACAGGTGTAGCTTGTGGAGCTGAATATATTATTACACCAGAACAAGGTTATGATAAAGATGAATTATGCAAAGTTATTTTAGAAGGTAAGAAAGCTGGAAAAATGCATAACTTAGTTTTACTTGCTGAAGGTGTTGGTGGAGCTTCTGAATTAGCTAAATATATTGAAGATAAGACAGGAATAGAAACAAGAGCAACTGTATTAGGACACATTCAAAGAGGTGGAGCTCCAAGTGCTTTTGATAGAGTATTAGCTTCAAGAATGGGTTCAAAAGCAATTGAGCTTTTAATGGAAGGTAAAACTTCAAAAGTTGTTGGTATAAAAGATAATGAGATTTTTGACCAAGATATAGATGAAGCTTTAGCTTTAGATAGAAGATTTGATAAAGAATTATATAGAATTTCAGAAGAAATTTCTAAGTAATTTAATTAATATTGCCAATATTTTATTTTAAAATACATTAAATTAGAGATTAAAGGAGAGTTTTTAAATGAGAAAAACTAAAATCATTTGCACTATCGGTCCAGCTAGTGAAAATCCAGAAATATTATCACAAATAATTGAAGCAGGAATGAATGTTTCAAGACACAACTTCTCTCACGGAGATCATGAAGAACATGCAGCGAGAATTAACTTAGTTAAAGAATTAGCTAAAAAGCATAACAAAGAAATCGCTGTTATGTTAGATACAAAAGGACCAGAAATAAGAACTGGTAAATTTGAGCCTAAGAAGGTTGAATTACAAGCAGGAGATAAATTCACTGTACATGCAGGTGGAGATGTTGTAGGTAATACTGAAGAGTGTTCAGTAACTTATGCTGGATTAGCTAATGATGTTAAACCAGGTGACACTATTCTTATTGATGACGGTTTAGTTGGATTAACTGTTGAATCAATTGAAGGAAACAAAATTCACTGTACAGTACAAAATACTGGATTTGTTGCTACTCACAAGGGAGTTAACGTTCCAGGAGTTTCAATTAAGTTACCAGCTTTAACTGAAAAAGATATAGCTGATTTAAAATTTGGTTGTGAAATTGGAGTAAATGCTGTAGCTGCTTCATTCATCAGAAAGGCTTCAGACGTTGAAACAATCAGAAAAATATTAAATGAAAATGGTGGAGAACATATCCAAATCATCTCTAAGATAGAAAACCAAGAAGGTGTTGATAATATTGATGCAATATTAGAAGCTTCTGATGGATTAATGGTTGCTAGAGGAGACCTAGGGGTTGAAATTCCATTTGAAAAATTACCAGCTGTTCAAAAGATGATGATAGAAAAATGTAATGCTGCAGGAAAGCCAGTTGTAACTGCAACTCAAATGTTAGACTCAATGATGAGAAACCCAAGACCAACAAGAGCAGAAGTTTCAGACGTAGCTAACGCTATATTAGATGGAACAGATGCAATCATGTTATCTGGGGAATCAGCTAATGGGGATTGGCCAGTAGAATCAGTTCAAACAATGGCTAGAATAGCTACTGAAACTGAAGAACAATTAAAGTATGAAACTGCAGTTTCTAAGGCTAAATCTCATACTCCAGCTATATCAGGAGTTATTTCAAGAGCTGCTTGCAATGCTGCTAATGAATTAAAGGCTGCTGCAATAGTTTCTTCAACTAAGAGTGGAGCAACTGCAAGAAGAATTTCTCAATGTAGACCAGAATGCCCAATCGTAGCTGTAACTCCAAGTGAAAAAGTTGCTAAGAGCTTAGCATTCTGCTTCGGTGTATATCCAGTAGTTGCAGAAGATCAAAATTCAACAGATGCTATGATGGCTAACGCTACTAAAATAGCTGTTGAAAATGGATTTGCTAACTCAGGAGATACAGTTGTAATAGCTGCTGGTTTAGATCAAGTTGGATCAACTAACCTTTTAAAAGTAAGCGTAGTAGAATAATTTGACATAAAAAAAGAAGTGTAGTATTTACACTTCTTTTTTAGTTTATGGGTGTAAATTTAGAGGAGAAGCAATATGTAGTTATTCTCTAGAGATACCACATATATTGGATAGTAGCTTAAAATGAATAAAATTATGCAAAAACTAAATGGAGTATATTAAAAAATGCAAGAAAATATATCAAAAATGCTAATAAATATAAAAAGTTAACAAAAAGTTTACAAATAGAGTTGATAAATTAGGGTATAATTGATAATATCACATTAAGTTCGAAAGAATTGAAATGGTAAAGGCAACTGATTCATTATTTGGCACCGAAAGGTGTCTTTTTTTTACATAAAAAAGATATGGTATGTTTATTACAGTGGTAGTTTGGTATATAATATTAGTAGTTTGTTAGAATAACATAAGAAGATTGATGGGTGATAAATTTGATAGAAAAGAATAAAGAATATATACTTGATATTGTTTCACAAGGTTATGAAGGTGAAGGTATTGCAAAAATTAATGATACTTTTACTGTATTTATAGAAGGAGCATTAAAGGGTGAAAGAGTTAATGTAAGAATAGTAAAGAGTAAAAAAAGCTTTGCATATGGTAAGTTGCTAGAAGTAATAGAACCATCACTAGAAAGGTGTGAAGCAAAATGTAGTATACATAAGAGATGTGGAGGATGTAAGTTACAATATTCAACATATAAGGAACAATTAAATTTTAAATTTGAAAGAGTAAAAGATTGCATAACTAAGATAGGTAAACTTGATGAAAGCATAGTACAATTTCCATTAGGCATGGATGAACCATGGAGATATAGAAATAAGGTTCAATTGCCTATAGGAATGGTAAATGGAGAACTAAAGATAGGATTCTTTGCACCAAGAAGTCATGAAATAATAGATATGGAAACATGCTTAATTCAAGATGAAATTGCTGATAAGGTAGTAGGAATAACTAGAACTTGGATTAAGAAAAATAATATAAAACCTTATAATATTGATGGAAAATATGATGAAACTGGAATACTTAGGCATATAATGATTAGAAGGGGATTTACAACTAATGAAGTAATGGTTGTGTTAGTTACCAATGGTAGCAAATTGCCTAATAAAGATGAATTTATAAGCTTAATAACAGAAAATATCCCCGGAATTAAAAGTATAGTTCAAAATATTAATTCTAAACCTACAAATGTAATACTAGGCCAAGAATGTATAACTTTATGGGGTGAATCTACAATAAGTGATTATATAGGAGAATTTAAGTTTAATATATCTCCATTATCATTCTTCCAAGTAAACCCTGTTCAAACAGAAGTTCTATATAACAAGGCACTTGAATATGCAGGATTAACAGGAGATGAAACAGTATTTGATGCATATTGTGGTACAGGGACAATAACTCTTTTCTTATCACAAAAGGCTAAAAAAGTTTATGGTGTAGAAATTATTCCACAAGCTATTGAAAATGCAAATATAAATGCAAAAGAAAATAATGTTAATAATGTTGAATTCTTTGTTGGAGAATCAGAAGTTGTTATACCTGATTTAATAAATAAAGGAATAAAAGCTGATGTGGTTGTTGTAGATCCTCCTAGAAAGGGTTGTGATGTTAAATTATTAAATGCTATAACTAACATAGATGCTAAAAAAATAGTATATGTAAGCTGTGATCCAAGTACATTAGCTAGAGATTTAGCTATTTTAGAGGGAAATGGATATAAAACAGTAAGAGTTCAACCAGTTGATATGTTTCCACATACAGCACATATAGAGACTTGTGTGTTGCTACAAAGACGAACTATGTAGAAATCCTTAATTTTAGGCACTTTTTTAAGCATATAGTCTTTACGAGCGAGGGCGATAAAATCAGAAATAAAGAGATAAAAAACTATATTAATGTTTCAGTAGTTGTTGATATAGAGTGTGGGAACACAAACAATTAAATATTAGATTTGAGGGGTACTTGTAAAAAGTATCCCTTTTCAATGTAAGACGTTCAATATTGAGCGTCTATTTTTTTACCCAAAATGAAAGGAGCATTTAGAATTATGAAAAAGATATTGAAACGATTGTGTACGGGAGTACTTGCCTTTGCGATTGTTGTTACTGCTTTACCGAGTACCGCCGTCCATGCAGAAAGCAAGCAATACTGGACGGAATCAGAGGAACGTGTCGGTATCGTAGAAAAAGTAATGAATGACGGTTCGATTGGTTCTACCTTTAACGAGGGACATTTGACTGTTGAGGGCGAGGACGCTTACTGTATAGACATCAATACAGATTTTAAGAATGGCTACAAGACCAGAGCTGACGCAAACACCCGTATGAGTGCCGACCAGATTTCAGATGTGACGTTATCCTTAGAGTGGTCTTATGTCAATATTTTGGACACAAAAAGTCAAACTTTTTTATGCTGCACTTCTAGCTAATAATTCACATTGTTCTGGTGTCATGTAATTAATAGAAGAGTGTATCCTTTTTCTGTTATACCAACCTTCAATATATTTAAATATAGCTATATTGGCTTCTTCGAAGGTGCGATATGTATTTCTATAGATTTCTTCCTTCTTTATTGAAGAATGGAAAGATTCTATACAAGCATTGTCATAAGGACAACCTTTTTTACTAAATGATTGTATAATATTAAACTCTTTACATAGCTCTTTTAAATCATTACTAGTATATTGAGATCCTAAGTCTGTATGAAATATTATATGCTTATTTTTATTAGGATTTTGATTGTAATAAGCATTTTTTAAAGCTTTAACAACTAAA
>OGJQ01001606.1_pt1 | contig 10417 bp, 8 predicted proteins | sample 1572261 | NCBI WGS metagenome assembly OGJQ01 (sample SAMEA2582138, study PRJEB24529) | metagenome | biome: Human gut stool | place: China | collected 2011
AAATACCGACCTCCAATCGTTAGATTCTTAGGTCTAACTTTTGGGGGTCGGTACAAACTTCTTGCTCCTTTTTTACTCTTGTAAACATCATATATCCCCTCAAGTACCTTCTTTATCTGATACTGACGTATCTGTGACATGCCAAACAACTTATTCATATATGCCATATCATTATAAAAGAAGTCCGTTATAGCAACACCTGTCATGTCTGGTCTTCTCGCAGCTCTACCAATTTCCTGAATATAATCACAAAGATTCCCAGAAACAGCGTAATGATATACATTTTTTACATCATCTATATCAACTCCCATTCCGAAAGCTTTAGTTGCATATATAACTGGCTGTTCTCCAGTCCTAAACTTATTAAATGTTTCTCTTTTCTTTTCATTAAATGTCTCTGTATTTAACTCATCCACATTTTTCCCTGTAAAGACACCAATTCTTGGATCAGTTTTTATTCCGGAAAATCCTCTTACCCCTCTCGAAGCATCAAAAGCATTCTGTGCATAAGGAAAATAAACAATCGTTTTTTCCTTTCCAGCTAACCACTTTTCAATCCGTAAAGACATCTCTTTTGTTTTTTGTGATTCATATACAACTTGATGAAGTTTGTTACTCTCACACATTTTTATATCAAATTTAATATCATCTCTCCTCACATATCCTATGAACTTGACTGGATTTTCCATATAAAGGCTAATGATAGTATCACTGACCGAATCATCCACCCCACCATTTATTGCTGTTGCCGTAAAAGCACAAATAGGAAATTTATATATTCTTCTATTTTTTCCTGCTGTAGTTTGTATCGGATTCCTAAGTCTGTTAATATAACCTCCCAGATACCAATAATCCGGTCTAAATCCCATACCCCAAGTAGTAACAATGTGTGCCTCATCTATAATCAACAATCCAATCTCTCTGTCACCAATAATAGTTTCAATCGAATAAGAAAGAAGTGTCTCGGGACTTAAATAAAGAAGGTCAACTTCTCCTGATTTTATTCTATTAAGTACTGTTTCCTTTTCAACTTGAGAAATCAAGTCTGAGTTAAATGCTTCTACTCTTGTATAGCCATTCTTTATTAGTTTTTCTTTCTGATCCTGCATTAAAGCCTTTACTGGCTCTATTATGATAGTTAATTTATGATAATGCTTGGCCATGTATATCGCCGGAACTTGAAACATAACTGATTTACCTGCCCCCGTTGATGCAGTAATAAATATATCTCTAAACGCATGTCCTTTTTCTGTGTTATATGAATTCTCTGCCTGGTGGATAATCTCCTGTATTAAAATAGACTGCGATATTTCAACAATTTCTTTATCTATATCCGGATTTTTATAAAATTTAATTGATCTAAAACCATTAAAATTAGATATGTGTATATCATTCTTCGCAATATCAATAAGTTCCTGTTCCATCTTCGCATCCTCTTCAAGTTGCTCATGAAACTTTACCAACCTAATCTGATTTGCTACACAGTAAGCCTGAAGAGATAATAATATTCTTTTTGAAACCAATCCATCTGTCATTTTTAATCCAATAACTGATGGCTTAATATCAATAATACGTGCTAAATCTCGAAGGTAAGTATCAACATCTTCATTAATAAAAATATCAATATCTGTTTTCACCTGTGAATCTTCAATCAATATCTGATTCATATAATACGGCTTAGATACTATTGTACTATCTTTTTCGTATTCATAGTTATAATAGCTGCCATAATATGTACCATTAACATTAACCAAAGTATTATAAATAGTCAAATATCTCTTACATTCTTCGCTACAGTCATCTGCAAACTCCGAATTGAGATTCTTTTCAATTTCATTAACAAGTTCATCTGACATATCAAATTCTAATGGATAATAATCTGGATAGAGATTATTTACAAAAACAACAAGCTCTAATCCATCTTCTTCGATTGCATCATCCACCCTATTTTTTATCAATGTATATTCTTCATAACTAACCCACAATTCATCACTTTCATCCATTGAGAGAAGAGCCAGATCTAGTTGTTTCCTTGTCTTCTTATCAAATTTCAAAACATCAGCCTTTAAAGCAATGATATTATCCACCAATGGCTCTTCTTTAACCATTGCTAAAAAATTCTCATCAAATCCTTTGTACACAACAAGTTTCATAAACTATCCTCCATTTCCCTATGTCATTAAGATGTCTAAAATACTTTTTCCCTTTTCATAGCCAGTGTATCTTTTCATTTACAGTCAGATCATTATTTATGTATAATTTCTGGACTCATCTTAAATCATCGAGTCTTTATTCGTTTTCAAACTAAGCTAGGTATTCTGACCCCATAGTTGCGTCATAAATACTATTATGATGATATTATATTACTTCATATAAATAGTTTTCAATCAAAAAGTACATTTTTCGATACTAATCGCTTCTTTATTTATGTACTCTATACAAAAATATAGCAGTTCGCTTTCTGTATCTATAAAAACAGCATTAAAAATAATATATTTGCATTTTTTCCACGTAAAAAAGACCAATCAGAGATAACTCCAATTGGTCTCAAATACAGATTGCTCTGTATTATGTCCCGCTAATGTTACACATCATATCGAGAGGCTCATCAGAAACTATACTCTTAGCTTATGCCCATCATTGACATTTGCACCGATACACAAAAGTGTAACGGAACAACTTTGCTCTTATCGTCAGTAGATTGAAGAAAAGTTGGGATTAAAATCATCGAAGGATCCTTTTTCCCATACAACATGTGGTAAAAAATTAACTGAATCATCACTTGCATATGCATTTAAGCTGATTCGTCCATGCATCAATTCTAATCCTACAGGATATCCATATGTAACGGCTCAAGTTCCAAACCTACGCGAGAAAACAATTACACCACATACGTTCCGACATTCTGTTGCAATGAATTTGTTGATATCGGGTGTTGACATATCGACAATAGCCATATGGTTGGGACATTCAAGTATAGAAACGACAGATAAATATATGATTGCCGATATGGAGCTTAAACGTAAAGCTATGGAAAAAGTAGGAAGTGCCGGTAACATTTCTTATAAATATAAGTCATCTGCATATATCATGAACTTCTTGAATTCATTATGATAAAAAATTATGTGCTCATAGAAAATGATCTGTATTATAAAAATAAACTCAATTAGACTCTATGAGCACATAACTTGATTAAACACATAACAAAAAAACTGGCTGTTCTGTGATACAACTGATGGCGCAGATGCAAACATGATGGTATTCTCACTATTAGAAACAGCAAGAGCTAATGGTATTAATTCATACAAATATCTTGAATTCTTATTGGAATCAAGACCGGATGAAAAGATGACAGATGAACAACTAGAAAGTCTTTCACCATGGAATGAAAATGTAAAACAAATCTGTCAAAACAACTCATAGTAAATATTCGATAAAAATGCAATGTTTAATATGCAATTCTAAAATAATCCAAATACGCCTTATACTTATCCTGTGCGGTCAGACAGGTATCTGTCAGATAACCTTTTTCATTGTTCCATTCTTTCAATCCACGATAATAGAACATCTTCAGATTATCCTCGATGATAAACGGAATGATATTATATTTCAGACATTCCTTGAACATAATTAATCTGCCCACACGACCGTTGCCGTCCTGGAATGGATGGATGCGTTCAAACTTCACATGGAAATCCAGAATATCCTCAAAAGTCTTTTCTTCTTTTCCATTGTACTCTGTCAGCAAAGCTTTCATTTTATCGGCAACTTCTTCCGGAAGTGCTGTATCCATGCCACCGACTTCATTCGTTATCTTTTTATAGTCGCCTACGGCAAACCAATCTTTTCTGGAATCACTGGTACCACTCTTCAAGATCAGATGAAGTTTTTTAATAAACTTCTCTGTCAGAGCTTTCTTTGCATTATCAATAATCATATCAATACATTGGAAGTGATTTGCTGTTTCAATCACATCATCCACATTCAGCACATCTTTTTCTACACCGATGGTGTTGGTTTCAAAGATATATCTGGTCTGATCATGAGTCAGGCGGTTGCCTTCAATATGATTGGAGTTATATGTTAACTCAATCTGTGTCTTATGATAAATACCACCGGAATACTTACTTGCCTTCTGCTCCTGCAGAATATCTAGCAATGTAATTGGCTGCTCTTTCTTTTTATTGGAACGCTCTGGCTTTTCTACATTTTCGGGAATGTTCCAAGTCTTGCCGGTAAGAAACGCACCGTTTACTCGTCCCTGAGCACAGTAATTTCTGACACTACGTTCCGACACATCCCATTTTTTCGCTATTTCAGTAACTGAAAGGTATCGCATCTGCTCTCCTCCGTTATAAATTGAATCTAAATTTATACTTTATTATGATATAGTATACTACATCATCGGCAAAATATCAAATATTCGTAGGTAATATTTTCTTTATTTTGCCGGTACCGGATTCTTTTCCGGCAATCCATCCATTATGACTTCCACTCTTTTCTCTGCAATTTCTTGCACTTTATACAAATGTGGAAACAACTGCTCCGTCAGCACCAGATCATCAAACAATAAATGTTAATATCGGACTCCTTATTGAATATTTTTGACAATAATGTCAGTTATGTTCAAAGTCATCATATACCTGCAGCTTGCGTTTTTAAAATTAAAATGGCGTCCATGAAGTAATATTATCCTAAGCACCATTCACGAGTTTAATCCATTAAATTTATTATTCCTGCAAAAGTTGTAAACTGTTCTTTTAATGTAATCATACCAAACCACTTTTCTAAATATATATCCACCGAACAAAAATGCACCATTAGAATACTATTCCTACTAATATTCTAACGGTGTATTTAATATTTGTCATTGAGTTTGTAATTCATTCAATCTTATTATTCCCAAACATCTTTTGCCGTCAGTCCCTGACAATCCATGATTTTTCTTATATTAATTCCAATTTCTCTTTTATCAATTATTGGAAACATATCCCCTCCATACATAATAATGTTACTTTTAATTTATTATTTCATCCCTCCATTGCCAATCCCAACCGATAAGCCTCATCCAGCCCATCAGTGTTCCTGACATCACCTTTATCCTTAGCACCTCTGACCAGCACCATTCCCGCATCTTCAAGTTTGAAGAAATTAAGCACAAGCTGATACTGTATCTTAATAGAATCAAACAATTCCGGCAAAACCGCTGCTCCAACAAGTATCAACGCCAGCTTCTTGACTTTGAAATCATTTCTCATAGGAGTATGTAACCTGTCGATAATTGCTTTGAGCTGCGCGCTCACTCCATAGAAATACACTGGCGAGGCAACAACAATCACATCAGCACATTTTAACTTATCATAAACCATCTGCATATCGTCCTGCTGAAAACATTCATGCCCCGCCCTGTCAAAGCACGAATTGCAGCCAATGCATGGGTTGATCTTATAATCCGCCACCGAAACGACTTCTACATTATTATTCTTTTCTGCACCTTTAACAAATGTGTCAACCAACAGGTCAGTATTGCCACCCTTACGCGGGCTACCTGACAAAACGATAATATTACTCATGAAAATTCTCCTTATATCCTTATTCGTAAGTATGTATACAGGACTGGTTTCTGTCAAATCTTTTATAGGAAACACCAGCAGCTTATTGTCATTATATAAGTTCAGTTCGTGCAAATGTGGCAAATACATGGACAAGCTGAAACACGCCGCCAGGATAATATTTTTATTGATTATTTCAATTGAAACGATATAATTATATTATAAAAAATTTATGGAGTTAATTATGAATATTAATAGCTATTCATTATCAGACGAATACAATCTTAAACGCCAACAAATTGAGCAGCTTTGTAATGAAGCCGATTACCATAACAATCTTGCAAAAGCATGTTCCGAAAATTATATAGAATTTAAAAATGCCGCTGAAATATATAATAATTTAGCAAAAACATATGAAGATACATATTTATTACTAAAAAACAACATATCAAATAAAGAATCTTTAATACTCTGTGCCAATTTATATCATTCAAAATACAATTATGCTGTTTCTTATGGGCAATATTATAATTTAACAAACGATTACAATAAAGCTATTCCACTTTACAAAGATGCAAAAAATTATATACAGCAAGCCACTGTCTTTATATCTTCTGTCTTAAAAGAAAATTTATCAAAAGAAGAACGAGATGCTGTTGAATATGATTTTAATATGTACAAGGTAGATGTATTGCTTAACGAAATCATGATCGCTTATAATGAAAATAGTATCGCATTAGAAAACAAGCAATACTCAATTGCATATGACAAAACCAAACTAATTTATGATTATTTTTCTAAAATTCAAGGTATGATTAACAACACCCCTGAGTACTTTGAACCCAATAATGTACGCCGACTCCTAGCACAGATGGAAGCTATTAATGCTAACTTATTTGTGATAAACAGTTATCAAAGTGAAACTGATTATCAATTAATTCAAGATTTTGATATTTATTTTGATATAATACGGTATTTAGTTCGCTCATACGAATATACTCAAAAAGCCATTAAAATTGATAATTACTGGATTGATTATAAAAAAACACGCAAAAATATTTACGAAGACATTAAAGGATTATTAAAACCTTGTAAGAAAAAATGGTCTGTCATATTATGTAAATCAAATAATAATCTAACTTTGATTGAAATCATGAAATCAATAGACAATAAATATTACAATAAAATATCGAATAAAAGGAGTTTTTTTATTATGAATATATTCAAAAACCATGTAAAATCGAAGGGTAATGTTGTAATTAATAACTATAGCACCAGTTATACATCATCATCAGATACCCAGTTATCGTCAGATAATATTGAGAAACTTAATAATTTAATTGATTACATCAAAAGAAATCTATCTAATGAATTATCAACTGACGAAATGAACTGTATAGTTAATAATCTATCTCCAATTATTGACGCTAAAACTAATGTTCAACAAGAAGATGCCATCAAAAATTGGAATAATTTCAAATCTAACTTAAGTACAGCTTCATTAAAATTGCTAGCTATAAGTGCAGACATTGTTACTTTAGGAGCATTTTTAAAAAAATTATTAGGATTATAGTATATTGGTTAATTAATATTCTAATATTGATTATTTTAATTAAACCTTATATCATATATTTAAGAAATGAGTTTTTTGTCGTGTACAGCGTTATTGCTCAAGCGGGTAGCTCGTTTCTTTTTTATTTTCACCAATTCTACAACATATAAAAAAACAGCACCCCAGCAGTACCCATCTACTGCCGAAGTGCTATCCATTCCATCAATTATTCCATTAAAATCTACCCAAATATACTCATCAGATTGGCCACAACCAGGCCGCCACCGGTTCCGATGACATAGCCGAGAAGCGCCATCATGATACCAACTGGTACGAGGGCATTTGAGTATGCGCCGGCGAGGACCGGTGCTGTTGCTGTTCCACCGATGTTTGCGAGGGAAGCAACACAGCATGTGAAGATGTCGAGTTTCAATATCTTCGCAAGTGCAATCATGATTGCCACATGGATAAGGAGGATTACGAATCCTGCGAGAAGCCATATTGGGGCATTGCCGACTGCTCCAAGGTCTGCTCTTGATGCTATTAAGGCAATGACTATATAAAGCATTACATTTGAAATCTCCTCAGTTCCCTTAATCTTGCCATATGGTGTCAGGGCGAATACGATACCAAGCACTGATACGATAAGGACTGTCCATGTTGTGCTGTCAAAGAATGATAAATGTGCATTAATCATGCTGCCAAATTCCATTGAAATTGCCGATACTAAGAGTCCTGAACCGAGCAGAAGAATGATGTTCTGCCATACGAGAAGCTTTGTGTTGGCTTTTGCTTCCTCTTCGAGTGCAGCGCCAACGCCGTCGATTATGCTTGTGTCTGCCTTTGTCCATTTGTTGAACTTCTCGTGATTTCCGATTGCCCACAGAAGGAACATTACATAAAGTGTCGCGCAGATTGAATCCATAACAAGGGCGTAAGCCATTGTTGCTTCGTCAACATCAAGTGCTGCCTGGATTGCGAGCATATTGCCGCCGCCGCCCATCCAGCTTCCGCACAGTGCACCGAGCGCTTTCCATGAACCTGCGCCTAAGAGCTGGTGGAATATTGCATATGAAACAAAGAATCCAAGTCCGATTGACAAAGTTGCTGCGAAGAAACCGATAAGCATTTTAGGTCCAAGCTTGATAATTTTCTTCAAGTCACAGCGAAGCAGCATTATGAAAAGCATCGCATATAATATCGGGTTCTTGACTGATTTGTACACAGCGCTTGTTGCACTAAGGTCCCACACTTTCATTGTGCAAAGGAGCATAAGCCCCAGGTATATAAGTACAATCGGCGGTGCAAAATTAAAGAACACCTGTGCCTTTTTCCCTTTAAAAATCTTAGGTAGATTTACTAATACTGCGGCCGCAAATATAAGTGCCGCAAGGTATAAAAATCCATCTTTTATCATGTATAAATTCTCCTTATGGTTAATATATAGCATATTCTACCCATTTTTCTGTAGTATATAACTAAATTTGCGGAAGTAAATGTGATGCAATCTGTCGTCACACACTTACTCCCGCAAATTTAGTTATATACTTTTAAGTATCTCCAGCAGATATTCCCAAGTCCGCTCCACTGAAGCCACATTCATACACTCATCAGGCGTATGCACACTTTCAAGTGTCGGTCCAAATGATATCATATCTACTCCCGGCATTTTCCCGGCAAGTATGCCACATTCGAGTCCGGCGTGGATTGAGGTCACTTCCGGTTCGTGGCCGTATACATTTGTAAAGCTCTCAACGCATATCTTTCTTAACTGCGAATCACTCTTGTATTCCCATGCAGGATAGTCCGACATTGTGACTACTTTTCCTGACAAATGTTTTGCAAATGTGGTGACTCTCTCAAGCAATAATTTCTTTCCAGCCGCTGTATTGCTTCTTATAAGATATTTGTACACAAGCTTGTCTGTGTCGAGGTACGCAGTTCCAAGATTGAGAGAGGTCTGCACCATGCCCTTAATCTCCTGACTCATTTTGTACACACCATCAGGACTTAACCAGAGGGCATATATTACATTTGCCGTGCTCTTGGAATCAAGAACCTTGTCTGCTGCAATGTCTGTCTTTTCAAGCTCAATCTTAGCATGTGGCTCTGTCGCACTGATTTCCTGCATCCACACAGCCGCACTCTCTTTGATGCTTTGTTCAAATGTTGTGGCATCGCAGCTTCTGACACTTACAACTGCCTTTGCTTCTTTTGGAATTGCATTTTCCTTGCCACCACCTGAAAGCGACACCAGACGGAAATCTGCTGCCCCGCTGGCATGTGAAAGTAATGAAGCAAGCAATCTTATAGCATTAGTGTGCTGTTTGTGAATCTCAACGCCGGAATGACCTCCGGCAAGCCCGCTTATCTTAACTTCGAAGCATACCGAACCATTCTGCACATCAATTGCACCATCTGCCACCCAGTCCGCAGCATCCTCATACACAACCGGAATGTCACACTCAGCTCTTACACCACCAGCACAGCTTACATACAATATTCCCTCATTTTCAGAATCAATATTGATAAGCCTCTTTGCTGTAAGTTCAGAAGTGTCGAGGTCTCTTGCGCCAAGCATTCCAATCTCTTCATCGCTCGTAAGCACTGCCTGTATAGGAGGATGTGCAATCGTATCCGAAGCAAGCACTGCCAGTATAAATGCAACAGCAATTCCATCATCAGCGCCAAGAGTTGTGCCGTCAGCCCATACCATCTTACCATCGGTGCAGGCCTTAATGCTCTGTACACTCATGTCAATATCGCAATCCGGCTCTTTCTCACACACCATATCAAGATGTCCCTGCAAAATCACAGGCTCACAGTCCTCATATCCAGAAGAACCAGCCTTAAATATAACAACATTATCAGCCGCGTCCTTCCTTGCCTTAAGTCCATGCAACTTAGCAAACTCCAGACAATAATCCGCAATCAGCCCAGTATTTCCAGAACCATGCGGAATCGCACAAATCTCCTGAAAATAAGAGAAAACCTCTGATGGTGATAACTCATTTATATCCATAAAAAGCCTCCTAAACCTACTTTTTCATCATTTTTCACAATCTGATAGGTCTTTTTTACATTGTTAGTTGGTTTATTATGCTTCTTTCCCCATTAAATACCTACTAATTCATCATATTTAGCAACATTAGTAGGTCTTTTCCTCATATGTTTACAACATTAGACATCTCTTGTCAGTCAAAAAACCTACTATTCTCGCATAAATCATAAATTTAGTAGGCAATTTTCTTTTTTCTCAGTCAAGTCCAAATTTGTGTGTAAATTCATCTTTCAGTTATGTGGTTTTATCTAC
>OGJQ01001611.1_pt1 | contig 10392 bp, 7 predicted proteins | sample 1572261 | NCBI WGS metagenome assembly OGJQ01 (sample SAMEA2582138, study PRJEB24529) | metagenome | biome: Human gut stool | place: China | collected 2011
TTGTATCTTGCCCTACATGTGGTAGAACACAAATAAACCTTATAAAAATTGCAGAAGAAGTAGAAAAGAGGCTTGAAAAGTGCAATAAAAATATTAAGGTTGCAGTTATGGGATGTGTTGTAAATGGACCAGGTGAAGCAAGGGAAGCTGATATTGGTATTGCTGGTGGAAAAGGTGAAGGATTAATCTTCAAAAAAGGTGAAATAATTAAAAAAGTTAAAGAAGAAGACCTTATAGAAGAATTAATGAAAGAAATAGAAAACTTATAATATTATAAAAAAAATTTTAATAAGGATAAATTAAGCTTAAAATCTTAATTTATCCTTATTTTTTATTAAATTAGAAAGTTAATTTATATAATATTTTAAGCTGTTCTACATATATTGTTAGTAAACTAGAATATTTAAAAAAAAATGGAGTGATGTAAAGATGGATGATAATGCCCTGATATTGATTGTTGTTATTGCTATTCTTATTATTATGTCAGCATATTTTTCAGCAACAGAAACTGCTTTTTCTAGCTTGAATAAAATAAAATTAAAAAATTTAGCTGCAAATGGAAGTAAAAGAGCTGAAAATACAATAAATCTTGATAAAAAATTTGATAGTATACTTTCAACAATATTAATAGGCAATAATATAGTGAATATAGCATCAGCATCTATAGCAACTATAGTTTTTACTAAATATTATGGAGATGCAGGTGTAACAATATCAACAATCGTTATGACTATAGTTGTATTAATATTTGGGGAAATATCTCCAAAAAGTTTATCAAAAGAAAGTCCTGAAAAATTTGCAATGTTTTCTACACCAATATTAAAAATATTAATGATTATATTTACACCATTAAATTTTTTATTTGGATTATGGAAAAAGATGATGTCTAAGGTAATAAAGGTTGAAGAAATACCAATAGAAGTTGAAGATGAATTATTAACAATGGTAGAAGAAGCTGAAATTAAAGGAGGTATAGATGAACATGAAAGCAAATTAATTCGTTCAGCTATAGAGTTTAATGATTTAGATGCAGATCAAATCTTAACTTCTAGGGTGGACATGATTTCAATACCAAAGGAAACTACAATGGAGGATGTTAGAAAGGTTTTTAAGGAAAATAAATTTTCCAGAATTCCTGTTTATGAAAATAATATAGACAATATAATTGGAGTAATTCATGAAAAAGATTTTTATGATGCATTAGATGAAAAAAAAGAAAATATTGATAGTATTATAAAGCCGATTTTATATGTAACATCAAATACTAAAATTTCAGAGCTTTTAAAAAAGTTTCAATATATTAAAAATCATATGGCAGTAGTTATAGATGAATTTGGGGGAACTATGGGGATTATAACACTTGAAGATGTATTAGAAGAACTAGTAGGAGAAATATGGGATGAACATGATGAAGTTGTAGAATATTTTAAGAAATTAGATGAAGGAAAGTATAATGTTATGTGCAGTGTTTCTTTATCAGATTTTTTTGAAGAATTTAATATGAAAGAAGAAATAGATGATTTTGAAGTACAAACTGTTAATGGATGGATTATAAAAGAATTTGGATATTTACCTAGTATAGGAGAAAGTTTTATATATAAGAATTTAAAAATTTCTATTTCTAAAATTGGAGATAGAAAGATAGAGGAAGTGATAGTTGAAAAGCTTAATGAACAAGTAGTTTAATTAAAATTTAAAAAAAGTAAAATACAATTGAGCATATTATAACTTATCAAAATTAAATTTTAATGGGGATGTCGCACTAAAACTTTTATACACAATATATTGTTTTAAAAAATAAAAATTAATACAATATATTGTAGTATTTATTCTTAATGCGACATCCCCATTAAACTATAATGGAAAGTAAATTAACTATATGTTACAATATGTAATAGTTTAATAAAAATGGTAAAGGGTGAGGATGAAATGAATAAAGAAAATGAAAACAAAGTAACATTATCTACTGAAAGATTAGTATTAAGAGAATTTAATGAAAAGGATTTTTCAGCAGTTCATGCATATGCTTCTGATAAAGAAAATATAAAATATATGATATGGGGGTAAGGGATGAGAGTTGAGTTGAAGAGGGGTACATTAAATGATTTATTTACCCTTAAGGAGTTAGTATCTATGAATTATATAGATACTTGTGATAAAGACATTACACAAGCTTATATTACAGAATATATAGATAAAACTTTTACTATACCAAAGTTAAGTAAGGAACTTACAAGAGAAGATTCATTATTTTACCTTATGTATGTTGATAAAAAGTTAGTTGGATATACTAAATTAAATAAATATGAAGCACAGTTAGATATTAAGTCTCCAAAGTCATTAGAAATAGAAAAAATATATATTTTAAAGGATTATCAAAGTAAAGGATTAGGTAAAACTTTATTAAATGAAATAATTAGAATTGCAAAAAATGATAATAAGGAATTTATATGGAGCGGGGTATTAGAAAAAAATAAAAATGCAATTTCATTTTATAATAAAAATGGTTTTAAACAAATTGGAAGGTTTCCATTTAAGGTAGAAAACTATATTAAAACAGGCTTTATAATGCAAAGAGATATAAAGTAATATAGAAATAAGCTTTTGAAAAAATAAAAAAAGATATAATTAAAAATTAAAATATGAAAAGCTCCAAATTTAAAATTTGGAGTTTTTTTAATATAAATGGGATATATAAATAGATAAGGATTATAATAAACAATAATTATAATATTAATTTGGAAAGGTGGTTAAGGTATGGTTGATATATGTTTATTAGGATGTGGTGGAGGAATGCCAATGCCATTTAGAAGTTTATCATCAACAATTTTAAATTTTAAAGGTAGAAAAATTCTTATTGATTGTGGAGAAGGAACGCAAGTATCTATGAAAATTGCAGGAACAGGATTTAAAGATATAGATTTAATTTGCATAACTCATTGTCATGGAGATCATATTGTTGGACTTCCAGGTCTTTTAGCAACTATAGGAAATAGCGGAAGAATACAACCCTTAACTATAATAGGGCCAAGTGGAATTACGGAGGTAGTAAATGGGCTTAGGGTAATTGCTAAATATTTACCTTATGAAATAAATATAATTGAAAATCCAAAAGAAGCTAAAATTGATATAAATAAAGAAAAATTAGAATTATCAAAGGAAAATGGTCAATTAATATTAAGCTGTTTAGAGGTTGAACATTCATCGCCATGTTTAGGATATAGCTTTTATTTTAAGAGAGATAGAAAGTTTTCACTTGAAAAAGCTGAAGAAAATAATGTGCCTAAAGTTTTATGGAATAAGCTTCAAAAGGGAAATAATGAAAAAATAATTTATGATGGTAAAACTTATAAAAAAGAAATGGTACTTGGTGAAGAAAGAAGAGGAATAAAATTAAGTTTAATTACTGACACTAGACCTTTAAAGGATATAATAACATTTATAAAAGATAGCGATTTATTTATTTGTGAAGGAACTTATGGTGATGATGCAGACATTGAAAAGGCAATTAAGAATAAACATATGACCTTTAGAGAAGCTGCATTGCTTGCAAATGAAGGAAAGTGTAAAGAAATGCTATTAACTCACTTTTCTCCATCTATGATTGAGCCAAAGGAATATGAAGAAAATGCAAAAAGCATTTTTGAAAATACAATTATAGGTGAAGATAGGATGAAAAAAGAATTAGCGTTTAAATAGTTAGCAGTTTTTAGTTTGTAGTTTGGGTATAAAGTCAGCTTAGTATGTGTAATACTTTGATTTTGAATAGGAGTAGGTTCATTTATTCCTGATTTTTTTAATATATCATTTAAATCATTACTAATTCCTAAATTTTTAAAATTCATATTAACTTACCTTTTATCTTTCATCTAAAGTTTTATCTCATTATAACATTCATATATGTTAAGTGAAAAGCAAGATTGTTACAAATATAAAAATATTAAGGTATAATTTGTAATAAACAAACAAATTTTTAATATAAATACAATAATATTAGGAAAGCATCTAATTTTGTAGTAAAATAGTAATTAAGGAATAAATTTGATATTAAGATAAAAGTATATTATAAATTTATATAGGAAAAGAGGTCAAAAGTTATGCTAAATGAAATCAACATAAAATTAAAAAAGTTAAAGAATGATGTTTCTTTAAAAAGTACATTAAATTGTGATATAGAAATGTTAGATAATAATTTAAACAAAGAAGAAAAAGAATTAAGATATTTAGAAAGACAATTAAATAAAGAAAAAAAACAAATGGATGATTTGAACAAGCTATCTATTTCTAATATATTTACATCTATATTTAAAAATAAAAAAAGTAAAAAAGAAAATCAAGAAAAAGAATATCTTGATGCAAAGGTAAAGTATGAAAAACAATTATTAATAGTAAATTCATTAAGAGAAAAAATAAAAATTAAAAGAAATGAACTTGATAAAATAGAAAATTGTGAAGAAGAATATGATAAATTAATGGATGAAAAAATAAATGTTCTTAAATTACAAGGAGATTATTTTACTAAAGAAAAAATAAGGCTTTTAGATGAAAAATTAAATGAATATTTAAAAATAAATGAAGATATTAGAAAAACACATAAGATTGGAAAAAATTTATTAGAAGAAGTTAAATTAGCAAAGCATGATTTAGAATGGTCAAAAAAATGGGGGAAGGTTGATATGGTAGCTAAAGATTCAATGTCTTCTATAGCTAAACAAAATAAAATAAGAAAGGTAAAATTAAAATTTGAAAATATAGAAAAATTAATAAATCAATTTAATAAGGAATTAGAAGATATAAAAATAAATAATTTAGAGTTTTCTAATATTACTTTTGCAATGGATATATTTTTTGATAACATATTTACTGATATTTCTGTACAAAGACAAATTAATGATTCAATAGAAGATATTGAAAGATTAGAAGATAAAGTTCAAAATATTTTATATAAATTGCAAATAAAAAATGAAGAAGTTATAAAAAAAATAAATAATGTAAAAAATGATTATATTTCATTTGTAGAGGAAGCAAGTTAAAGAAAGTTAATGCTATTTAAGTTAAATTTTAAATAGCATTAACTTTTTAATATTTTATCATTTAATTTAACATGTTTAAGAAGTAAAAATTTGTGCTATAATAATGTAGTTAAAAAATTATAAACACAGGGGGAAAAGGATTGAGTAAAGATATTATAAAAAAATTAACCCTTGAAATAAATAAGCATGAGAGTTTAGAGGATAAAGAACTTAAAATAATTAAGTTCCAGCTTTTAAGAAAAAGTATGATTTTAAAAGTTGTTTTAAGAGGTAAAGAAAAATTAACTCATGAAGAGGAAGAGTTAATAAAAAAGATTATTTGTAAGACTTTAATGATAAGAATTACAGTAGAAATAGTATTTTATAGAGATGCATCGGATATTTCTTTAGAGGAAGTAATAGAAAATCATTGGATTGAATGTATTTCAAGTACTATAAAAAATACACCTTTATGTAAAAGTCTTTTATTAAATTGTAAAAGGGAAATTAAGGATAATAAAGTTATCATATATAATGGATATGATAAATTAACAGAGCATTTAAAAGGAAAAAATGGAGAAAAATCACTAGAAGATACTGTAAAAACTGTGTTTGGAATTTCTTGTAGGTTTGAATTAAAGTTTGAGCCTGAAATGGAAGTAACAATAGATTTTGAAGCGAGAAAAAAAGAAGAAAAAGAATTGTTAAGTAAGGCAATGAAAGCAAGAGCACAAGAAGTAACGAAAAGTGTTACTGGTAATAAGTCTATAGAGAAAAGGCAAGCTGAAAAGAAACCTTATGAAAAAAGAGAAAATATTTATAAAAGAGAACAAAAAGCTGAAAATGCTATTTATGGAAGAAATATTTCTATTGAAGAAACTCCAATTAATGAAATAAATGAAAGATCAGGGTATGTTGCAGTTTTAGGAGAGGTATTTAAAGTAGATACAATGGAAACTAAAACAGGAAAGATAATTTTAACATTTTATATTACAGATTATACTAGTTCAATAACTGTAAAATGTTTCTTAAAGCCTCAGGAAAAAGATGAAGTTCTTGAAAATGTTAAAAAAGGACTTTATTGTAAAGTAAGAGGAGAAGCAATATATGATACTTATCAAAGAGAAGTTGTAATCATGGGAAGAGACATCTTAAAGATGAAAAAAGTAGAAAAAGTAGATTCAGTAGATGAAAAGAGAGTTGAACTTCATTGTCATACTACAATGAGTACAATGGATGGAGTTACACCAGTTTCTAAAATAGTTGAAAGGGCTGCAAAATGGGGGCATCCTGCTATAGCAATTACAGACCATGGAGGGGTTCAAGCTTTCCCAGATGCTCAAATAGCTGCAAAGAAAAATAAAATTAAGGTTCTTTATGGAGTTGAGGGATATTTAGTGGATGATGGAGTACCATTAGCATTAAATGAAAAAGGACAAAATTTAAATGATACCTATGTTGTATTTGATTTAGAAACAACAGGTTTTTCATCTAAAAATGATAAGATTATTGAAATTGGGGCTGTGAAAATTAAAAATGGAGAAATAATAGGTAACTTTAGTGAATTTGTTAATCCAAAAAGACCAATACCATATAAGATAATAGAACTTACAGGTATTAATGATGATATGGTTAGAAATGCAGAAACAATTGAAGAAATACTACCAAAGTTTTTAGAGTTTATTGGTGATAGTGTAGTTGTTGCACATAATGCTTCATTTGACTGTAGTTTTATTTCGAAAAATTGTAATGACTTAGGATTAACTTTTGAACCAACTATAGTTGATACCGTACCTTTATGTAGATTTTTATATCCAGAATTAAAATCTGTTAAGCTAAATATAGTTGCAAAGCATTTAGGAGTTAAGCTTGAAAGCCATCATAGGGCTGTAGATGATGCAAAGGCAACAGGAGATATATTACTTGAATGTATTAAAAAAACTAAAGAAGAAATGCAAATTGATACATTGGCAGGATTAAATAAGATTTTTTTAGAAAAGGTAGATATAAAAAAATTACCAACTTATCACATAATTATATTAGCAAAAACTCAAGCTGGAATAAGAAATCTTTATAAACTAGTATCAGAAGCCCATATAGATAATTTCTTTAGAAGACCTAGAACTAAAAAGTCAAGACTTATGGAAATGAGAGAGGGACTTATAATAGGTGGAGCTTGTGAAGCAGGAGAAATTTACAGAGCAATTATAGGTGGAAAAAGTGATGAGGAAGTAAAAGACATAATGAGATTTTATGATTATGCTGAAATTCAACCTATTGGAAATAATGCATATATGATTGAAAAAGGTTCTGTTAAGGATGAAGATGAGCTTAAAGATATAAATAGAAAAATATATAACTTAGCAAAGGAAATAAATAAACCTACTGTTGCAACATGTGATGTTCATTTTTTGGACCCTCATGATGAGGCTTTTAGAAGAATCATAATGGCAGGACAGGGATTTGGTGATGCTGATAATCAAGCACCTCTTTATCTAAGAACTACAGAAGAAATGTTAAAGGAATTTGCTTATTTAGGAGAAGAAATTGCAAGGGAAGTAGTGATTAAGAATCCAAATTATATTGCAAATTCTATTGATGATAATTTAAAGCCAATTCCAGATGAAACTTATCCACCTAAAATTAAAGGTGCAGATGATGATATAAGAAATATGACAATGAATAAGGTGCATTCAATTTATGGTAATCCTTTGCCAGAAGTTGTCCAAAAAAGATTAGATAAAGAATTAAACTCAATTATAAATAATGGTTATGCTGTGTTATATCTAATTGCACAAAAGCTTGTTGCTAAGTCATATTCTGATGGATATTTAGTAGGTTCGAGAGGATCTGTTGGTTCTTCATTTGTTGCAACTATGTCAGATATAACAGAGGTTAATGGACTTCCACCTCATTATGTATGTCCAAAGTGTAAAAAATCACACTTTTTCTTAGATGGGTCTGTAAGCTCAGGAGCTGACTTAGAAGATAAGGATTGTCCAGATTGTGGTGTTCCTTATATTAAGGATGGTCATGATATTCCATTTGAAACCTTCTTAGGATTTGAAGGTGATAAGGAACCAGATATAGACTTAAATTTCTCTGGTGATAACCAAGGAGATATTCATAAATATACAGAAGTTTTATTTGGAAAAGGATATGTATTTAAAGCTGGGACAATTGGTACTGTAGCAGAAAAAACAGCATATGGATTTGTTAAAAAGTATTTAGATCAAAAGGGACTTGTAGTATCGCAAGCAGAAATTGAAAGATTAACTATTGGATGCACAGGAATAAAAAGAACTACTGGTCAGCATCCAGGGGGAATTATGGTTGTGCCTAATTATACTGATGTGTATAATTTTACGCCAATTCAAAGACCAGCAGATGATTCAACATCTGATGTTACAACAACTCACTTTGATTACCATTCTATTTCAGGTAGACTTCTTAAGCTAGATATTCTAGGACACGACGATCCGACAGTACTTAGAATGTTACAAGATATAACAGGATTAGATCCTAAAACTATACCTCTTAATGACAAGAAGGTACTGTCTTTATTTACATCTCCAGAAGCCTTAGGAGTTACAAAAGCAGAATTAGAATGTGAAGTTGGCTCTTATGGATTACCGGAGTTTGGAACTAAGTTTGTTCGTCAAATGTTAGTTGATACTCAACCACAAACTTTTTCAGATTTAGTTAGAATATCTGGTTTATCACATGGTACTGACGTTTGGTTAAATAATGCTCAATATTTCATTAAGGAAGGATATACTACCTTAAGAGATTGTATTGCAACAAGAGATGATATCATGGTTTACCTTATGTACAAGGGGGTTGCACCAAAAACCGCCTTTACAATAATGGAAAGTGTAAGAAAAGGTAAGGGATTAACAGAAGAATTTGAAAAAACAATGAAGGAAAATAATGTTGAAGATTGGTATATAGAAAGTTGTAAAAGAATTAAATACATGTTCCCTAAAGGTCATGCTGTTGCATATGTTATGATGGCTGTTAGAGTAGCATATTATAAGGTATATTATCCTTTAGCATATTATGCAACATATTTTACAGTAAGAGGTGCTGATGATTTTGATGCAGACTTAATTTGTAAGGGAGAAACTGCAGTTCATGCAAGACTTCAAGAATTATATGAACTTGGAAATCAAGCAACTGTAAAAGATAAGGGGTTAATAACTGTATTAGAACTTTCTTTTGAAATGTATAAAAGAGGATTTAAAATGCTAAAAGTAGATTTATATGAATCGCATGCAACAAAATTCTTAATTGTAGATAATGCATTAAGACCACCTTTAAGTTCATTACAAGGGGTTGGAGTGAATGCAGCAAAATCTATTGCAGAAGCAAGAAAAGATGGAGAATTTATTTCAAAAGAAGATTTAAGATTAAGATCAAAGGTATCAAAGACTGTAATTGAAACATTAAGTAATCATGGATGTTTAGAAGGAATGTCTGAAACTAATCAATTATCATTATTTTAATATTTTAAAATAAAAAAGACTTATTATTAAATGAGAAAATGTAGCTTTATATAAGGATATAATGGTATTTTAAAATCATTTAATAATTTGTTTTTTTTTATTATTTAGTAATATTATATAGTTAATTTACTAAGGGAAGTTATTAAATTATAACTTTTTCTATATTGCTTAAATTTATATTATAATAATGAAAAAACATTGTAATTAGAACAAATATTAATTTATTATCATAGGATATATTTAAGTAATAATTAAAGGAGATTAAAGTGAGCTATAATTCAATTTATGATATCATAGGATTGCACAATGAGGTAAATAGGTTAGAAACTCAAGCAAAATTAGGATGGGATAAAGAATTTAGAACATTAAAATGGTTAGGATTAAGAGATGGAATGAAAATATTAGATGTTGGAGCAGGTCCTGGAGCTTATACAGAACTTTTATTGGAAAATTTACCCAATAGTAAAATAACAGCTTTAGAAATAGATAAAAACCTATTATCAATAGCTAAAGATAGATTATGTGAATATCCAAAAGAAAGATTAAACTTTAAATATGGTTCAATAAATAATTCTGGACTAAAAGAAAATTCTTTTGATTTTGTTATTTGTAGATTTGTGTTTCAGCATTTAGAAAAACCATTAACAGGAGCAAGAGAAATTTATAAAGTTTTAAAGCCAGGGGGAATAGTTGCAATTATTGATTCAGATAGGGGTATGTATGGAGTTAGTGACCCAGATATATTATTTAAAAGTGGAAGAGGATTTATTACTCAAATAGAAAAAAGGACAAGGTGGAATAGGGAAGTAGGCAGAAAGCTTATAAAAATTTTAAAATATGAAGGTTTTGATAAATTAGATTTTGAGGCAGTAACA
>OGJQ01001617.1_pt1 | contig 10346 bp, 8 predicted proteins | sample 1572261 | NCBI WGS metagenome assembly OGJQ01 (sample SAMEA2582138, study PRJEB24529) | metagenome | biome: Human gut stool | place: China | collected 2011
CCAGAATGAATGGCTGTTCCCTGCCGGTCATTATCTGTTCAGGAAGTGGTAATCAGGGTATTACGGCATCTGTCCCTGTCATTGTATATGCAAGGGAGCTGGGGATAGATCAGGACAGATTATACCGGGCATTGCTGGTATCTAATCTGGCTACCATCCATCAAAAGACAGGAATCGGAAGACTGTCCGCATACTGTGGTGCAATCAGTGCCGGCTGCGGCAGTGGAGCCGGGATTGCCTATCTGATGGGCGATGGATATGAAGTCATTGCACATACGCTGGTCAATTCGCTGGCGATTGTGTCAGGTATTATCTGTGATGGAGCGAAGGCTTCCTGTGCGGCGAAGATATCAACAGCAGTGGATGCCGGTCTTATGGGATATGCTATGTACAAGCAGGGGCAGCAGTTCCATGCAGGGGATGGTATCGTAGCAAAAGGAATAGAAGCCAACATTACTAATATTGGTCTGCTTGCTAAAGAAGGCATGCGCGAGACAGATAAGGAAATTCTGACAATCATGACAGGGAAATAAAGGATTTGACAAAAGGAATTCCTGTTTGGTACTATAGTAATGAAAAACAGTAGTTTAAAACGCTCATAAAGAGCGTTTTTTTACGCAAACAGGTTTGATACAACTAATTGCGATTAGCAAAGAGAAGGAAAGGTTTGATATAACTATGATGATGGACAAACGTCTGCTTAATGTAGTCCCCGACAGTAAGAAGTACATCATGAGAAATGTACTTTGTCAGTGGGGCGCTCTGGCAGCTAATATTGTAATGATGTGGAATATAACAGCTCTTTTGGCAAGCTTGCTGGTGCCTGAACCGGTGAACAAGGTATGGGCTGTGATATGGATTGTACTGGCAGTTATTGTACGATATGTATGTACAATATTAAGCAGTCGTATGAGCTATTTATCTTCCAAGGCGGTCAAAAAGACACTTAGAGAGAAAATATATCAGAAGCTTCTGCGTCTGGGAGTCTCCTATAAAGAACAGGTAAAGACCTCAGAAATCGTGCAGGTGGCAGTAGAGGGTGTTGATCAGCTGGAGACTTATTTTGGTGCATATCTTCCACAGTTTTTCTATGCAATGATTGCACCTCTTACATTATTTGTTGTACTTTGCTTTGTGAATGTACCTTCTGCCATTGTGCTTTTGGTATGTGTGCCTATGATACCCATTGCGATTGCTGTGGTTCAGACCTGGGCGAAGAAGCTGTTGTCAAAATACTGGGATCAGTATACAGCGCTTGGAGATACTTTCCTTGAGAATCTGCAAGGACTGACTACCTTGAAGATCTATCAGTCTGATGCATATAAAAATGAGCAGATGAATGTAGAGTCTGAGAAATTCCGCAAAATTACAATGAAAGTACTGACGATGCAGCTTAATTCCATTACGATCATGGATCTGGTGGCTTATGGTGGAGCTGCACTTGGTATGATTATGGCAGTGACGCAATATCGTGACTATCATGTCTCTTTGCAGGGGTGTCTGTTGATTATTGTTCTGTCAGCGGATTTTTTTATTCCTATGCGACAGCTTGGAAGCTTCTTCCATATTGCAATGAACGGCATGGCTGCCAGCGACAAGATCTTTAAGTTACTGGATATGCCGGAGCAGAATCAGGGAGAGCAGGAGATAGGTGAAGACTGTACAATTACATGCAGTGAATTGTTTTTTGGCTATGAAGAGGATAAGGAAATCCTGCATAACATTTCCATGTCTTTTCCCAAGGGGAGCTTTACTGCCATTGTAGGTGAGAGCGGAAGTGGTAAGTCTACCATCGCAGGAATCCTGACAGGACACAACAGGCAATATAGAGGCAGTGTGACCATTGGTGGTATTTCATTGCCGGAGATAAAAGAAGCATCACTGATGAAGAATGTGACATATGTCAGCCATAACAGCTATCTTTTCAAGGGAACAGTCCGTGATAATCTGCTGATGGGGAATCCACAGGCTTCGGATGAGGAATTGTGGAAAGCACTGGAGCAGGTGAAGCTGGCTGATTTCCTGCGTAATGAAAAGGGACTGGATACAGAATTAACAGAAAAGGCATCTAACCTGTCAGGCGGACAGTGTCAGCGTCTGGCCTTTGCAAGGGCATTGCTTCATGACAGCCCTGTGTATATATTTGATGAAGCGACTTCCAACATTGATGTGGAGAGCGAGAATGATATCATGAAGGAAATCTATCGTCTGGCGGCAGAGAAGACAGTAATATTGATATCTCACAGACTTGCTAATGTGGTTCATGCGGATAACATATATGTGTTGGAGCAGGGAGAATTAAAAGAAAGTGGTACTCATGAAGTGTTACTAAATAATCATAGTACATATGAACAGCTGTGGAATGTACAGCAGAAGCTTGAAAATTTTGGTAAGGAGGTACAGGACTGATATGAACAGAAAAAGAAGCAATCTTGAAGTTATGATGAGACTGATCGGGCTTGTGAAACCTCTGACAGGCTATATGATACTGGCTATTTGCATGGGATTAATCGGTCATCTGTGCGCAGCGTTTCTTACTGTGCTTGCAGGATACGGGATTCTTCATATAATAGGTCTTTATGATGGGGTATTAGTGGTAATCTTTCTTATTATGGGCGCATGTGCACTGGTGAGAGGTATTCTGCGTTATGCGGAGCAGGCGTGCAATCATTTCATCGCCTTTAAATTACTGGCGTTGATTCGTGATAAGGTGTTTCAGGCACTGCGTAGACTCTGCCCAGCTAAATTAGAGGGAAAAGACAAGGGAGATCTGATTGCGGTCATTACATCAGATATTGAATTACTGGAAGTTTTTTATGCACATACCATATCTCCAAGTGCGATAGCATTGCTCTTTACGATAATTATGTGCGCTTATATCGGGCATTTTCACTGGATTCTTGGCGTGATTGCACTGTTTGCCTATATAACGGTAGGTATTGTAGTTCCTGTGATGATTTCCCGTGCCAATGGAGAGAACGGCATGCTGTTTCGAAAGGACTCTGGTGAGTTGAGCTGATTTGTCCTGGATAGTCCTCGTGGTCTGACAGAGACAATTCAGTATGATCAGGGAGAGAAGCGCCATGAGAAGATGAATCGGAAAACAGACATTCTTTCCGTCAGGGAAGAGCAGATGAAGTGGATTGCAGGCAGAAATCAGGCAATTACCAATACTGTGATACTTGCAGCAGACTTAATCATGCTATTTGCAGCAGTGATGTTATATCAGCAATATGAAGTTGGCTTTGCGGGAGTGATTCTTCCGGTGCTGGCACTGATGAGCTCTTTTGGACCGGTTGTTGCTCTGGCAGGTCTTGGAAGTACATTGCAGAATACCTTTGCAGCAGGCAACCGTGTACTGGATATTCTGGATGAGAAACCTGTAACAGAGGATATTACCGGATATGGAAATATAGATTTCGCGGGAGCAAAAGCCGAGGATGTTTCTTTTGCTTACGGAGATGAGACTATTTTACAGAATGTATCAGTAGAAATTCCACAAAAACAGATTATTGGTCTGATCGGAAGAAGCGGAAGCGGCAAATCCACACTGCTGAAACTGTTTATGCGTTTCTGGAAAACCAATCAGGGGCAGATTCTGTTATCAGATCACAATATCAATGAGATCAATACGGAGAACCTGCGAAATATGGAAAGCTTCATGACACAGGAGACACATCTTTTCCATGACAGTATTGCCAATAATCTGCGTATTGCCAGGTTAGATGCAACACAGGAAGAACTGGAGGCAGCCTGTAGGAAAGCATCTATTCATGAGTTTATCATGTCACTTCCACAGGGATATGAAACTATGGTCGGAGAGCTGGGTGATACGCTCTCAGGAGGAGAGAAACAGCGAATCGGGCTTGCAAGGGCGTTTTTGCATGATGCACCTTTTATGCTGCTGGATGAGCCAACCAGCAATCTTGACAGCCTTAACGAAGCAGTGGTTTTGAAGTCTCTTCAGGAAGAACGTGAGGGCAAGACGGTAGTGCTGGTATCTCACAGAGAATCCACCATGCGTATAGCAGACAGGGTATATTCTGTGGAAAACGGGAGGATGAGCTGATGCAGAATGTGGATAATAAGAGAGAACGGGAGAAGGTAATGGTATCACAGATGATTGCCCTTTATTGCAGAGGTAATCATCATACCAGGAAGGGATTGTGTGAGGAATGTGCAAAACTGGAGGAATACGCCAGAATGCGCAGTGACAAATGTCCTTTTATGGAGACAAAGACCTTCTGCTCTAATTGTAAAGTGCATTGCTACCAGCCGCAGATGAGAGAGCAGATCAGACAGGTAATGCGCTATTCAGGACCAAGGATGCTGTTCCATCACCCGGTCATGGCAATCAGACACTTAATAGAAAGTCATAAGGAAAAATAGTGTGAAAAAACAGATGTATCTTATCTGAGATTATGTTATAATAAAATATGGGCTTCAAAATAGAAATGGGTATTATTCAGCAAATGGATAATGTCCATTTTTGTACATATAGTTATTAATAGTAGAAAGGTTTGAATATATTATATGAATAAGGAATATGCGATTGTAACAGATGGCTCATGTGACCTGCCTAAGGAGCTGTGTCAGGAGAAGGGAATTACGGTAGTTCCTTTCTATGTATCCTTTGATGGGGAGAAATATGAGAAAGAGATTGTAGAAATGCCAATCAGGCAATTCTATGAAGATATGGTAAATAACCCCAAGGTATTTCCTAAGTCTTCCATGCCGTCGGTACAGGATTATATGGATGACTTTATGCCAATTGTGCAGGAAGGCAAGGCAGTTATCTGTATCTGTATTACAACGAAATTCAGTGGTTCCATGCAGTCTGCCCTGAATGCCAGAATGATGATATTGGAACAGCATCCTGATGCAGAGATCACAGTAATTGATGCAACGATCAATACAGTATTGCAGGGAATCTATGTATTGGAAGCACAGAAGATGAAAGAAGCAGGCGTGCCCTATGAACAGGTAGTAGAGGAACTTGAGACAATCAAATCTACAGGAAGAATCTTCTTTACCGTAGGTAATCTGGAATATTTACAGCATGGTGGAAGAATCGGCAAAGTAGCCAGTGTCGCAGGTTCTGTACTGGGAATCCGACCATTGATTACCTTAAAAGAAGGTGAGATCTTTGCTTCAGGTATTGCCAGAGGCAGGAACCGCTCTCTGGATAAAGTACGTGAATTATTATTGCAGTATCTGCAAGAGGTGAATGCAGCAAAGGACTGTTCTGATTACAGTCTTGCAGTCGGCTTTGGCTATGATGCAGCAGAAGCGGAGGAATTCCAGGCAGCAGCAGTAAAGTTCCTGAATGGAAAAGGATACCAGGTGACGAAAAAGCAGTTTCCGATCTATCAGATCGGAGCTACGATCAGTGTGCACACAGGACCATATCCTCTGGGATTTGGTATCATTCGTAAAAATAAATATGCAAAATAAATGATGACTGGCGGCATTTGAGGGGAGGATGAGCCATGATCGCATTGTTAAGTCGTATTTTTATCAAGAACAATAGCACATACACAGACCCGGTAGTAAGAAGAGCTTATGGACAGTTGACAGGTATTGTGGGAATTGTTCTGAATGTTCTGCTTTTTGCTGGAAAATATATGGCGGGGCTGCTTAGTGGTTCTGTATCGGTTATGGCGGATGCTTTCAATAACCTGTCTGATGCAGGCTCCAGCTTCATTACGCTTCTTGGATTCCATTTTGCCGGAAAAGAGCCGGATACGGAGCATCCTTTCGGTCATGGAAGGATTGAATACGTATCAGGTCTTGGAGTGTCTGTGCTGATTATCGTAATGGGAGCGGAGCTGTTTCGTTCTTCTTTGCAGAAGGTAATACACCCTGAAAACATGGAGGTTAATGCTGTAACAATAACAGTGCTGGTCGTATCTATCCTTGTGAAGGTTTATATGGCAGGCTATAATAAACGGTATGGCAAAAGAATAGACTCAACAGCGATGAAAGCAACTGCAACAGACAGTCTGAGTGACTGTATTGCAACCAGTGTGGTATTGTTGTCCATGCTGCTGTACAGTATTGGCGGTATTAATCTGGATGGATGGTCAGGTCTTGTTGTGGCTGTCTTTATCCTCATGGCAGGTGTGACCTCTGCCAGAGATACATTAAGTCCTTTGCTTGGAGAAGCACCAGACATGGAATTCGTCCATGATATCGAGAATACTGTGAAGTCACATCCTATGGTAGCAGGCGTCCACGACATGGTAATCCATAATTATGGTCCGGGCAGAATCATGGTATCACTTCATGCAGAAGTGCCCGGCAATCTGGATATTTATACCATACATGATGAGATTGATCTGATAGAGAGAGAGCTCAAATCAAAATATCATTGTGAAGTGGTTATTCATATGGACCCTATTGCAGTAGATGATAAGAAGGTCATGGGACTCCGCAAGGAAGTAGAGGCACTTGTGAAACAGATGGATGAACTGTTGTCTATTCATGATTTCAGAATGGTAGAGGGATCTACCCATACTAATCTGATTTTTGACGTAGTAGTACCACAGGGGTACCCTAAGTCGGATCAGGAAGTGTCAGATGAAATTTCTGAAATGATAGAGACAAAATGGACTAATTACCACGCTGTGATTAAGATGGAAAAAAGGTACATATAACAAGAAATATCAATATAAATGATTAAATTTAATCATTTAATTTTACAACTTGCTGTGCTAAGATAGCAGCATAGAAGAAAGGTGAGGAGAAATATGAAGGGATATGACAAGTATGAGCGTGCATATTTTATGCCGCCTGTATGTACCTATGACTGGGTCAAGAAAGATTATGTAGATAAAGCACCTATCTGGTGTTCTGTAGATTTAAGAGATGGCAATCAGGCTCTGATTGAGCCCATGAGCCTGGATGAGAAGCTGGAGTTCTTCCAGATGCTGGTAGATATCGGATTCAAGGAAATCGAAGTAGGATTCCCTGCAGCATCAGAGACAGAGTACAACTTCATGAGAGCTCTCATCGAGAAGAATATGATTCCTGAGGATGTGACAGTACAGGTACTGACACAGGCAAGAGAGCATATTATCAAGAAGACTTTTGAGGCAGTCAAGGGAGCACCTCATGCAGTCATTCATTTATACAATTCAACATCTGTAGCACAGCGTGAGCAGGTATTCAAGAAGAGTAAGGAAGAGGTTAAGCAGATTGCGGTTGATGGAGCGAAGCTTCTGAATGAGCTGGCATCTGAAACAGAGGGTAATTTTTCTTTTGAGTACAGCCCTGAGAGCTTCCCCGGAACAGAAGTAGATTATGCAGTAGAGGTATGCAATGCAGTTCTTGATGTATGGCAGCCTAAGCCTGAGAATAAGGTTATTATCAATATTCCTACCACAGTAGAGATTGCAATGCCTCATGTATTTGCAACCCAGGTAGAATATATCAGCAAGAATCTGAAATATCGTGAAGCAGTGACTTTGAGCCTGCATCCCCATAATGACAGAGGAAGCGGTGTCAGTGATGCAGAACTGGGATTGTTGGCGGGTGCTGACCGTATCGAAGGTACACTGTTTGGTAATGGTGAGAGAACAGGGAATGTAGATATCATTACACTTGCCATGAATATGTTCTCCCACGGTGTAGACCCTCATCTGGACTTCTCAAATATTCCTGCAATCCGCGAGAAATATGAGAGATTCACCAGAATGCATGTATATGAGCGTCAGCCTTATGCAGGTGACCTGGTATTCTCCGCATTCTCCGGTTCCCATCAGGATGCAATTGCCAAGGGTATGGCGTGGAGAGAAGACAAGAAGCTGTATAAGTGGTCAGTTCCTTATCTGCCGGTTGATCCTATGGATGTGGGAAGAACTTATGAGTCCGATGTTATCCGAATTAACAGCCAGTCCGGTAAGGGTGGTGTGAACTATATCCTGAAGCAGAACTTCGGTATTTCTCTTCCAGAGAAGATGCGTGAAGAATTCGGTTATCTGGTAAAGCATGTATCAGATCAGGAGCACAAGGAATTAACACCTCAGTGGGTATATGAGATTTTTGAGGATAAATATGTCACAAGACAGCCTTACTTCCAGATTCCGGAATGCCATTTCAAGCAGATCAATGGTATTATGGCAGAATCTACGATTGTACAGGATAATCAGATGCATACTGTTGAAGCCAATGGTAATGGACGTCTGGATGCAGTATCCAATACGATTAAACAATATTTTGGAATCAGCTATGAATTATCCGTATATGAAGAGCATGTTGGAATTACCTGTCAGGGCAGGATGTATTGCGGCGTAGGTATTGATGACGATATTATCAAGTCATCCATCAATGCACTGGTCGTTGCAGTGAACCAGCTGCCTGAGATTCAGGTAAAGGACACTGTGCAGGATGAACGTCTCATAGCCATGCAGAATTACATACAGGCTAACTACCAGACCGTGACACTGGAAGATATGGCAGAACAGTTCCATTTATCTGAGCCGTATATTTCCAAGTATATCAAGGATAAGTCCGGTAAGACCTTTGGTGATTTCGTACAGGGAATTCGTATGAAAAAGGCAAGAACATTACTGAAGAACAGTAATATGACAGTAGAGAATATTGCATATACAGTGGGCTATCAGAATGTAGAGCATTTTAACAGACTCTTTAAGAAGAAATATAACATGACACCGATTCAGTACAGAAACTGCGGTCAGAACTAAAAGAAAGCAGATACCTCTTCAAAGGAAAGGGTATCTGCTTTTTGCATCTAAGTGGACTATTGTGTTGGTTCCTGGGGATTATCCTTTCTAATCTCATCTAACAGATGCTTCATGTTACGTTCCATCTGTGACAGCTCCTCAGAATAATATTGAAATGCTTCGGCTGTTTCCTCCGGAGTCTCCCCCTTGTAGCAGATGCGGTGTTCCATACTTGCCCACAGATCCATGGATAAAGTACGGAACTGAATCTCCACAGGGTAATATTGCATACCCTCAATTCTGTATACAGGGACGCCGAGCACCATATGGTAGCTTTTATATCCGCTGGCTTTGGGATTGGTAATATAGTCACTCTCCTTCAGAATCAACAGATCTGTCTGGGTTCTGACCAGAGACAGAATACTGTAGATATCTTCAATGAAATAACAGATCACACGGATTCCTGCAATGTCTGTCAGATTCTCCTTGGCAGAGATTGCGGAGACAGGAAGCTCTCTGTGAATGAGTTTCTTTTCTATGCTTTTGCGGCTTTTGATACGTGCCTGAACATTATGTATCGGGTAGTCGCGGTATTTCTTACGTTAATCTTCATTTAGACCATTGATTCTTACTTCAAGGCGTGTCATAGCTTCACGATAAGGTTCTACGAGCTGATCGTATTCTTCCTGAGGAATTTTGACATGCTTTGATTCTATGGTTTCAGACAAAATAATAAACCTCCTATGGCTGTCTTATTGTACTGTGACAGCACACTTACATCACATCTATAATATACCGTAATTACCATTTCAAAGCAATAAATAGTGTGTATTTTTAACAAAAAATTAAAGAAATATATGCTTAAATTGTGAAAAATATTCTATTGGAAAAACCATGAAAGGTGTTACTGTTCACTCGTACCTCGTTCCAGCAACAATTTATGCACACAAAATCAATTGCATTGATTTTGGCGCATGCAAACTCGTGATTTTCATACATAATCTGCATGAAAACACTTCGCGGCATACTACCTGTGTACAGTAACTGAAAGGTCAATAATGCATAGAAATCTCATTTTAGAGACTTTGTTTTACATGGAAACCATGTTATACTTAGGGTGGTAAGGGCATGCGCTGCCAGCCCGATGATTATGTGAAAAACAGCGCAGAAATGGAGATTACTATGAAGATCGCATTAATTAACGAGAACAGCCAGGCCGCTAAGAATGCAATGGTATGTGAGACATTAAAGAAGGTCGTAGAACCTATGGGACATGAAGTATTCAATTATGGAATGTATTCCGCAGAGGATGAGCACCAGCTTACTTATGTACAGAATGGTATTCTTGCAGCAGTTTTATTAAATTCAGGTGCAGCAGATTTTGTCATTACAGGATGTGGTACAGGTGAAGGCGCTATGCTTGCATGCAACGCATTCCCTAAGGTACTTTGCGGACATGTTGAGTCCCCTCTTGATGCATATCTGTTTTCCCAGGTAAATGATGGAAACTGTGTAGCTCTGCCTTTTGCTGAGAATTTCGGATGGGGCGGCGAGCTGAATCTGGAATACATTTTTGAGAAGTTATTCTGCACACCGGGCGGTGGCGGATATCCTAAGGAAAGAGTTGTTCCTGAACAGCGTAACAAGAAGATTCTGGATGCG
>OGJQ01001621.1_pt1 | contig 10329 bp, 7 predicted proteins | sample 1572261 | NCBI WGS metagenome assembly OGJQ01 (sample SAMEA2582138, study PRJEB24529) | metagenome | biome: Human gut stool | place: China | collected 2011
GCTGCCCGTGGCCAAGATCATCGGCCGTATCTATCCGGTTTTCGGCTGCGCACTGCTTTTCATGGCGCTGGGAATCCTCGCCGTATTGCTTTTCAGCGGCAAATATACGATCCCCGAGTTTACCTCCCTGGAAAATTGCATTGCCGACCCGGAGCGGTTCCCGATCCTGCCGATGCTCTTTACGACCATCGCCTGCGGCGCTATTTCGGGCTTCCATGCGACCCAGTCGCCGCTGATGGCACGCTGCCTGCGTTCCGAACGGCAGGCCCGCCCCGTGTTTTACGGCGCCATGATCTCCGAGAGCATCATCGCGCTGATATGGGCGGCCATCGCCATGGCCTTCTGGAACGGTGCCTCCGGGCTGAATGCCGCGATTGCGGAGTATGGCGGGCAGGCGGCCGTGATGGTCGATGTCATCGCCCGCACTACGCTGGGCGAAGTGCTGGCCGGACTGGTGATCTTCGGGGTTGTGGCCTGCGCCATCACCTCGGGCGATACGGCGTTCCGTTCGGCACGGCTGATCGTGGCCGATTTCATGGGGCTCGAACAGCGCAGCCTGCGCAAGCGAATCTATATCAGCATCCCGCTCTTCGCTGCGGGGCTGGTCATTATTTTCTGCCTGCCGTTCGAGGCCATGTGGAGCTATTTCGCATGGATGAACCAGACACTGGCGATGGTCACGCTGTGGATGATTACGGCCTACCTGAACAAACGGGGCCGCAACCGCTGGGTGGGGCTCCTGCCGGCGCTGGTCATGACCTACGTCTGCATGTCCTATGTCTTTATATCGCCGCTTATGTGCGGCATGCGCGACCGGGCAGCGGCCTACCTGCTGGGCGGCGCGCTGACACTCGCTATACTGATAACCATGATTTTTAAAATGCGCCGCGATGCAAAAAGCATATCTTAACCCCACGCCCGACCAGACTTTCGAAATCGTCGGCGACGGGCCGTATAATTTCACCAGGGTTTTGGCACACACCCGTGAGCTGGAGGCCGCGGGGAATGTCGAAGATGCCTGCAATGAACGTTACCAGGCATTCCAGCGGCTTGCGGGGTTGCTGCCCGAAGACGAAGAGATCAACCTCGAATGGAGCCACCGCAATTCGCAGTCTGCGCTCGAACTGATCCGTGCCTCGGCCATCGACCACTTTCTGATCAACGATTTCGAGATGTCTGCGGCGCTGCTGGAGATGCTCCTGGAGCTGGATCCCGAAGACCACCTCGAGGGGAGCGAACTCTTGGCGTTCGATTACCTGGCGATGGACGAGCAGGAACTGTTCGACGAAGTGATAAACGACGTTTCGGACAAATGTGCCAGCCGCGGGATATTGCTGCTCTGGTCGGCATTCCGTCGTGAAGGGACGCTTCCCGAAGGGGAGTTGCTGCATTTCAAGACGCGGTTTGCGCCTTTCTTCCGGGAATTTACGGCCGCCGAGCACCCTGCCGACGATGCTTACCTGCGGGATATCGAGGGCGAACGTCCCTCCGTGCAGGCGCAGGCGCGCGAACTTTGGTTGCAGACCGAGAACCTGTGGGTATTGTGGCCCGGGTTTATCGCTGCGCTGCAGGCTGCGCAGTAGGCCGCAGGTGTGTCCGCTATTCTTCGCAGGCTTCGGCAGGGCGGGCTTGTTGCCGGCTGCGATCCGCATAGGCCATGCGACGTTTGAAATGTCCTTCGGTGGCGCGTTTGTAGCCCTCGGTGTGCTTTTCTTGGTGTAGGCTGGCAGGTGCCCGGTTCCCCGTGCGAGCCCGTTGCGCTTATTTCTCTTTCTTGTCGCGTACCAGCTCTTTGAAGCAGTGTCGGCAGATGGCTTCGTAGGAGTCCGTTTCGCCCAGTACGACCAGCTTTTCGTCCTGTGTGAGGCGGTGCGAGTGATGGGCGAGGTTGCCGCAGCGGACGCAGATGGCGTGCACCTTGGTGACATATTCGGCCGTGGCCATCAGCGCTGGCATCGGCCCGAAGGGTTTGCCGGTGTAGTCCATGTCCAGCCCTGCGACGATGACCCGCACGCCGCTGTCGGCCAGTTCGCGGCAGACCTCGACGATGCTGTCGTCGAAGAATTGCGCTTCGTCGATGCCCACGACGTCGACCTCCGAGGTCATCAGCAGGATGTTGCGCGGCGAGTCGACCGGCGTGGAGCGGATGGCGTTGGCGTCGTGCGAAACGACCTCCTCCTCCGAGTAGCGCACGTCGATGCGGGGTTTGAATATCTCGACTTTCTGGTTTGCGTACCTGGCGCGTTTGAGGCGGCGTATCAGCTCCTCGGTCTTCCCCGAGCACACCGAGCCGCAGATCACTTCGATCCAGCCCTTGCGGCTGGCATTTTCCAAAAACATAAGTTCCCAATCGTGTTTCTTAATCTTGTTTCAGTCTTGTTCCCCGCTGCGGCGCTGCCGTTTGCCCTTCCCTCTTATTCGCAGTCGTCGATGCGGGTAATCCGTGCGCCGAGGGCGTTCAGACGCCCGTCGATGTCTTTGTAGCCGCGGTCGATCTGGTCGATATTCTGGATCGTCGAAACCCCTTCGGCCGACATGGCAGCGATCAGCAGCGCCACACCCGCACGTATGTCGGGTGAGGTCATGCGCGTAGCGCGCAGGCGGATGCGGTGGTCGTGGCCGATGACCGTGGCGCGGTGCGGGTCGCAGAGGATGATCTGCGCCCCCATGTCGATCAGCTTGTCGACGAAGAACAAGCGGCTTTCGAACATCTTCTGGTGGATAAGCACGGCACCCTTGGCCTGCGTCGCCACCACGAGGAAGATCGACAGCAGGTCGGGGGTAAGCCCCGGCCACGGGGCGTCGGCGATCGTCATGATCGACCCGTCGAGGAAGGTGTCGATGCTGTAATGTTCCTGCTGCGGGATATAGATGTCGTCGTCACGCTGCTCGAAACGGATGCCCATGCGGGCGAACTGCGCCGGGATGATGCCCAGGTTCTCGAACGATACGTTGCGGATCGTCAGTTCCGACTGGTTCATGGCGGCCATGCCGATGAAGCTGCCCACCTCGATCATGTCGGGCAGCAGCGTGTGCTCCGTGCCGCCGAGCGACTCGACGCCCTCGATGGTCAGCAGGTTCGAGGCGATGCCCGAGATGCGTGCGCCCATGCGGTTGAGCATCTTGCACAGCTGTTGCAGGTAGGGCTCGCAGGCGGCGTTGTAGATCGTCGTGAAGCCCTTGGCCATCACGGCGGCCATCACGATGTTGGCCGTACCGGTCACCGATGCTTCGTCCAGCAGCATGTAGGTTCCTTTCAACTCGCGGCCTTCGACCATGAAAAATTCGTCGGCGATGTCGAAATCGAACTTCGCACCCAGCTTCTGGAACCCGAGGAAGTGGGTATCCAGCCTCCGCCGGCCGATTTTGTCGCCGCCGGGTTTGGGTATGTAACCCACGCCGAAGCGCGCCAGCATGGGGCCGATGAGCATCACCGAGCCGCGCAGGCGCGTGCAGCGTTGCCGGTAGTCCTCCGTGCGGAGGTAGTCGAAATCTATTTCGCGGGCGCAAAAACTGTATGTATCCTCCGCGAGTTGTTCGACCTCGACGCCCATGCGCCGCAGCAGTTCGATGAGCTGCATGACGTCGAGGATCTGGGGAATGTTGTGCACCGTGACCCGTTCGGGGGTCAGCAGCGTGGCGCAGAGTATCTGCAACGCTTCGTTCTTGGCGCCCTGGGGCGTGATGCTGCCGTGGAGCCGGTGGCCTCCTTCGACTTTGAAAATCGCCATAATCCGTGAAAATTAACGGCAGGAACCGTTTCCCGCCGTAAGCCGCCCCTTGTCGTGCGGACATGCCCCGTGCGGGCATGCTGCTTTGCCGGCGGCCACTCTCTCGTTGACAAAGATAAAAAGATTTCATGCTTTTTACCCGGCTTTTTGAAATATTTTCTTGAAAAATTTTTGCGGATAACTTTTTTGTTGTACTTTTGCAATCCGTAAAAATGTCTGAAACAACAAAAATTATATAGCTATGGCAATGAAGAGAACTTACCAGCCCTCGCGCCGGAAGAGAATCAACAAGCACGGTTTCCGCAGCCGTATGGCTACGGCGAACGGCCGCAAGGTGCTGGCTGCACGTCGCGCAAAAGGTCGCAAGAAGCTGACCGTATCGGACGAGTCGACGTTCAAGTACGCTTAATTCCTGCGGGAAAATGACTAAGAGGTCGGCTTTCGTGCCGGCCTTTTTTATTGGTTCAGATGATGCTGACGATACGATGGGCCTGTGAGGCCGATTGCGCCCTGATACGCCGCCTTGCCGACGAGGTGTTCCCTGCGACCTACCGTGGGATCATCACTCCGTCGCAGATGGAGTATATGATGGAGTGGATGTACGGGGCGGAGGTGCTTGCGCGCGAGATGTGCGGGGAGTTCGCCTGGTTCATCGCCTCGGCCGACGGCGAACCGTGCGGTTACCTTTCGGTGCAGCACGAGGCCGAAGACCTTTTCCATTTGCAGAAAATCTATGTCCTTCCCCGCTTCCAGGGAATCGGCGCCGGGGAATTCCTGTTCCGCCATGCCGTGGAATATATCCGTTCGGTGCATCCTGCGCCTTGCCGCATGGAGCTGAACGTCAACCGCAACAACCGGGCGCTGCACTTTTACGAGCGGATGGGGATGCGCAAACTGCGCGAAGGCGATTTCCCGATCGGTGACGGATATTATATGAACGACTATATCATGGGGTTGGATATAAAGTAGGGCCGGCGCGTCGCTGCTGCGGTTCGCAAGATAAAAACGGATGCCTTTGTGGGTGTCCGTTTTTTCGCTTGGAGGCCGGTCGCAGGTGATTTGGCGCGGCTCTTGGCCCCTCCCGGGCTGCCGGAGTCTTCGGTGGCGGGGCTGTTGCCCGATGCCGGCATCCGGCTCCCCTGATGCCGGGGCGCGCTATCTGGCTGCGTTGCCTCCGGAACGGCCTATTTCGCCGTGTCGGTCTTGAACAGGTCGATTTCTCCGCGTTCGACTTTGCCGTACATGTCTGCCAGGTTGGCGATGACGGGCGAGATGTATTCGAGCGTGTCGGTGACGGCCTGCTTGTCACCCTCGCCCTTGATGCGGTAAAGCATCGCCGCGTAGAGTGCCCGGAAACAGAGTTCCGTGTCGTTCATGCCGGGATTGCCCACGACGGCGCGCAGACGAGGCAACTCGGGCTCCAGTTTCGCGTAGGTCTGGCGGTAATGTTCGCCGACGGACAGCTTCATCAATTGCAGGTGCAGGTCGTGCAGGTCGCCGATCAGGTGGAGCGTATGCTCCAGGTGCCCTTTCTCGTCCTTGCCTTCCTGGTGCAGGAGGTTGGCGATGTCCATGTACCACAGCAGGTAGACGTGCTTCTGCTCCTCGGCGATGTCCTTGCGGGGGGCGATCAGTGTCGAGAAGATCGCCTCGGGACTGAATTGCAGCGCCCGCAGCAGGTCTTCCAACTGCCAGAGGTAAAGAATGTATTCGGCGATGTTCTCCCGCCGCTTGGCCTGTGCTATATCCATGTCGTATGCGTTTTTTTGTGTAACCTGTCGTGTGCTTTCGTGCAGGATGCGCTTATGTGTTTTCTCTGCAAAAAAGCAATCTCGAGTACCTTTGGGTGACAAAAGGTAGCTAAAACCATCTGCAAGCTGTTTTGGGGGGAGCGTTCGCGGTTTTTCCCGAACGGCTGCGCTTTCCGCCCGCCTGCTCCGGGCGCCCGTTGCCGCGTCTGCTTTTATCCCGCTGCAAACGGAATGCAGGGATTTATACGTAGTCGTTATTTAATCCACTTCTGCGGCCCCGTGCGGTGCTTGAGAAAGTATTGCTGTGATTTGAGCAGGTTGCGCGATTGCAGCACCATGTTCTTGGTTTCGGTGAGGATCGTCAGGTACAACATGCTGGCCTTGGTATTCGAGCGGGCTTCGTTGATGCGCGAGAGCTCCGATTTAATGGCTTCGGCGATCGACTCGAACAACTGGTCGCGCAGCGTGAGCACCATCTCGATTTCGGAGAAATCGCCGTCGCGCAGCATCTGGTTGATATGGCGGTAGATCGACTCCACGTCGTCGTTGATCGACATGAGGTCTTTGGCCTGCTCCTTCGAAAGCCCTTCGTGGTTGTTGTCGATGTGCTCGAACGCCGGACGCGTGATGTGCATCAGCGCCTTGGTCATTTCGTTGAGGTAGTCGACCACCTGTACGTAGTAGTGGGCCGTGTTGACATCGCTGCTCTGGAGTTTCTTGAGGGTGGGGAGCAGCGTGTATTTGCGCTCGCGCGACTGGTAGAAGAGGTCGTTCGACTCTTTGACCATGGCGCGCAGCACCTTGCGGTTCTCCTTGAATACGGCGATCAGCGTACGGTCATAGATCTTTGTCGCCGACTCCATCGTACGGCATACTTCGTCGCGCAGGTTGATGATGATGTCTTCCGTGCTCTGGGATTTCACCCCGGCTGCGGCTGGGGCGGCGGATGTCTTGCCTTTCTTGAGGAAATTGCTGTGGATGAGCATGTAGCCGCAGAGTACCGTGACGATAACGAAGGCCATCGTGCCGCCATAGATCAGGGTAAGTCCGACGACGAAGGCGATCAGGAATCCGCCCAGCGCCGTGATGAACCACCCGGCGATGACGGTCATGACGCCAGAGATGCGGTACACGGCGCTTTCGCGGCCCCATGCGCGGTCTGCGAGCGACGAACCCATGGCTACCATGAAGCAGACATAGGTGGTCGAAAGGGGGAGTTTGAGCGAGGTGGCTATGGCGATCAGCATGGCCGAGGTCGTGAGGTTGACCGTAGCGCGTATCATGTCGTAGGGGGCGCCGCTATGTTCGATGTCCTCGTATTCGAAACGGTGTGAGACGGCTGCCCGTACGCGTGCGGGGATGATCCGTTCGATGCCGGCGTTGATATTGAGCGCTGCGCGGACAATCGTACGGGACATGACCGACGAGCCGTACTGTTCGGGGCCTTCGTCTTCCTGCGCTGCGGAGAGCGACAACTCGGTTTCGGAGACGTGCATGGCCTTTTTCGAAGTCCAGAGCGTGAGGATCATCATCGCCCCTGCGGCAAGCAGAATCAGGAAATTGGCCGGGACGTTTTCCGAGAGTGCCCCCATCATCATCTGCGGGTCACCCGAATGCTTGGCGATCGAGAAGGCGTCGAATCCGGCGACGGGTACGCCGATGAAATTCACCAGGTCGTTGCCCGCGAAAGCCAGTGCCAGGGCGAACGTACCCGACAGGATCGTGATGCGCAGGATGTTGATCTTGAACCGTTGGATGAAGAACAGCAGCACGGAGCATGCCACCCAGCAGATGAAGAGCGACAGCAGCAGGTGCCGGTCGACCATTCCGACGAAGGCATTGTCCGCAAGCAGCGATTTGAGTCCTTTGAAGACTGCGAAATAGATGATCGCCGTAAGCGATGCGCCGCACCACAACGACCCGAAGCGGCGAAAGATCACCGTATAGCGAAACGAGAAGATTGTACGCGAAATATACATGACGATCGTACCGCAGGTGAAGGCGATGACTACCGACAGCAGAATCGCCGAGACGATACCCATGGCGCGCGAGGTGTTGATGAAATGCCCGAGCGAACCGACGCCCAGCGCGGGGTCGTTCGAGATCTTGTAGATCGACACGGCGATGGCCGAGCCCAGCAGGCAGAAGATCAGCGAGACGGTGGTCGAGGTGGGCAGTCCCCACGAGTTGTAGAGATCCAGCAGGATAATGTTGGCGAACATCACGCCCAGGTATAACATCATGACCTCGTGGAATGTGAACAGTCCGGGATTGAACATGCCGCTTCGGGCCACTTCCATCATGCCGCTCGAGGTGACTACGCCGACGATAATGCCGACAGAGGCGACGGTGAGGATGACCCGCATCGAAGCGGCCTTGGAGCCGATGGCAGAGTTGAGGAAATTGACTGCGTCGTTCGTGACGCCGACGAAAAGACCTGAAATGGCGAGGATTCCCAGAATAACTACGATTACGGTGTAGATTTCGCTCATGTTAGGGTTTAGTGCAAATTGTGAACAAATTTACGCCATTTTTTCCGATGAAACGGTTTTGGCACCGATTGTTAACATTAACTTAACATGAGGCGGCTCTGTTCGTTGCGGCCGCGCTGGATATGCCGGGATGCCGGGCGGATTGGGGCATACGCCATACCGCAGGGCGTGCGGAGCGCCGGTGGGCGGAGGCGGGGACTGCCGGTTCCCGGACGGCGAAAAAGGGCGGGCAATCGTGCCGGCCCCTGTCCGGAAGGGGGATTGCCCGCCCGCTGTATTTCTCCGCTGCCGGGGATTATTCGTCGTCGGTATCGGTGTAAGCCTTCAGCAGCTTGTCCTGCACGTCGGCCGGCACCTGCTCGTAGGACGAGAATTTCATGGTATAGGTGGCCGAGCCCGACGTCAGCGACGAGAGTGTCGTCGAGTAGCGGTATAGTTCAGCCAGCGGAACCATGGCGTTCAGACGGTCGAAGCCCTTGTCGGACTCCATTCCGGCGATCATCGCACGGCGGTTCTGCAAGTCGGACATCACGGCGCCCATGTAGTCGCTCGGGACGAGTATCTCGACATTGTAGATCGGCTCCATGATCTTGGGCCCCGCGTTGCGGAAAGCCTCCTTGAAGGCGTTGCGCGCCGCCAGTTTGAAGGAGATTTCGTTCGAATCCACCGGGTGCATCTTTCCGTCGTATACCACCACGCGGATGTCGCGGGCGTAGGAACCCGTCAGCGGGCCTTCGTCCATCTTCTCCATGATACCCTTCAGGATGGCGGGCATGAAGCGTGCGTCGATAGCGCCGCCCACGATCGCCGAGTAGAATTGCAATTTGCCGCCCCATGCCAGGTCGTATTCTTCCTTGGTCTTGGGGTTCACGATCATGTCGCCCTTGCCGGGAACCTTGTAGTTCTTGGGCTCGGGCATGCCGTCGTAGTAGGGTTCGATGATCATATGCACCTCGCCGAACTGCCCGGCACCGCCCGATTGTTTCTTGTGGCGGTAATCAGCCTGCGCAACCTTGGTGATGGTCTCGCGGTAGGGGATTTTCTGTGCGGTATAGTCGTAGGAGAGCTTGTTCTCCTTCTCGATGCGTGTGCGCAGAATATTCAGGTGGTGTTCTCCCTGACCCTGGATGATGGTCTGTTTCAGTTCTTTGGAGTATTCGACCAGAATCGTCGGGTCTTCGAACTTGGCGTCGTTCAAGACTTTGCCCAGTTTCTCTTCGTCGCTCTGCTCCTTGGCCTTCACGGCGGCGCGGTAGCGCGGTTCGGGGAAGACGATGGGTTCGATGCTGACCGGTGCCGAAGGAGCCGAGAGCGTGTCGTTGGTGCGCGTGCCCTTGAGCTTCACCGTGCAGCCGATATCGCCGGCCGACAGCTCCGTGACCTTGATGCGGTTCTTGCCCGCCACGGCGAACAACTGCGAAATCTTCTCCTTGTTGCCCGTGCGGGTATTTACCAGCTCGGTGCCCTCGGCGATCCTGCCGCGAATGACGCGGAAATAGGTGATCTCGCCGATATGCTGTTCGACCTGGCTCTTGAATACGAACGCCACGGCGGGTGCCGTCTCGTCGGCGGCGATCTCCTCGCCCTTGGTCGAGAGGAACCACGGAGCCTTCAGCGGGCCGGGTGCCACGTTGATGATGAATTCCATCAGGCGCTTGGTGCCGATGTCGCGCTTGCCGCTGGTGCAGAAGATCGGCATCACCTCGCGTTTCGAAACGCCGATTTTCAGACCCGCACGAATGTCGTCCTGCGTGAGTGTACCTTTGTCGAAGTAGAGCTCCATGAGCGCCTCGTCGTGTTCGGCGGCCATTTCGACCAGCTCCTTGTTCAGTTCCTGCGCCTTGTCCATCTCGTCGGCGGGAATCTCCAGCTCCTCGCGGTGGCCGTCGTTGTCCTTGAAACGGTACATCTTCATCAGCAGTACGTCGATGAAGGCGTTGAACTCAGGCCCCTGGTTGACGGGGTACTGTACGATGACGGGCTTCACGCGCGATGCGGCCCTGATCGACTCGATCGTGGCTTCGAAATTGGCTTTCTCGGCATCGAGCTGGTTCACCACGCCGATGACGGGCTTTTTCAGCAGGCGTGCATAGCGGGCCTGGATCTCGCTGCCGACTTCCCAGCCGTTCTGTGCGTTGAACAGGAATACGCCCACGTCGCCTACCTTGAATGCCGAGAAGAGGCTTCCGCAGAAGTCGTCCGAGCCCGGGCAGTCGATGATGTTCAGCTTGCGATCCATGAATTCGGTGAAGAGGATCGTGGAATAGATCGAGCGTTTGTATTCGTGCTCGATATCCGTATTGTCCGAGAGCGTGTTGTTCGCCTCGATACTACCCCTGCGGTCGATGACCTTAC
>OGJQ01001640.1_pt1 | contig 10196 bp, 8 predicted proteins | sample 1572261 | NCBI WGS metagenome assembly OGJQ01 (sample SAMEA2582138, study PRJEB24529) | metagenome | biome: Human gut stool | place: China | collected 2011
AATATGAAGAAATGAAACAGAAAGTATATGTGCCGATTTATTGAAACCATACAAGTGCGTGATGGTGAGTTGCAGAATCTTACCCATCATAACACCATTGGCCCCCCCTACCATCGCTTTCGCAATGTCACCAGAATATTTAATACCACCATCAGCGATGATTGGAATACCATAACGTCTTGCTACTTGAGCGGACTCATAGACAGCAGTGATTTGAGGTACACCAATACCAGCAATGACACGTGTTGTACAAATAGAGCCAGGTCCAATACCAATTTTAACAGCATATTTTTCTAATATTCTTAAATTGGCAGTAGTTTTTCTTGTATCTAAAAGTTTAGTATTAAGTCCTTCAAGTTTTTTTACATATTTATTAGTTAAAGTTGCAATTCCGCTCATTTTTTGAAGTAAGTTTAAAGCAACTCTTTCACCCATTAAAATATTAAGGGCATCTCCATAAAGTTCACCAATAATATCTCCTTTAGTAACACTAGAACCTTCATTAATAAAGGATTTAAAGGTAACATCACCAAGGATAGTAAAGACTCTTTCAAATACAGGTAATCCACATATAATACCATCTTCTTTAGCAATTAATGAAGCTTTGGCTTTAGAGCCATTTGTAACAATAGAAGAAGCCGTTATATCTCCATAAGGAATATCTTCTTTTAATGCATCATTTATTATTTTATCAACAATTAAATAGTTTAGCATATCTGTTATCCACCTTTTCTTTCAAAAATTTTATTAATTCTTCATATGAATCTAAGGCATATGATTTTGGTTCTTTAATAATTTCTTTAAATGAAATTTCATTAATTTTTGAATTAATATTTTCAGCTGCTTGTTTTCCAAATACTAATGCTTCAAGCAATGAATTACTTGCAAGTCTATTACTTCCATGGACACCTGTACAGCTAACTTCACCAACAGCATAAAGGTTATTCATAGATGTTTTTGAAAATAAATCTACCTTAATCCCACCCATACAATAATGATGCGCAGGGGCTATTGGTAATAAGTCTTTATCCATTTCATACCCTCTTTTTAAACATTCATTGTATAAAAAAGGAAATCTATCTATTAAAAAATCTTTTGATTTTTTTGTCATATCAAGATAAACATAAGGTTTATTAGGAGTAGATTCTATTTCTTTTAATATTGCAGATGATACAATATCCCTAGGAAGCAAAGAGTCAATAAATTGTTCTTTATTTTGGTTTAAAATTATTCCACCTTCACCACGAAGAGATTCAGATAAAAGTAGTTTCTTTCCTTTAACTTTAGGTTCATATAAAACAGTAGGATGCAGTTGTAAATATTCCATATCTTTAATAGAAATATTATTTTTTAAACTTATATTTAACCCATCTCCAGTTAGATATTCAACATTAGTAGTTGATGTAAATATGCCTCCAATACCACCAGTTGCTAAAATAGTAAATTTACTATTTATACTATAAGTTTTAGAAGAGTTTTTTAAAATTCCTCCATAACAAATATTATCTTCGCAAATTAAATCTATTAAAGTTGTATTTTCAAGCATGGTTACATTGTTTTTTTGAACTACCTTATCTAATAAGGTTTCAGTAACCGCTTTTCCTGTTTCATCTTTAACATGTACTATTCTAAATTCACCATGTCCACCTTCACGAGTATAATTTAATTTATTATTTGTTTTATCAAAAGGAACTCCAAGTTTAACTAAATTATTAATATTTTCAATTGAATTTTTTATTAATAACTTAACAGCTTCAGGATTATTGTTATAATTTCCAGCTTTCATAGTATCATTAAAATAATTTTCTTCATCAAAAAAGCCAAGAGAAGTAGAAATACCACCTTGAGCAAGATAACTATTACAATCTTTAAAGCTATTTTTAGTAAGCATTAATATCTTAATATCATCTCTTAAATTAAGTGCAGTATAAAGGCCTGCAATTCCTGTACCAACTATTAAAACATCATAATTCATAATGTTACACAGATAGAAGATGCATATTTTCTAAAGCTTTATGTGCTTTAAATCTAAGCTCTTCGTCAATATTAACTTCAAATTCTTCATTTTTTAAACAATTATATAAGTCATTAAGAGATATTTTTTTCATATTAGGACAAATCATTCCTGTTTTTGTTGGAATAAAAGTTTTATTGGGGCTCTTTAATTTCATTTCATAAAAAACTCCTTCTTCTGTTACAACTATAAATCCATTTGCATTAGAAGAAGCACTATAATTAATAAGTTCAGATGTACTTCCAATATAATCTGCTAAATTACGAACAGATTTATTACATTCTGGATGAACTAAAACAGGATAATTAGGGTATTTTTCCTTTAATTCGAGAATTTCATCCTTTTCTATTCTTTCATGAGTAGGACAAAAACCAGGATATAAAGTAAAGTTTTTATTTGGAATTTGTTCAGATAAGTAACTTCCTAAGTTTCTATCCGGTAAGAGAATTACTTCATCAGTATCTACATTATTTAATATATTAATTGCAGATGATGATGTTACACATACATCTGATAAAGCTTTTATATCTAAATTTGAATTAATATAACTTACAACCTTAGCATTAGGATGCTTGTCTTTTAATTCTTGAAGCCTATCTACTAAAGCCATATCTGCCATTGGGCATGTTGTATTATTTGATGGAATAAGTATTTTTTTATTAGGTGAAAGAATTTTAGCACTTTCAGCCATAAATTTTACTCCACAAAAAATTATTAAATCTTTATCACTTTCCATTGCTTTTTTACTTAAAAAATAAGAATCACCAACTATATCAGCAATTTCTTGAATTTCATCACGTTGATAAAGATGAGCAACTATTAATGCATTTTTTTCTTTTTTTAATTTTAATATTTTTTCTTTTAAGCTCATTTTCACACTTCCTTTTTTGTATATTACAGGTGTATATACATTAGATTAACATAAAAATACATAATTTTCAATAGGTGGTAAATGTGGGAGGCGATTTTGCAATAAGATTGTACATATTTAAAATAAATATCGTATTATAATATGAATATTATTTTGGAGGATTAATATATATGGAGAAAAACATTACTTTAAGTTTGTGTATGATAGTTAAGGACGAGGAAAAAACATTGGCAAGATGTTTAAATTCGGTAAAATCATTTATAGATGAAATTATAATAGTAGATACTGGATCTAAGGATAAGACAAAAGAAATTGCAAAAAGTTTTAATGCACAAATATATGATTTTAAATGGATAAGTGACTTTGCAGCAGCAAGAAATTTTTCTTTTAGCAAAGCTACTAGCGATTATATATTATGGTTAGATGGTGATGATTTTATAGATGATGAAAACATTAGTAAGATAGAGAACTTATTAAAAAGTTTAGATACTAAATATGATTATGTAAGTGGACAATATATATTATCAAGAAATGAAGAAGGAAGAGTGAATTCAGTTTTAAGGAGAAATAGAATTGTTAAAAAAACAAGAAATTTTAAATGGATAGGAAAAGTGCATGAATATTTAGAAGTATATGGACAAGGATTTAATGGAGACTTTGCAATAGAGCATGGAAAAGTTAAAGCTCATACAGATAGAAATTTTAGGATATTTAAAAAAATGGAAAATGAAGGCGTAGAATTTTCTCCAGGGGATATGTATTATTATGCAAATGAGTTAATGGATAATGGACAATATGCTAAAGCAATTGATGAGTATAAAAGATTTATTGCAACTAAACAGGGGTGGATAGAAGATGTAAAGGGAGCATATTTTAGAATTATAAATTGTTATAAAATATTAAATAAAACAGAAAATATACTAGATATTGTTTTTGAGGCATTTAAAATAGATGTACCAATGGCTGAAATAGTTTGTAGTTTAGCAGAATACTTTTTTGAGAAAAATAATTTTAATCAAGCAGCATTTTGGTATAAAACAGCATTAAATTGTATTCCTAATAAAGATAATCCATCTCTATCTAATATTGCTTATTATAGTTGGATTCCTAGTTTACAGCTTTGTGTTTGTTATTATAATTTAGGAAAGATTAATTGTGCATATTTCTTTAATGAATTAACAGCAAATTTTGTTGGTGAATCTGATAAGGTAATATATAATAGAAAATTATTTGATGATATATATGAAAATTTAAATATGAAAAAGCCTAATTTAAAATATCCTTTAAGAGCAGATGACTATATTAATTATTTATAAAAATATTTATGGAACAAAGACATATTATAATTTGTCTAATTAAAGAAGTAGGTCTTCAAGTTTTTGTTATTGTAAATTAACTTGAAGACTACATAACAAAGGAAGTGAATAAAGTGGTTTTCAGTAGTATTTTATTTATATTTAGATTTTTACCAATTGCTATGGGAATTTATTTTTTAACACCTAAAAAATTAAAAAATTTAAGTTTGCTTATACTTAGTTTAATCTTTTATTCATGGGGAGAACCTAGATACTTTTTACTCATGATTGCTTCTATATTTGTAGATTATTTTATAAGCATTAATATTGAAAAAAATAATAAAAATAAAAAAATAAAAATTCTTCTTTTAGCTATATCTATAATATTTAATGTAGGAATTTTATTTTTCTTTAAGTATATTAATTTTTTTATAGAAAATATAAATAGTATTTTTAATATGTCATTGAATAATGTAAAAATAACTTTACCTTTAGGAATAAGTTTTTATACTTTTCAAACTATGTCATACACAATAGATGTGTTTTTGGGAAAAGTTAAAGCAGAAAAAAATATAATTAATTTTGGGGCATTTGTATGTTTATTTCCACAACTTATTGCGGGACCAATAGTGAAATATATAGATATAAGTAAGGAGTTAAAAAATAGAGATATTAATTTAGATGAAATTCAAGAAGGAATAAGATTATTTATTTTAGGATTGGGAAGTAAGGTTCTTATTGCAAATAATATAGGAAGCCTTTGGAATGAAGTTGAAACAATGGGATTTAATAATATAAGCACTATTCTTGCTTGGATGGGAATAATAGCCTTTTCATTACAAATATATTTTGATTTTAATGGATATTCACTTATGGCAATTGGGCTAGGAAAAATATTAGGATTTAATTTTCCTAATAATTTTAATTATCCATATGAATCTAGAAGTATTACTGAATTTTGGAGAAGGTGGCATATAACTTTAGGACAATGGTTTAAGCAGTATGTATACATACCTTTAGGAGGAAATAGATTAGGAAGAGCAAGAACTTATTTTAATTTATTTATAGTATGGTTTTTAACAGGGCTTTGGCATGGGGCAAGTTATAATTTTATATTATGGGGACTATATTTCTTTATATTAATATGTATAGAAAAAAATGGATTATTAAATTTGTTAAATAAACATAAATTAATTTCTCATATATATACTATATTTTTTATTTTAGTTGGATGGGTATTATTTGCTGTAATTGATTTAAATAAAATTATAAATTTTTTAAAAAAAATGTTTATATTTAATGCAGGAAATGAATGGATTTATTATTTAAGAAACTATATTATTATTTATACTATTGCTATTATATTTTCAACTAGTTTTCTAAAGAAAATATACAATAAATTTGTTAAAAGTAATATAGTAGACACTATAATTTTAATAACAATTTTTTTATTATCAATAGCTTATTTAGTTGATTCATCTTACAATCCATTTTTGTATTTTAGATTTTAGGAAGGCGTTTTATATGAAAAGAAGATATTTATTATATTGTTTTACAGCAATTATTTACATAGTGACTATAATAAGTTTTATTGATAAAGATAAGATATTTTCAGAATTTGAAAATAGAAATTTAAAAACAAATGTTAGGTTTTCTATTAATAAGTTTGTTAATGGTAGCTTTCAGGAAGAATATGAAGAATATATAAATGATCAGTTTCCGTTAAGAAATCAATGGATAAGTATAAAATCACTAAATGAATATTTATTAGGTAAGATTGAAAATAATGGGATTATATATGGGGAAAATAAATGGCTTTTTGAAAAGTTTACTTCATTAAATAAGGTAAAGCTTAGTAATAATATTAATGCAATAAATCAATTTAGTAAAAAATATGATAAAAGTGTATCTGTAATGATTGTACCAAATTCCTATGAAATATATAATGAAGATTTGCCAAGAGGTTTATATCAAATTGAACAAGAGAAAATAATAAAAGATTTATATTCAAATTTAATATATTCAAATAATATTAATTTATTAGATAAATTTAAAAATGAAAAAAATAACTATATTTATTATAAAACAGATCATCATTGGACAACATATGGTGCATATTTAGCGTATTGTAGTTTTATAGAATCAATTGGTATGAAACCTATAAATTTAAATTATTATAATAGCAATGAGATAAATGGATTTTATGGTTCTTATTTTTCAAAAGCAAAGCCATTTAATATATCAAGTGATATTATTAAATATTATGATTTTGAAGATTTAGAAATGAATATATTGGGAGAGGAAGTTTATAATTCTATTTATGATTTTTCAAAAATAAATTCTAGAGATAAATACTCTATGTTTATAAGAGGAAATAATGCATTAACTATAATAAATAATAAAAATTTAAAAAATGGTAAAAAAATTTTAGTTATAAAGGATTCATTTGCAAATTCAGTAGTACCATTTTTAACGCAAAATTTTGAAGAAGTACATATTATTGATTTAAGAAGTTTTAATATTAAAATTAGTAACTATATGGAAGAAAATGATTTTGATAATATTTTAGTTTTATATAATTTTATAAATTTAGCAACTGATAGTGACATAATAAAAATTAAATATTGATTTTTTATATGCATCATTACTTAAATTATAAAGTAATGGTGTATATTTTTTTTGAAAAGTAATTTTTTTAATGATTTAAGTAACAATAAGCATCTAAAGACATAATATAAAGTATAGAAAAACTTTGGAGAAGTTTAGATACTAAGGAGGAAAAAAGATGGCAGGGTATAGAAGTAGAAGAAATAATCCATTTTCAAAAATAAATTCAATGAGCAGAAGAAGTAGTTATAATCTTTATGAAGAACTAAGCAATAAAAACTCAGAAGATGAATCAGCAAAGATAAATAACAGAAATAATTATATGTATAATAGTTGGATTTCTGGATCATATGATCAATCTAAATGCATGGAATGTGGAAATCATTCTTGTATATGTGTTAGAGGATGTAAAGGAGCAACAGGAGCAACAGGAGCAACAGGAGCAACAGGACCACAAGGACCACAAGGATTAAGAGGACCACAAGGACCACAAGGACCACAAGGATTAAGAGGACCACAAGGACCACAAGGACCTCAAGGATTAAGAGGAGCAACTGGAGCAACAGGAGCACAAGGACCACAAGGTGTAGCAGGAGCAACAGGGGCAACAGGAGCACAAGGACCACAAGGTGTAGCAGGAGCAACAGGAGCAACAGGACCACAAGGACCTCAAGGATTAAGAGGAGCAACAGGAGCAACAGGAGCACAAGGAATACAAGGTGTAGCAGGAGCAACAGGAGCAACAGGACCACAAGGACCTCAAGGTCCACAAGGAGCACAAGGTCCAGCAGGAGCACAAGGACCTCAAGGAGCACAAGGACCTCAAGGTGTAATAGGGGAACAAGGACCACAAGGATTAAGAGGAGCAACTGGAGCAACAGGGGCAACAGGAGCACAAGGACCAATAGGACCACAAGGGTTAAGAGGAGCAACAGGAGCAACAGGGGCAACAGGAGCAACAGGAGCAACAGGAGCAACAGGTCCTCAAGGAGAACCAGGATCTATTGAAGATTATGCAGTTGTTTATAGAAATTTTGATGATAGACAAGTATTACAATATCAAGACGATGTAGTTTTCACTAATAGTAAAATAATTGGTAATAATATTAGACATGAAGATAATACTGCACCAATAACATTCATGGGAGGATGTTCTTATTTTGTAAAATATACAATTTCTTATTCAGTACCAGAATGTAGTGAAAGTGGAAATGATATAATATTTGCAATTACAGATGAAAATGGAAGTGAATTACCAGGAAGTAAGCATGTAGCATCAGTTTCAAAAGAAGTATATACTAATAGCATTTCATTAGGTATTGTATTAAATGTTGATGATAATGAAATATTGAATATCAAATTAACAAATCTTACTCAAGATATTAATAAACTTACAGTTAATGCTGTAACAGTAATAGCTTTTGCTTTAAATTAGTAATAAAAATAGAGATAAATAGAGTGGATAAAAATTATCCACTCTTATTAATTTATATTTTTATTTTCTAAATTATTAGATTCATTAATATTAGTATCTATTGTATTTTTATCATCTTTTAAATCAGAAGGATTAGATGAATTAGAATCACCAGATGATTCAGTAATATCAACATTAAAATTATCTTCAAAAGTATTATTATTAGATTTAGAGTTTTCTGAAGTAGAGTCAGTAGTATTATCATTAGAACTAAATAAATTAGTTACCCAATTCCAAATTTTTTCAAAAAATCCTTGTTCTTTTTCAGTTGAAGTTTGATTTATTGCAGCATTATCTGTTGCATCAATTTTAGCATTTTCCCCTAAAAGATCATCATTAGTTGTTTCTAATATACCTAAATCTTTACTTTCATTATTAAATAAATTAGCAAACCAGTCACCAATTCTAGTAAACCATTGTTTTACAGAATTAATTAGAGTAGTTGGTACTTTTTCACCAATTGAATTTAATTTTTCATTAACAACATCTTTAACACTATTTAAAGCATCTTTCATTTCTTTATAATCATAATCTTGTTCAGATACCTTAGTCATTAAGTTTTCTAATTTTTCTTGCTGTTCAGGTGGAACACTTGGTTACTTATGACAAGGCAAAGAAAATACTCACAGCTCCAGGAGGAATATTACAACACATGACACTTGATATAGATTCTGTTTCTTCTACCCATAAGGTAAGTGAGTATAAGTTTTGGGATATGGAAACATATATCTCTCCAGTGCTTACTGAAACAGTTGGTTATTACCTGTATGCCAAAGTTAGTAAATCGAACTCAAACGGAATTTTTATACTTAGTAAAAATGCAATTAAATTAGAAGGAGTATCTGGTTACTATCATCTTTTGGTAGGTGTATTGAATAGCGAATTTGAGGAAGAGAGATCTTTTGTAGAGCTGTATGGTTTTACAGAGATCCTTCCTGGTCGTATCACAACGGATCGTGTTGTTTCCAGTGATGGGCAAAACTTCTTGGATTTTGTAAATAATGCTTTTCGTGTAGGCAATGATGCAAATTTTCTGGATTTTAATACTAAGGGTGATTGAAAGTAACGTTTGACGGGATCTATAGTACAGAGTGAAAGCGGAGATGAAAGCCCTATCGGTTGCTTTAGAGGTACGTATAATAGTTCATACACCTATTACTGGGGTGATGAGGTTACATACACTACTGCAAATGGTATATCTACATATCGTTATGTGAACAAAACTCCCAGTAAAGGTAATGCTCCTACAAACTCAGCATACTGGATCATTGTTGCAGAAGGAGTAAAAGGAAATAATGGCGATTGGAATAAGCTCATTTATAGATATAGCCTGGATAAGCCAGGTGTTCCTACTGGGAATACTCCGATAGGCTGGAGTAATACACCAGACAAAGAAAGGATATTATTTTTGAATGAAACTAAATTTTATAATATAGATGGATATTATGTATCTCCAGCTATTAACCATAATTCTATAGTCAAAAATAAAGTATCATTCACAACTAAAAAAGAAAATCAGATAGTAGCTGTGGAGCTGGTTGTTTCTTCTGAAAAGAATTATGATTTCGCATTATTAGGATTACTTGATAATGAGAATTTAACTATAAATTCCAATTATACAGGAAGGATAAGCGGTGTTACATCTCAACTATTTTATATTATAGTACAAGATCCAGGATATCACTTCTTCTATGTTGCTTATGCCAAAGATTCTTCAAATTCAAGCAATGAGGACTATGGGAAATATCGTATTGTTAATATTGAAAACTGTTGGATCAGTACTGGAAATGTTGATGGCGTAACTGGAAATGTTGGTTCATGGAGTGATCCTCTCCCATTTTTTATGGATAATAACGATACTGAAAGAATTTATTTTTTATCAGAAGATGATTCAGTACCGCCTACTCCTAAAAGCGATCCGTATGTAGATGATTT